>Ga0214919_10003896_pt1 | contig 22179 bp, 23 predicted proteins | sample LL1503_MetaG_FD_177994 | JGI IMG/M metagenome (GOLD analysis project Ga0214919, IMG submission 177994) | Freshwater microbial communities from Lake Lanier, Atlanta, Georgia, United States - LL-1503 | ecosystem: Environmental > Aquatic > Freshwater > Lake | place: USA: Georgia | collected... | reverse complement strand
TTTGAATTTTTTTAGCAGCCGATCTTTCTCTTGAAGATAATCTACGTGTTTGTGAAGGCATATATAATATAATATAATATAATATAATATAATATAATATAATATAATATAATATAATATAAAAATAAAAATAGTAAGATTAAGCACCGCGCGCTAGTTCACCAAGACTAATGAAATTCGTAATGCATTATTAGCATCATATATTGCAACTTCTAATAAATTAGAAGTTCTATTAAAAAAAGCATCAATGTATTGTTCCGCGATTTCATCGTCAGTACTTGATCTATCTTGTGTGTTAAAACTTTCATAGTTAGTGTAAAGAGTATATGCTTCAGTATAAAGACTTCTTACAGTAGTCTCAGTATCTACCGCAGTTACTTCATTAATTATTGCCTGTTCATAAGTTATATTTGGAATTTCTGGCGGATCAGGCAGTAGTTGTCTTTGATGTTCTATACTTTGTTCTATAACATCCAGTTCTTGATTGCGTACTGTTAGGTGTTGTATTAGTTGTAGCGGTTCTAAATCTAATAGTTGTCTTCGTTGTATTGGATCTAATATATTTGGTGGTGGTGGTAGTGGTGGTGGTTGTATTCGTCGTACTAGTTCTGATCTAGGAGAATAGGGTATATTAGTCACAACAGTCCTACACAGAGGACATATTCCTTGCGTTGCAGTCAATGAACGTCTTATACAATCACTATGAAATTTATGATTGCAAGGCGATGTAATACTAACATTATCATTAGGCATCATTTTATCAAGACATATTGCGCACTCATTTTCTTTTTTTTTATTATTTATTATATTTTTTATACGTGTTCTAAATTTCTGAGCAACTTCTTTTCTTTTATTACGTTGTGTTGAAATGTTTCTAAATTTTGCAACTTCTTCTTCGTGTCTTCTAGAACGTTCTTTTTCATAATTTTTAATTTTTATTGATCTAACTTTGTTTTCAATTCTTTGCAATGCAGATACTTGTTTTTTCTTAGTTTTTCTATTTCTAAATTTGGTTTGAATTTTTTTAGCAGCCGATCTTTCTCTTGAAGATAATCTACGTGTTTGTGAGGGCATATTATATTATACTATAATATACTAATATAATATATTTAAAAGTCATAAATTCCCATATATATTTTATATTTTATATTATTATAAAATATACTATGAATTCTAATAAATCAAATTTAGCAAAAAAAAATAGAAATTACAAGCCAAAAACTGATTTATCGCAATTATTCAAGTTATTATATGAAAAAAAAACTTTTTTTTCATTAATTTTAATAACTTTAGTAGCTCAACTTTATATTACTTATTATGTAAGTGAAAATTTTGATATAGAAAAAAATAAAAATATAATTACCAACAACCATCCGTTTTTTGTTGATACAAATACTATTGTTGCATATGTAGTATTAATTTTCTTAATTATTGTTTTAGGTTTAGTTCCTATGCCTCCATGGCTAAAATTTATAGTATTTTCTCTTTTTTCTGCTACTTTTGGAGTAATTTTAGCATACAGAAAATCACGCTATGATCCCAATACAATAAAAACTGCCGTTTTAGGAACAATTAGCATTTTTGTTTCAATGTTTGCATTTGGAGTAGCACTAATAGCAAGTAATATTCAATTGAGTTCTATGTTTGGTTTAGGTTTGTTTTATGCATTACTTTTCATATTTATGATACTTATTGTGCAAATATTCATTATTCAATCTTCACTTTTGTATAAAATAATAGTTGTTTCACTATTAATGTTATTTTCTGTTTATATTGTATATGATACAAATCAAATATTACAACGCGATTATAGCGGAGATTTTATAACAGCATCTTTAGATTATTATTTAGATATAATAAATATTTTTTCCAATCTATTAAGTCTAAGTAACTTTGATGAATAATTATGGGGTAGGAATAAAGTTCCAACCCAAATCTAAACAAATCTTTTTCCATATTTGGTCTTGTTCTACGCGTTTTTCTCTGTCTTTTAACATAGGAAAATATGGCAAAAAATGAGTTTCATTTAATAATTCACACAACTTATATAGAGTATAATAATAATTCAAAAAATTAACGCGTTCTTTGGGACAATATTTAGAATAAGGTTTTTGTAATTCAATAAATAAATTACATAGTGTTTCTTCTAATTCTGAACTCATAATTGGCGGTTTAATACCCAACTTGTCTTTAATAAAAGGTATATGCTCGTAATATTTATTATACCCTAAATTCTTTAAAATTTCCTTGGTTTTAGTATTTGTTAACTGATTAATACTAATTCGTTCTTTTTTAATTTTATATTTAATATTTTCAAACACTTCATCTGGAATATTTGTGCTTTCTTTAGCTTGAAATTGCGCCAATATTTCTTTTAAATGATTTATTCTTTTATAAGCATAAAAAGAAACTTCTTTAGGTGGTTCTTTATATGATGGTTTATCAATTTCAATCAAATTTTTAATAATATTAGAACAATTATTACAAACAGATATACCATCTGATTCTACATAAACCATTTCTCCTTTTTTACATACACTACAAATATCAGATGGATATATAAAATTATCATAATTCAAATATAAATAATCAATATTGTTAAAATATTTATCTATTGAAGTTTTTGTGTTGTTATTATTATTATTATTATTATTAATACTAATATCTTCATTATTAGATGTTGAAAAAAATTTGTGTATAATATCATTTTTATTTGAACTAGTTGTTAGCAAATCACTATTAGAAATATTTTTTTTATTTTCAAAGTAGTCAAAAATAAATTTTGAATTATCTAAATAATATTCATTTTTTTGTTTTTTAAGAGAATGGATTAAATTTTTATATTTTTTTATATTTTCAATAATTGGTTGATTTTTAGTATGATTTGTTGAATTTTGTAATAATGATTCTAATTTTTCTATAATTTTTAAATATTTAGGAATAATAACTTCTTCATTTTGTTTGAATAAACTACTTATTTCATTATGTTTACTATCCAAGGTAGTTTTAATAATAGCAGCTTTCTTCATGACTACTTATATAATTATAGTATACATAATATATTAGTGTTTATTATAATATTTGTTTATTTGTTTATTTGTTTATTTAACAATAATTTTTGATAATTTTTAATAATTTTTAATAATTTTTAATAATTTTCAATAATTTGTAATAATTAATTTAATTAATTTAATTAAATTAATTAAAAAAATTTTTTTTCTTTAGGAATATTATAAAAAAATGGCTGGTGGTTTAATGCAATTAGTCGCCTATGGCGCACAAGATGTTTATTTAACAGGTAATCCCCAAATTACTTTTTGGAAAGTGACATACAGACGCCATACTAATTTTGCGATGGAGTCTATTGAACAAACATTCAACGGACAAGCTGATTTTGGTCGCCGTGTAACATGCACTATTTCCAGAAATGGTGATTTGGCTTACCGTACATATTTACAATTAACACTTCCTGAAATTGGTCAATCGTTATCTCAAGCGCAAACTACCTCCCCAGAAACATTATATGCTAGATGGTTAGATTTCCCCGGCGAACAGTTAATTTCGCAAGTTGAAGTTGAAATTGGTGGTCAGCGTATTGATCGTCAATATGGTGATTGGATGCACATTTGGAATCAACTAACACTATCCAAAGAACAAGAACGTGGTTATTATAAAATGATTGGTAATACAACTCAATTAACTTATGTTTGCGATCCAAATTTTGCCGAAGTTGATGGTCCTTGCTCAGCAAATGGTGTGCGCCAAGTTTGTGCTCCTCGCAAAGCGCTACCAGAAACCACTTTATATATTCCACTTCAGTTCTGGTATTGCCGCAATCCGGGTCTAGCTCTACCATTGATTGCACTACAATATCACGAAGTCAAAATCAACTTAGATATTCGTAACATTGAAGAGTGCTTATGGGCAGTAAACAGTTTAGACGGTAATGGCCTCAAAGTAAATGAAGCGTATAAACAATCGCTAGCTGCTGCTTCGCTATTTGTTGATTACATTTTCTTAGACACTGATGAACGCAGACGCATGGCCCAAAATCCACACGAATACTTAATTGAGCAGTTACAGTTTACAGGCGATGAGTCGGTTGGTTCGTCGTCAAATAAAATTAAATTAAATTTAAATCATCCATGCAAAGAACTAATATGGGTGGTCCAACCTGATGCCAACGTTGATTATTGCGCGTCATTAGTTGCCGGTACTGCTCTTAATACTCTATTAGGTGCCCAACCATTTAACTATACAGATGCGTTAGATGCATTACCAAATGCGGTTCATGCGTTTGGTTCAAAATCAACAATTCAAGGTACAAATGGATTTATTAATCCTTCGGGAGCATTTGAAGACATGTGGGCAAATCAGTTACTTCCAGCATCAGGTCAACCGACCGCTCCAACTAGAGTATCTATAGGACCGGTAGGCACTGGGGATGTAACAATTGGTCCAATTAGTGGTGGTTTAATGGTTAGCAGTGGTCTAGCAAGGGCGCCCGATGGAGCTCTAAATAATGATGACTCTGGTGTATCTGACGCCGGCACCTTTGTTCTTGCTGAAACTGCATTAGATATGCATTGCTGGGGTGAAAATCCAGTTGTAGTTGCTAAATTACAATTAAACGGTCAAGATCGCTTTTCGGAGCGTGAAGGCACCTATTTTGACCTTGTCCAACCATATCAGCACCATACTCGTGCCCCAGATACAGGTATTAACGTTTATTCATTTGCGCTAAGACCCGAAGAGCACCAACCATCTGGCACTTGCAATTTCTCGCGCATAGATAATGCTACTTTACAATTAGTATTGTCAAATGCGACAGTTCAAGGTGTAAATACCGCAAAAGTGCGTGTATATGCAATTAACTACAATGTTCTTCGTATTATGTCTGGTATGGGTGGTTTAGCATATTCCAATTAAAAAGCAGAATTATTTTAAACTATTTATTTTAAACTAGCTTTTATAGTTTCTAATTAGTTAAAATGGTTTTTAAAATTTAAAATAATATTATTAGTTTAATAATATTATTATTTTATTAATATTATTGCATTAGTATAATAATAATATTAGTAATAATAATGGAAATAATTAGTGTAAAAAATAGTTTTTATTTTACATATGTATTTTTAATAACTACTGGAACAATTACATTTATTGAAGCATTAAGAAATCCTGTTCCACAAATTCGTCATATTATGAATTTAGAAACTTGTATATCAATTGTTGCTGGTTATTTTTATGGATTATTTTTAGATGTAATAAATAAATCAGAAGACAATATAATTATAAAAGAAACACAAGAAACACAAGAAACGCAACAACAAATAAATCAACTAGAAAATAATTCAAGTTCATTCTTAGATTTACCAATTGAAAAAATTAATAATATGCGTTATTCAGATTGGATAATTAGCACACCACTTATGTTATTAGTATTATCTCTAGTTTTGGGTTATGAAAATAAAATAGATGTCCATTTTTCATCATTTCTACCAATATTATTTTTCAATTTTTTAATGTTGGGATTTGGATATGTTGGAGAAATAGACTTATTAAACAGAACATTAGCCAATTTTATAGGATTCATATTCTTCTTTTTAACCTATGGAACTATTTGGAAACTATTTATGAGGGGTCCAAAAGTAACAAAACAATCCAAAATAATATTTTGGTTATATTTAGGACTATGGTCATTATATGGAGTATTTTATCAAACAAATGAAAAAACAAAAATGATTGGATATAATACATTAGATTTATTAGCAAAAGCATTTGTTGGAATATTCTTTTGGTTATATTTAACAAAAACAGTACAGTTTTAATATGGATTTTTAGCTTCTATTAGCCATTGACTAGACTTAGTATCTAAAATTCTTGTATTATTAAAATGTTTTTTTAATAATTCAAGAATATTTACACTTTTTGGACCTGGCGGGTCATACTTATATACTTCATCAACAATACCTATATACACTAATCCATCTGGATTTAATAGTTCTTTAATTTTAACCATTACATTAGTATATTGTAAATAAGGCATATTCCATAAAAAGCATGTAATCACATCAAATTGTTTAGAATTATCCATTGTTAATAAATCTTGCTTTAAAAGTGTGATTTTTTTATTTGCCCACATCTCGTGAAATCGTGAACTATCTATATCAATACCAACTACACTTGATGCACCAACTTTTACTAAATTTACACAGTTTGCTCCGCTTCTTGTTCCAATATCTAAACAACTTTTATTAATAAAATTACAACTGTTTTTCAATAATTGATTGTAAACATCATCAGCGTAATAATCCACAATCATTTTTTATAAAAATAGCTTAAAAAAATTCATAATTTAGGCTATCAATTTTTTAACAATTTATGCTTTACGCTTTATGCTTTACCACAATTTATTATAATAAATTTCACTTATTACTTCTATTAATTCACTTGCTAGCTTGTCCTCATCAATATCAAAGAAGCAATGTATTTTATTAAGGATTAATGAGGCTTCATCATGTGGCCACAGTTCTTTATCTCCAGGCTCACGCAATAGTGTATTATATACATAAGTTATTACAGGAATGTCTTCGCAAGTTATGCTAACTGTCTTTATATGTTCAATATAATCTTGAACAAATGGCAAATCTATAGTAAATGTTATATCAGTAAATGTTTCAGGATCTTTATCCAACCTATATTTCAAATATTCAACTATTAAAATTTCATTAGCATAAGCATCACAAATAGTTTGCGCACACATGTTTTTAAATTTATTTTCTATATATGCTCCAGTCAATAGTTCAATATTAAGATGAGGTTCATAATTAGTTTTTTCAATTAGTATTTGCTGCTTTAGCATTTGTAGTGTATATTATTTATTTACTAATAAAAATTAGTAATCAATTTTATTTAATGCAAATCATATTTTTTTCAAATAAACAAATAAACAAAATAAAATATAACAAAAAAAATTGATTTAAAATTTATTTAATAAATTATATTAAAACACTACATAATCATTATTATGGCATCATTTATTCAAGAAGTTGTTGCAATTATTGACCGTTCTGGTTCTATGTGTGGCAAAGAACAAGATACTGTTGGTGGTATTAACTCAACATTAGATATTATTAGACAAGATTTAAAACCAAATGAGCAAGTAAATGTGTCAATTAAGTTATTTGACCATGAAGAACATATGTTAATTCGGTCATTAAATATTACAGAAGTAAGACCTCTTGAACTAAGACAATTTGTTCCACGAGGGCAAACTGCACTATATGATGCGATTGGTTCAAGTCTTACTTATTTTATGGAAAAGAAACTTCACGATCCAAATAGTTATACTAAATGTTTGATTTATGTTGCTACGGATGGTTGTGAAAATTGCAGTAAAAAATTTAATGCTGATTCTTTAAAGAAACTTATTAAAAGTGCACAAGAATCGTACAATATTGAAATTATGTATTTGGGTGCAAATCAGGATGCAATTTTAGAAGCATCCAAAATTGGGATTGATGAAGGTCAAGCTATTAATTATAGTGAAACGCCAGAAGAATGTGGAGCAGTTTATAGATCTCTTGGAAATGCTGTAATTAGGCAAAAAAGTAGTGCAAAAACAACATTTACACAAGTAGAACGTAGTCAATCATATACTCCAATTACACCACCACCTAATCGTACATTTGAACCACCACCTCTAAAGCGCCAAACAAGCGTAAGACCAGTGTTTACTTAAATATTTTAAACAAAACAAAATAAAACAAAAAAATAAAAAATTAAAATAAAACAAAAAAAATAAAAAAAATCACTTTTTTTATAAAATAGTTATACGCTATTTTATAAAAAAACTATACATTGGGTGGGGTTCGAACCCACGAGGCCGAAGCCATGCGAACTTGAGTCGCACCCCTTAGACCACTCGGGCACCAATGCAGAAAAATGAATAGATAGTAACAACCTATTAATTTAACTTGTAAAATAATCTTTAAATTATGATTACTAAATATCTAAATTTTATTAGTTGAGAATTTAATATTTACAATGCATTTTTTCTTTAAATTTCTTTTTTCTATATTATATAAAATGGCAACAAGACAAGGACCGTCAGAAAGTGCAAATGACTTTACATTAGGAACAAAGAAACGTGGTAATGATGGCAATATGTGGATAATAATACAAACAAAAACTAGTAAGCGGTGGTCTAAACTGAGTAAAAATAAATTACAAAAAACTAAAAAAACAAAAAATCAAAAAAACAATCAAACAAACAATCAAACAAACAATCAAAATAAAACTAAAAAAAATAGTATTCATATAGACAAAAAAAACGACATTACAGTAAATAAATTAAGACAACTACTTAAAAAATATAATGTAACAACAAGAGGTTCAAAAGAAAAGATGGCTCAAGGTTTAGTTAGAGTAAGCAATTTTTTAATCGAAAGCAAGGATTTAGAATTAATTTATAATTTATTAGATGAAGCTCAACAAAAAAAAGCAACAAAACTCATACAAGATAGAATTAATAAGCCAATTACTAATTATAAGGGAATGTATGAACCACCAACAAAACCAATAAGTTCTATGACACGAGATGAGTTAATAAAGAATTTACAGAAATTTAGAAATAGTTGGGAAAAAATTACTACGCGAGATACAGATTTATCAGATGAACGTTTAGACGATGAACCAACTCACCAATTACGAAACTTAATTAAATTTTATTATAGTGAGAGTGGAAAACTGTCAGCCGAAGATTGGTTACGCAAATAAGTTTAATATTTTATTAATACTATAAAAAAAATTGATTACATTATAAATTTTATTTTATTAAATATAAAATTTATAATCGTTGCAATGCCACCCCTTATACTCTCTCTTGATGGAAATATTGGTTCTGGAAAATCATGTGTTATGCGTTATTTGGAAAAAAATCTTGCGAATTATTGTGCTTCAAAGGGCAATACTTGTAAAATCTGCTTTTTGCAAGAACCAGTTTCTGCTTGGGAATCAATTGGAGATGCTAACGGAAAAAGTATTATTACTCACTTTTATGAAAATAATGAGCGCTACAGTTTTGCATTTCAAGTAATGGCATATACTAGTCGTATGTCTTTATTGAAGGAAGCATTAAAAGGAGATTATGACATTATTATTAGTGAGCGCTCCGTTTATACAGACAAATTTGTATTTGCAAAAAGTCTATATGATTCTGAAAAAATGAGTCTTATTGAATATTTAATTTATTTGAATTTGTTTAAAGAGTTTCAAACTATTTTTCAAGATTTAAAAATAATTTATATTAGAACTAAGCCAGAGATTTGTGAATTGCGTGTTCAACGACGGGGTCGTCTTGGGGAAACTATACCTATTGAATATTTAAAAGATTGTCATCACTATCACGATGTATGGTTAAATAACCATACTGCTATTGAAGAAGGGTTAGTATTAGTCATTGACGGAAATGAAGAAACAAATACAAGCCAATTTATAGACAATAATTTTTACGACGAAGTAACAAGAAAAGTGTATGATTTTATTATATTGTAAAGTCAATAATCTTTTGAATATATTGTTGTATATTGTTGTATACTTTTTTTTATTATATTTTCATATAATAAATGTCATCATCACTAAATTCATCACAGGAGATTTTTACAAGTAGCGTTACAAACAAAAGAAACAATTCTGCAAGAAAAATTCAATCAGCTTTTAAAGGATATAACACAAGGAAATTAACAAATAATATAAAAAACAATAGTAGAAAATATTTGCAAGGACTATCAAAAAAACACGAAAGACGCATTAAAGTGTCTAACATCCTTCAACGTATGTTTGATAAGACTCATCAAGCATCACACGGTAGAGATTATGATGCTAGCGAAGAAGTTAAATCAATAATGACTAATTTAGGATGGCTTGAATCGCGAGATGTTCCAGAACATGATATAGCACAGACTCATTTATATGAGACAAAAATAAAATCTTTAGTTCAAAAAATTAAAATCAAACTTTATGGATTTATTGGAACAACAGAACAGAAAATGGCAAAAGTTCATAATGAACTTGAAGAATTAAGATATTTATTTTATATACCATACTTTAAGGCTTCTAATTGGTCTTTTTCCGACCAAAAATGGAGACAAAGCATCGGAGATCGCATCGAAGATCGCTGGGATGAGGGAATATTGGATGGTAAAAAATATTATAGATTTTTCCATACAGGTAAAGGAGAACTTTTGCATGGGTATATTGCAAGAGAACTAGCAACAGTACTACCAACTTTATTTCCACAAAAGCGACCGAATTTCCCAAGTTGGGACGATAGTTATATGAGAAGGGCTGGTGGTAAAAAAAATACATACAAAAGAAAATTTTACAAAACAAGTTTATAAGTTTATTATTACTATTAACATTGAATTAATAAATATAATTTTTATATAATATATTATTAAATGTCTATTAATCTAGATTATATAGTTAATAAAATAAATGAAATAATACAGTTTTCTAATGAAACTAGACATGCTATTCATATAGCAATCCGCGACGATACATTGGTAAAAGAACTATTTAAAACGGGTGTTGGTACACATGGGCTACGCAATCCAAATATTAAGCAACTTACATATATTAATGAAGGCGTAATTACAGGAATGCCAAAAGCAGGAAAAAAAAGGAAAAAAGCAACGCTAAAAAAACCAGTCAAATATTAATTTTATATTTTATAATAGTTTAGTATATAATATAGAATATATGCCATCCCCATTAAGTTTATCAAACTTGGTTAACCGATTATCTAGAAGTCTATCTACATTACAAATCCTTCCGCAGCGCTCTATAAGTAATAAAACTCTAAAAAATAGTAAAGCTACTAAAATTCAGAGAACCTTTAGAGCATATGCTACGCAACGAAAATTAGAAGCAAAAAAACTTGATACGCAACAAAAATTAGAAGCCAAAAAACTTGAAGCACAAGCCGAGCATCTTTTTTGTAACAGTAAAGCTGCTAGAACACAGGCTGCAAAAGAACTCGATAAAATGGCTCGCGATGTTGATGAAGATAATATTAATACTATTGCCTATCATTTATGGCGCGACCTAAGCGACAAGGAACATGCAAAGTGGATAACTAAGGCAAAAAACAAAATGATGCAACAAAGCAAAAGCGCACCGATTAAACCTGTTGTTGAATAATGCTAAATAAATATTTATTATTTTAACAAATAATGCAAATATTTATATAATAATATATAATTATATATAATAATATATAATTATATATGCCGCCACAATTAAGTTTAGCCAATTTGTCTAGAAAACTAACTTCACTTTTTACACAAAAACGTTCTAAAAGTAGTAGCAGTAAAAAAACTAAGAGTGCTATCAAAATTCAATCAACATTTAGAGGACGCAATACGCGAAAAAAATTAACAGCCACTGCAGAAGCATTTGAGAAAAAAATTGTAGCCGAAGCCGAGCGTCTCTTTAATAATGCAAATAAATCAAAAGCAAAAAGAGCAATTATAGATATGGGACGTGACGTAGACCAAGAAAGAATAGAAATAATGCTTTGGCATTTATGGGCCGATTTAACTGTTAAACAACGTAATACATGGCTAACCAAGGCCAGAAAGAAGTTGTCAAAATAGTAGTTTTTTAAATGTAATTATGATAAAATCAAAAATAAATTAATAAAAAAAATTTAATAAAATATTAAAAGGATTTCAAAATGTATGGATAAAATCTGCATTTTAAATATTTAAAGATCTAAGATATTTACTAGTAAAATAAATAAAAATATTTTAATATATTAAAATGTCATCGCGTATAAAAGCATATGTTTTATTAAATAAAACTAAAAGTAAAACTAAAAGTAAAAGTAAAACTAAAAGTAAAACTAAAAGTAAAACTAAAACTAAAAGTAAAACTAAAAGTAAAAGTAAAAAAATGTTAGGCTATATATATTATACTGGAATTGGTGCTAAAAAATCTGGAAAACATACGAAGCAAGAATTTTTAAATATTATGAATAAAACCAAGTTGAACGAAAGTTGTCCATCGTGGTTAGGTAAAAAAAATTATAAACCATGTTCTATTTATGAAAGTATGGATAGTAAAATGATGCAGTATGCTATAAAACATGACAAACCTTATGGTTACAATAATAGGTCATGCAAATCACATAGCAAATACAAAAGAGAAATGAATAAGTGTATAAAATACCTCAAAAATAACAAAAACAAATGTAAACTTGATGACTATATTGGTGCTGTTTATGAATAAAATATTATGTATTATTATGTATATTAATACTATAATACATAATAGCGTAAAAAAGCACAAATATACATTTATTATGTTACATCCAATGTATTCAGATGCTACATATTTTAATGACCATATAGACTATTTTAGAAAAGTAAATAGTAGTTTAACAAACTCTGTTAAATTTATTTTACCACAATCTCCGCTTATGGATATAGATTATCCAAATAATAAGCAATACAATATAAAATCATGGTATAATTATTATACATGTTATAATAATTTAAACAAATTAGATAAAATAAATGTTAGTCATTTTAATTTACAAACAAAAAAAATTGTGGCCATTATAAATAATGAAGCTGCTGTTTTAAAAAGTTATGCTAAGCTATTTGTAATAGGAGTTTCACAAGGTGGAACACTATTGTTTAATATTTTAAAGTTTTTACCGCAACCATTGGGTGGTTTATTTTGCATAAAATCTCTCTATATGTATAAATATATACACTTAAAAATAAATAATAGTACACCACTTTTTTTTTACAGTGGAAATAAAGACAATGTTTATAATTTAGAATTTCAAAAAAAATGTGCTAAAATGTTAGAAAAAAAATATAATGTTAATTGGACTATTATTGATGGTTTAGATCATTATAGTAAAATCCAAGACGAATACGATTTTATATTTAGTAACTTTCTATATTCTTTAAAAATATAATTATAATACTAAATTATAATACTAAAATATAATTATAATAGATTATTATAATAAGTGTTAAATATAATAAGTATGTCATGTAAAAAATTAATGTGTAAACATAAATTAAATGATAAGTCATTAACTATGAAATGGTTAAAAAAAAATCATCCAGATAAAGGCGGCAAAATAGTAAGTGATGAATTTAATACAATTTTAGAATGTTATAAAACCAATAATTTTTGTCAAAACACAAAGTCCGAAAATACTAATAATATTAAAGAACCTAAAAACACATTAAAAGTAACTAAAAAAAACCGCGCCAAAATTTTTAGATGCATGCGTAAAACTGCTAATTTTAGTAAAATAGCACCTTATCATAAATTTGATAAAACAGTGTTTGATGGTGTTAAATATAATAAAGACATAAATGATGCTTCGCCAAAAATGCTTCAATTATTAAACACATTATTAGAGTTAGATAGTCAAGATAAAAAAAATCATAATCGCACATTTAAGCATTTTATATTTTCAGATGTTAAAGATGGAGGTGCGGGAGCAAAAATTATTGCTTCTGCATTAGCCGCCAACGGTTATAATAATGTAATAAGTGCTAGAAAAATTAAGGGACAGTTAGCGCCTAAGCTATATTTAAATATAGCAAATTCTAATTCTAATAATTTTGCATTATTATCTTCTAATACAATCTATGGAACTACATTTAATGAAAAGATTAAAAAAGAATTGCTAAAAATATATAATGAACGACCAAATAATGTACATGGAAAAAACATTAGAATAATAGTCTTAGATAGCGGATTTAAAGAAGGAATAGACCTTTTTGATGTAAAATACGTCCATATTTTTGAACCATCATTAACAATTGCCGATTTAAAGCAAACTATTGGACGAGCAACTAGAACATGTGGACAAAAAGGATTAGAATTTCAAGAGAATATTGGGTGGCCATTGTATGTATATAATTATTATTTGACTGTTCCCGATATAATGAGTAATACAATGTATACTAGCAAATTTATGATGGAAAATCATGTTCAAACGCATAATGAAAAAGACGAAGATGTTTTATTGTTTAAAAATATAGAAAAATATAATGATGCCACAATGAATTATAGCGAATTTGATAAAGCCATGAATAAATTATCAGAACAATTATATAGTTTAGCGCCAGTTTTTGCAGTAGATTATGAATTAACAAAAAATTTACATTCTATTCCTGATTTAAATAGTGAATTTATGGAAAACAACTTATTTTTGATGGGTGGTGCAAAGGTTAAAAATCAAAATAAAGAATCCAAATTTTTTAAAATCAACAATATAAAATGTTTGGGCAAATGCGGAAAAAAACCAACATATGATATTCCAGTAAGTAATGATTTTATGAAATATGTATATACAAAGTATAAACATCCAGCAAACTTATTAAAAAATAATACATTAAATAGGCGAGAATTCTTTTGTAATTATATGAAAATTGATTCAAATGATTTTTGCAATGAACTAAATATGGAATGGTCTTTACGATATGCTAAAATACCTTCAATTATAGAAGGTGCTAAAAATAAAAAAAATGTAAAAGCGCAATTGGAGGATTTAGAACTTGCCGTTGATGATAATCTTTCCGGTGAATCAATAGAAGTTACAAAAGAAGACTATCCAATTCTTTTATATGAAGGAGAGAAAAACAACTCTAGTTCTAATTCTACTATAAGTCCAAATTTAAGTCTAAGTTCAAGTCAAAAAAGCACATCAAATAATGGACTAAAGAAATTTGATTTTATTAGAATGAGAGATTATATTAAAAACACATATAATCATAAAGATTTTAAATGGGAAAAAACGGTAATAAAAAATAATTGTGTAACTCCTGCAAATCCAAATCCAAATGCAAATGCGATTACTTTAAATCCAACACAAAAATTTATAACGCATTATTTTACACCAAGTTCACCATTTAAAGGTTTATTATTATGGCACTCCGTAGGAACAGGTAAAACATGTACGGGTATAGCAACAGCAACAAGTAGTTTTGATAATGAAGATTATACTATTTTATGGGTTACAAGAACAACACTTAAAAGTGATGTTTGGAAAAATATGTTTGATCAAGTATGTCATTTAATTTTATTAGATAAAATTAAAAATGGTTTAATTATGCCTGAAGATATTAATAAAAGAAAACAATTGTTATCCAAAAATTGGTTGGATCCAATGTCTTATAAACAATTTAGTAATTTATTGGCCAAAAAAAATAAGATTTACAATATATTACTTGAACGCAATGGAAAAACAGACATATTGAAAAAGACATTAATAATAATTGATGAAGCACATAAATTATATGGAGGAGATTTAAAAGCAAGCGAACGACCAAATACAACAATTATGGAAGAGTTAATTAGTAATAGTTATAATGTATCAAAAAACAATTCATGTAAGTTATTGTTAATGACGGCAACACCATTTACAAATAGTCCATTGGAATTATTTTCTTTAACAAACTTATTTATGACACATGAATCGGAAAAAATTACTACAGCTAAGGAAGAATTTAAACAACAATTTATGAATTCAGACAATATATTAAGCGAAAAAGGTGTTAAATCAATTGCCAATAAACTATCTGGATATATTAGTTATTTAAATAGAGAGAAAGATCCAACACAATTTGCTCAACCAATTATGATAAATATTCCAATTTTAATGAAGACAGTTGAACCCGAATCACTTAGAGAAGCGCTATATTTAAATTCTAAATATGATACTGTTTTAAGAGAGGTTGAAGAGTTAATAGACACCCTTAAGCGTCAAGTGCAAAAAATGAAAGAAGATTATAAATTGCAAAAGCAAACATACAGTGAAACTAAATCCTCATTATCAAAAGAACAAGCGCAAAATTTAAATAATAAATTAAAAGAAACATTAGAAAACATTAAAACATTACAGCAAGAATTGCTCGACTATAAAACAACACAATTGGAAGAAAAAGTAAAAATAAAAGAAATAAAGGAAAAGATTAAAATAGTTAAAAATTCATTAATTCAAGAATATATATTGTATACAAACTGTAAACATTTACAATACAAAAATGATAAATCTAATAAAACACAAAAAGGCAACTATAAAAGGCTACTATAAAAAGGCAACTATAAAATACTATATAGTATAATCAATAAACATAAAATTCAGATTGGTTAATAAATAGTTTTGTATATTCAGTGGTTGTTTTTTAATAACCTGTTTTTTTGTATATACTTTTAATAGTTGTGGTTTTTTAAATGTTTGTTTTTTCCCCTTTAAATAATTTTTATAATAATTATAATAAATAGCATAACTAGAATTAATAATAGTTATACTAGTGCTGTGTAAACTATAATTTCTTAATGCATTAAATAAATTATCAAGACAATCAAGACACTCCATTTTAATATTTAATTTTTGTTTTTTATTTAGCTCAAATATTTTAGTTTCAAACAATATGTTATTAGTTAATACTTGTTCCACATTATAAATTAATAATGTTTTAAAAAAAATATAACTTAAAACATGCGAAGTTTCGTTATATAGATTGGGACTATTTTTTGTAATAGTTGTTAAAAATTGTGCATAGTTGAATTTATTTGCATGTAAAATTTTGGCAATTTGAAATGATGAATGTATAGTTTCTAATTTATACAATCTCTCGTATAATTTTATTAAGTTATTAAAATTGTTACTATTATTATAACAATTTATAAATATGTGAATAATAAATGTCCAAAATTCTGTGATTGCTTCATTTATACCAATTTTAGCATAACTAGTACTAGAATGATCAATATTGAATGTGGCAATTAATGCTTGATAATAATTATTTGAATCATAATTTTTATGATATAATCTGTCTACATTATATGAATGCAATGTTTCATGAATAAATACTTTAAAAAACTCATGTCTTCTATATATATATATTTCGCCATTTGTTAAACATGGATAAGATAGACCACTGTTTATATTTAATGGTCCAAGAATCTTGTTGGAGTTTAACTCTACTTGTTTTACAAAATGTGTCATAAAAAATGTTATTTGAAGACCATTTATATTGCATATATTAGATTTATCATTTGCGTTTGTTTTTTTGTTATTTGATATATTTATAATAACTTGTATAAATAATAACATTGCTCTAACACAATTATCAAGTTTTTTAATATTAATTTTATCATATATTATAAAATTAAATATAAATGTTTGTTCATTAATAGTATTTTCATAAGAAAGTATATAACATTTATTTATATGTGCATCAATAAATTCAATAATAATTTTATCAATATAGCGACTATCAGAAAATATATTTTTTAGAATATGTGTTATTTTATCTTTTGCACTAGCACTAGATAATTTGTGTCGACTATTTTCTATATTTATTTTATCAATAATTGGTTCGTGTTCTTTAAATTCTAAATATAGTTTATGTAATAAATGTTTAAAATTAGTATGTATAGTATGCGGTAATAAATTATATAATCTTTTAAATTGTTTAGAGTTGTATATATTATATAACTTGTTAGAGTAATTTGCTAATTTAAAAAATGAGGATTGCTTTAAACTAATCTCTCTGGTTTTATTTTTATTACTATGTTTATTACTATTTAATATCATCTAATATAATATACTATTTTATATAAAATAGTTAATATATAAAATAGTTAATATTTGCTATTTATAACTTATTTAAAAATTATAAATATAATAATATTAAGTATTAGTAATAATGAATAATATATTTGTATCAAATAATAAAAATGTTAGTTCCAAGAAAACAATGCGGAAAAAAACACTAATAAATAAGAATACTATTTTAGAATATTATTTTAATAATACTATAGTCAATAGCGATTCGTATATAGCTAGCGATTCTAATGAAGCAAGTGATTCTAATGTTGATGCGTTTATTATTCCAAGTTTTAAAGACTTCAATAAATTAGCAACAATAAATTATAAAGTAAATGAATTAAAAATTATACAAAAGCATTATTGTATAAAATGTAACGGAAATAAAGAATATTTAAAAAAATATTTATATAACTACTTGTTTTATTCTTATAAAATAACTATAATTCAGAAAAACATTCGCGCATTTTTCATAAAAAAATATATACAACTTCATGGACCTGCATTTTATAAACGATCATTATGCTCTAATGATATAGATTTTTGTACATTAGATGAATTAAGTACTATTCCATACAATCAATTTATTAGTTTTAAGGATGACAATAACCATATTTATGGTTTTGATATAATATCATTGTATACACTGTATAAAAATGGATTGTCAGTAAAAAAAAAGAATAATAATGATTCAAATGATTGCATTAGAGACGTTGAAAATCCCTTTACAAAACAAATATTTAATGCTAATATATTAAAACAGTTAATTAACTATATTAGTTTAAGTAAAATATTAGAGATTAATATTAATTTGGAATTTGATGAATTGGTTGTTATTTCCGATAGTAAGCAAATAGAAATGAAAATATTAACATTATTTCAAAAAATAGACAGTTTAGGTAACTATACAAATATTAAATGGTTCTTAAATTTAGATAAAAAACAATTAATACGATTTGCACGTGAATTGATGGATATATGGAATTATAGAGCAAATTTATCATATGAAATTAAACGAGAAATAGTACCTCAATACAGTGATCCTTTTTTTGATAGAACTATAAATGTAAATAATTTACGTCAATGTAGTTTTATTCAAATTAGAAAATATTGTGCTTGTGTTATTGATACACTGATTAATTCAGGAATTAATAGCGGCGCATGTTCTTTGGGAAGCTATTATGTTTTATGTGCATTAACAATAGTGTCACCAGACGCGGCAGAAGCATTACCTTGGTTATATGAAGCAACAATTTACTAAACTTTATGGTATATATGAAAAAGACAAAAAAGACAAAAATATACTAAATATACTAACTTTTCTAAATTTAAATATTTTTCTTAAATAGTCTAAAAATATTTAAACGCATAAGTGTAGTTTAAACTTTAAATTATTAATTATTTTACTATTAATATAATTAATAGTAAAAACAACTTAAAAGAATAGCAGTATAATAAACTATAAAAATGCCATCCAAACCATCTCAAAAAAAAACCGATCCCCCAACAGTCCCAGTTCCAGTTCAAGAAGTTGTTCACTCGGAACCAACAAAAAAAACTAAAGCGCCAAAACCAGTAGATGTTGTATCGTCTCCTGAAGTTGTAGCGGAACCAAAAGTTGTAGAGAAGAAATCATCAAAACCAAAAACTGTTCCTCCACTTAAATGTGAATCAATTGTTGCTGATGCGCAAAAATCGGTTGATGAAATGGACAATGTAGTTGTTTCGGATGTTGTTGAACATTCTATTAGCACTGGATTTACCGATTTTATTGGTCGTTTCCAATCTATGATAACTCAGTTCAACACTTTAAAAACTGAACTTCGTAATCTAGAAAAAGCAACTAGCAAACAATTAAAAATTGCGCAAAAACTAAATAACAAAAAGCGTCGCAAGGGTTCGCGTGCACCAAGTGGTTTTGTTAGACCATCACTAATTAGTGATGAACTAGCAACCTTTCTTGGCAAACCAGCTGGTTCTGAAATGGCCCGCACAGATGTTACACGTGAGATCAACAAATATATTCGTGCCAACAATCTTCAGGATAAAGAAAATGGTCGTAAAATTATTCCAGATAAACTTCTAAAAACATTACTAAAGTTAGAGGACAGTGTTGAACTAACCTATTTCAATCTTCAAAAATATATGGGACCTCACTTTCCAAAAGTTGTAAAGGTTGTCCCAGTTGATGTGCCCGTTCCAGTTCCTGTAATGTAAATATTATATTATTATATTTGTTAAGCAAATAACTTAATAAATATAATAAAAACATAATAACATTTATTTTACTTCCTTTTTTTTAATATACGATTTAGTGTAGTGCGTGATAACTGTAAAGCATTTAATAATAGTGTTTCATTAAGTTTACTACCACTACTTAAAATTTTAGTCAATAAATTTTTTAAAAATTCAGCATCTTCAAATAGTTCATCTGTTAGATTTAAATCATTAACTGAAGTGCAGTTTTGTAGTATAGCATTTATTGTGCTTTCTCCATTTGTACCTAATATTTTAGCAAGTTTTTTATCAGACTTATTTGCAGTTAATTCAACTTGGTCATTGTTTTTAGTACAACTAAAACCTAATCCACGAGCTAATATTGTGATAAGTTCTTCTAAGTCACCATCTTGGTTTATAGTTTGCAATAACTCAACAATAGCTTCATAATCATTAGATTCTAATTTTAAAAAATAAAAATGAGTCATTAAAGTTTTTGTTAAAACATCAATATCTACTGTTGCAACTAAATCAGATAGTGTGTCTAATAATGAATTAGTTCCACCAACAGATTGTGTAACTACTCCTATTGTAGTCACGGGATTTCTACAATTAGGACAATGATTCCGCATACTAATTAATCCATCTTCTAAACAATCATTATGAAATTTATGTGTACAAGGTAGTGCTATAACAATGTCCTCGGTTAGAGGTTGTTGACATATTGAACATGCATCATCCGGTTCTATATTAATTCCAGTCACAGGTTGTCTTTGTGGAAGCGCTCTTGGCGGATCTGTCCGATCTCTTATAAACAAAGCCCTTTCGTTAATGTCCATGGCCAGCAAAGTCTCAAGGTCTATGCCTAGCATGGCTGCAATGAGTCTTTGGTTCGCTAGGTTTAAATCTCTTTCTCCTTCTCTTTCTATTTCTATTTCTCTTTCTCTTCCTCTTTCTCTTCCTCTTTCTCGTTCTCTTCTATCTGTTATTCTTATTCTTATATATTGAATAAGCGTAATAAGCAAAACTAACAGCGTACAAACTCCAAGTATTATCGCAATATTTGTCTCTGAAAAACCCGGTGCCGGTGGTGGCGGTGCAAATGGGGATGGCGGATATGGTGGGTCGGGCGGTTCATTTACGCCGCCAATTAAATACCTTGTGTTTCCAAGATATTGTCTTGCATTATAATAATGTTTAGTCTTTCTAAATGATTTGGGTCTTAATTGTTTTAATGTGTGACGATGCTTATTTTTTAAATGTTTGGTTTTATTTTTTCTTTGTTTTTTTAAGTGTTTAAATTTACGACTTTTGAAACTTGACATTATATAATATATTATTATTAATTTTTATAGCAAAAATATTTAAGAACAATAAAATAATAATATTATGACTTATTAAATGTTTGGTCTTTTTATGAATAGTCTTGTTAAATATAAATTAATTAGTACTTTAGATTTTCCTCTAATTGCTAGAATGAAACATAGTGATGTTATTTATGATGCACTAACAAAATCACTAGTTGTTGATAATTCTCTCAAAAAAGAGTTAGAACTTGCAAAAAAAAGAAAATTATTAAACGCTAAAATAAAATACAAAACTATTAATGAAATTGTAAATTCAATTAATACTATTGAAATGAGTGAAAGTCATGACATCAAACCATATATAAAATTTACAAATAAATAAATTTCAAAAATGAGTTAAATTTTCAACTAAATCATGACGCTTAATATTGTATTTTTTGGCTTCTTTTGCTTCTTTTGCTTCTTTTTCTTGATTTCCTTTTATACTTACCTCCTTTTGGAGAAGGAGTATTTGCTCTTTGTTGTTTAGATTGACTTGGTGGCGGTTCACGAACACTTTCTCTTCTTTGATGGAAAATTAAACGTGCAAGAATATTGTCATACTCAACTGGTTGTATAATATCATTAGAATGTGGTTTTTTAAATTTGTTTCTTCGTTTATAAGGATCTTTATCTTTTAATATGTTTATTGCAAGAACTAATTGATTATTGTTTAAATCAGATAATTTAGATTTTTCAAACATATAATCATCAATATTTTGTACGGGTTGTTTGCTTATTTCTTTCATAGTGCGTTTACTAATCTGTTTTTCAATAATTTGTTTTGTATTCATTTATAATTTATATATATTTAAAATAAATATAGTAAAACGATTAAATAAAAAATAAAAAATAAAAAATAAAAAATAAAAAATAAAAAATAAAAAATAAAAAATAAAAAATAAAAAATAAAAAATAAAAAATAAAAAATAAAAAATAAAATTGATTTACTAAAATATTATT
>Ga0214919_10003895_pt1 | contig 22185 bp, 17 predicted proteins | sample LL1503_MetaG_FD_177994 | JGI IMG/M metagenome (GOLD analysis project Ga0214919, IMG submission 177994) | Freshwater microbial communities from Lake Lanier, Atlanta, Georgia, United States - LL-1503 | ecosystem: Environmental > Aquatic > Freshwater > Lake | place: USA: Georgia | collected... | reverse complement strand
CACTAAAGAGAGAAAACTCTGTACTACCACCTCCAACATCGACATACAGATAGGTTTGTTCCGTTTTTAAGAAATCATGTAAATCGGAAGATGCAATGATGGTGGCTTCAATTTTTCCGTCGATAATGTCAATATCAATATCACATTTTTCTCGAATTATATTGGCTACTTCTTTACCATTGTAGGCTTCACGCATGGCCGAAGTAGCGCATGCTTTGTATTTTTCTACTTTATATACTTTTATTAAGAGTTTAAAGGCTTTCATGGCATCGACCATTCTATCAATGTTCTCCTCTGAGATTTCACCTACGGTAAATGCATCTTGCCCCAAACGAATTGGCACACGAATTAAAGCACTCTTATTGAACTGTGTTGGAGCATCATTTTGCTCTACAATATTAGTTATCAGTAATCGCATGGCATTAGAGCCAATATCAATAGCTGCATATTTTTTAATAGTAATCATTAACTTTCTTTAGGATTTGGGATAGCGCAATTAGAATTCAATAACTCGTTGTTTTGGTTCAAAAAATAATTATAGGTTTCAAATTGTGCTCTGAAAACTGGTTCCCCTTCTTTGCGTCTTCTATACTCATTTTCTAGTTTTTCGGAATGGAAACGTGCTTTTACATTTCCTTTCCAACCTAAGTTGAATGTGTCAATAATTTGTTTCTTAATATCTTCATCATATATAGGACAAGTAATTTCTACTCGACCATCAAGGTTTCGTGTCATAAAATCAGCTGAAGAAATAAATACTTCTGGATTATCATTGTTACTGAAAATATATGCTCGAGTATGTTCTAAAAAATAATCAACTATGCTAATAGCTTCAATATTTTCGCTCATGCCTTTAACACCAGTTATAAGTGAACAAATACCTCGAACTTGCAATTTGATTTTTACACCTGCATTACTAGCTTCATATAATTTATCTATTATTGCAAAATCAGAAAGACTATTCATTTTTAAATTAATATAAGCTGAACGACCTAAAATAGCGTTCATAATTTCTCTATCAATTAACTTGTAAAATCGTGACCTTGTGTAATGTGGCGAAACTATGAGATGTTTAAACCTATGAATTCTATAGTTTACATCAAAAAAATCAAAGACTTTTGAAACATCTTTTAGAATTTGCTGATGACTAGTAAATAATGTAAAATCCGTATAAATTTTTGCTGTTGTTTCGTTAAAATTTCCAGTAGAAATAAATCCATATCTTTTTAATTTACCCTCTTCAATTCGTTCTACCAAACAAATTTTACTATGTACTTTTAGTCCTTTAATTCCAAATATAAGTTCAATGCCTTCTTGCTGCATTTGCTCTGCATAGGAAATATTACTGGCTTCATCAAACCTAGCTTGTAACTCTATTTGAACTGTGACTTTTTTCCCATTTTTTGCAGCATTGATTAAGGAACTAACTATTTGAGAGTTCTTTGCCAAACGATATAATGTTATTTTTATTGAAGTTACTTTTGGATCTAAAGCAGCTTCACGTAGAAATTTTATCAAATAAGAAAACGACTGAAAAGGGGCATATATTAGGTAATCTTTCTGTGCTACTTTGTTTAACATACTTCCATCTAGTGACAATCCTTGTACAGGAAGTGGCACTCTTGGTGGATACAACAAATCAAACCGACCAAGATTTGGAAAGTTCATATAATCGCGACGATTGTGATATTTCCCACCAGGAATAACACCATCTGAGGCATCAATTCCCATTTTATTTAAGAAAAATTTTAGCGTGTCTTTATCAATTGTTTTATCATACACAAAACGAACTGGCTCACCAATCCTCCTGTCTTTTACAGAAGTTGCAATTTTTTCGAGCATACTTTTACTCATATCACTATCAATGTCTAATTGGGCATCTCTAGTTATTTTAATCATATGTGCTGAAATGCTATCGTAATCAAAAATATTGAAAATACTACTAAGATTATAGCGAATGATATCATCCAACATCATCAAATAATGTTTTCCATTTTTAGAGGGAAGTTCTACTACCCTATTAGTGCTTTTCGGAATTTCTATGATGGCATACCTAATTTCATGCTTTGATTTAACTATACCTAAAATCTTGGATTTAAGTTCAGATTTCATTACTAATTTAATGGCAAGGTAACCCGAATTATCTTTTAAAAGGGGGAATTCTGCTAAGTCGTTTAGTATGATTGTCACTAATTCTGGACTTACTTTTTGTATAAAAAAATCTTTTACAAAATTTTCATGTTCGCCTTCTACTTGATTTTCATCAAGAATAATAATATTTTGTTTTTCTAATTCTTTCTCAATAATATTTAAAATCCTTAAACTTTCGGACTGTTGCTTAATAGTGATTTCAGTAATTTCTTTGACAAGTTGTTGAGCTGAAATTCCACCTAAAATCTTTTCGCCTGAAACTCCTGATAAACTTAAACGGCGAACGGCAGCAAAACGAACCCGAAAAAATTCATCTAAATTATTAGAAAAAATACCAATAAATCTTAACCTTTCTAAAAGTGGCACCGATTCATCAGCTGCTTCTTGCAATACTCTTGCATTAAATGCTAACCAACTTTTTTCTCTATCTATATATCGAAACTTAGTTTCTGTACTCATAATTTATTTTAAATCTCTTGGGAAAATAATTTTATTAGTTTTACCTTTTTTGATATCCATCCAATTTTCATTTTCAAATATAATATCTACAAAACCTGAAGTGGATACATTATCTATAAAAATGTCTCCAAATTTATTGACAAAATTTGTAATAGCCTCATTATGTCCAAAAACAATTAAATGATTATAGTCATTTGAACATGTTTTGATTATCTGCTCTAGCTTTTTTTCATCAAAAGTATATAATTCATCTTTGAAAATTATACTGTCATAAGAAATAGAAATATTTTGAGCAAAAATCATAGCAGTTTCTGAAGCACGCTTTGCTGAACTGCTCCAAACGATAAAATATTTTGGTAGATAACTAATTATGCTACTAGAAACCAAATGAGCATCATTAATACCTTTACTATTTAATGGTCTATCAAAATCTCTAAGTGGAGATTCCCAACTAGATTTTGCATGTCTAACAAGAATTAGTTGTTTCATGATAAAAAGTTATGGTATATATAATGTATAAATTTAAGATAATACTATTTAAAAAACATAGAAGTAAAATAATATTTTTTGTTAAATTATAGTTAGAGTTATAAATTACTGATAATTGTATTTTTTGACCATATGAAAATTATAAAAATGAAAAGAACAATTTACTTTCAAACTGTAAAAAATAGTAACCTAGACATTTCAACTATTTTATTAAGAATAAAAAACCTTTTATATTATAATAAGTACCTTTTAAATAAAAATAAATACCTTTTATTGGGTATAAATGCTGTTTATAGAATATATTGTTTTTTTTTTAAAAATATAGTACTTAAATTTATTTAAATAAAACCAAATATCGATAAAAAACATAGGTTCACAATATCACACAAAATCCATAATAATACTTCTCTTAATCAATTATTCTAGAAAACTAAAAAGTATGAAATCAAAATCTACTATCCCAAAAAAACTATTTGTATTTTTGATATTTTGCTAACTAAATATATCAATGTCATCTGCTCAAACTTTTCCACTTGCCAACACTTCATATACTTCAAAAGATTTAGAAGAAGTATTTGCAAAATTATCGGGTGGAGATTTATGTAACTCCTGTTCAAAAGCAACAATCATTACAAGAAAATTAACTTTAAGAATTTATAACACAACATGTTCTGATACTATTAATGTAGCTTGTGCTGGTGATGTTCCCGCTATGACTTCGATTACGGCTATTGATAATTGTAGTGGAGCTATTACGGTTGAAAGCTTAGATGCTATAACGCAAGGTAATTGTGATAACTCATTCTCGATAGTTAGAACTTGGACTTTCTTTGATGTTTGTGAAAATCTTTCTCAGACCTATACTCAAAATATATTTGTCACTGAAATTGCAGATGTAATAATATTAGCAGATGTGTCTACAAGTAATAACATTAATGAAAATATTTCATTAGATGCTTTATTGCCTCTTGGTGTTAACGATGGAACTTGGATAAATGTGAATAATATAGGTGGATATAATCCGGAAAATCATACTTTCAATCCTTTAGAAATTGCCACTGGAAATTACTTATTTAGCTATACAATAAATAATGGTAATTGTCTTGTAAGATATGATGTTCAAATAATTATAGGTCAAGTTAGTCCTTGTGAAAATATAATTATTCATAATACCTTTACACCAAATAGTGATGAGTTTAATCAGTTCTTTAACATTGAACATATAGAAGATACTAGTTGTTATCCTACCAACAAAGTTGAAATATATAATCGTTGGGGTGTATTAGTGTATGAAACTAAAAACTATGACAATAGTACACATAGATTTGAAGGATTATCCGAAGGTAGAACTACTGTTAGCCAATCTGAAAAATTACCAACTGGCACTTATTTTTTTGTAATTGATTGGACAACCACAACAGGAGAAAAAATTATTAAAGACGGATATTTATACTTAACCAGATAAACCTATCAACTCCAGAGTGTATGAAATTACTCTGGATAATTTAAGAAAATATGAGAACAAAAATTTTAATTTTCGCTTTTATTTTAACTTGCTACACTGGTTTTGCTCAGCAAGACGCGCAGTATACCCAATACATGTTTAACACAATCAATGTAAATCCAGCTTATGCTGGATCAAGAGGAGCAATGAGTTTGTTTTTATTACATCGTACTCAATGGGTAGGATTAGACGGAGCACCAGTAACAAATACTTTTTCATTAAATACTCCAATTAACAACAGTAATATAGGTCTTGGTTTATCATTTGTAAATGACAAAATTGGTCCTACTAATGATAACACTATTTCTGTTGATGTATCTTATTCTTTAAAGGCTTCAGAAGATTATAAAGTATCTTTTGGACTAAAAGCATCTGGAAATGTATTTAACTTAGATGTAAATAGATTAAATCCTGCTGACGCTAATGATCCTAACTTACAAAATTTCAATAGTAAGTTTTCACCAAATTTTGGCGCTGGGGTTTACTTGCATTCTGAAAAACTATATTTAGGACTTTCGGTTCCAAATTTTTTACAAGCTTCTAAATACAACGATAATGATGTGGCTGTTTTCCAAGAAAGAATGAATTTTTATGTCATTGGAGGATACGTTTTTAACCTCTCTCCTGATATCAAATTCAAACCTGCTTTCTTAACTAAAATGGTTACGGGTTCACCGCTTCAAGTAGATGCTTCAGCCAATTTCTTATTCTTTGATAAGTTAATGCTAGGGGGTGCTTATCGTTGGGATGCTGCCGTAAGTGCCTTGGCGGGGTTTCAAGTAACTGATGGATTATTCATAGGCTATAGTTATGATATGGAAACCACTCGTTTAAGAAATTATAACTCTGGTTCACATGAGGTATTCCTTAGATTTGAGTTGTTCTATAGAGTTAATAAAATGGTATCTCCTAGATTCTTCTAACACAGTATAATTATGAAATCAACGATTAGCAAATTCCGAAAAAACAATTTTAAAATTGTGAGTAAAAATAAAATTATATACATAGCAATGATAACTATCTCTTTTTTGAATAGTTATGCGCAAATGAATAAAAAGGAAATTAAAGGTAATAAGCAGTACGAAAAATACGCTTACATCGATGTCATTAAAACCTATGAGCGTATTTATAAAAAAGGATATAAATCTCCTGAAACGCTGCATAAAATTGGCAATGCCTATTATTTTAATGCCGAATTAGAAAAAGCCAATAAATGGTATAGCGAGCTTTATGCTTCAAATCCTAAACAAGAGACCGAATTCTATTTTCGCTTTGTTCAAACATTAAAAGCTACTAAAGACTATCAAAAAGCTGATGCCATAATGACTAAGTTTAATAAAAAAAATAGTACTGATGCAAGAGCAAGATTATTCTATGAAAACGAGGATTATTTAGCCGTAATAAAAAGAAATTCTGGCCGCTACAAAATAGAAAACGCTGGAATAAACTCTAAATATTCTGATTATGGCCCCGCTTTTATGGGAACCAAAGTAGTCTTTAGTTCAGCTCGTGATTCAGGGAATTTCACAAAAAGAATACATACTTGGACAGGACAACATTTCACTAACTTTTACAGTGCAAATTTAGCAGAGGACGGTTCTTTGAGTGCCGTAGATAAATTTGGAAAACAAATCAATTCCAAATTTCATGAAAATACACCAGTCTTTACTAAAGACGGTAAAACAGTGTACTTCACCAGAAACAACTATCTTGACGGTAAAGGATTTGATGACAATAAAGTTACCTTGCTAAAAATATACAAAGCTACTCTTGATAAAGATGGTAAATGGGTAAACATCACTCCACTTTCTTTCACTAGTGACAGTTATCAAACAGCACATCCAGCCCTGTCGCCTGATGAAAAAACGTTATACTTTACTTCAGATATGCCAGGAACTCATGGTCAATCTGATCTTTTTAGAGTAAAAATAAACGAAGATGGAAGCTTTGGAAATGTTGAAAATCTTGGTGATACTATTAACACCAGAGGTAGAGAAACTTATCCTTTCATCTCTGATGAAAATGAATTGTACTTTGCCTCTGATGGGCATCTTGGATTGGGAGGACTTGATATATTTGTTACTAAAATTCCTAAAGAGGGCCTCGCTTTTAAAGAAGTGTTAAATGTTGGGGAAGAAGCTAATAGTTCTAAAGATGATTTTTCCTTAATTATTGACTCTAAATCTAAAAAAGGATTCCTTAGTTCAAACAGAGAGGGCGGCCAAGGAAGTGATGACATCTACAAATTCCTTGAAACTAAACCTATTTGGTGCGAACAAACACTATTTGGAGTGGTTACAGATGAAGAAACTAAAGAACTATTGCCAAATACTAAACTAACGCTTTATGATGATAAATTCAATATACTAAAAGAAACAGTATCAGATGCACAAGCCAAGTATGAATTTACCGAAGTAGTATGTAACAAAAAATACTACGTAAGAGCAACTCGCGAAAAATATGAAACTAAAGAAACGCCTGTAATCATCCAAAAAGAAAGTGGTACAACCGAGTTGAATATTGAATTAAAACTTATAGAATGTAAAGTTAAAATTGGTGATGATTTAGCCAATTGTTTCAAAATCAATATCATCTACTTTGACTTAGACAAATGGGATATACGTCCTGATGCCGCAATTGATTTAGCTAAATTATTAGATGTATTAGAACAAAACCCATCCATGAAAATCAATATTCGTTCCCACACAGATAGTAGAGCTTCCTTTGATTACAACAAAAAACTATCCGAGAGAAGGGCAAAATCAACAAGTGATTGGTTAATCAAAAATGGTATTGCTGCTAATAGATTAACTTCAGAAGGTTTAGGTGAAAGTGAATTAGTAAATAAATGTGTAGATGATGTACCTTGTACCGAAGCAGAACATCAACTCAACAGAAGGTCACAATTTATAATTATGGCACTTTAAAAACAACTATTCTAAAAATATAAAGCATCCAAAGGGATGCTTTTTTGATATACAATGATAAAAAACTAATACCACTTTTTCTTTTTGAAGTAATAAATCATACTTAGCAATAACATAAACATGCAAGCTAAAATAATGAAATAGCCATATTTCCAGTGCAATTCGGGCATATTATCAAAGTTCATTCCATATACACCAACAATAAAAGTTAAAGGCATAAAGAAAACAGATACCACTGTTAGAGTTTTCATTACTTCATTCATTTTATGATTTTGAGTAGCAAAATAAAAATTGGAAGCACTATCAAGCGTGGTCATATCATATTCAATTTGTTCTAATAATTCCAAGCATTTTTGATGTAACCTTGAAAAAAAACTATAATTTTCCGATTCAATAGCATTAAAAACATCATCATCTTTAATGCTTTTTATAGAATATAATGAATCTCTCAAAGGTATAATTGAACGTTTTAAAAAATTAAAATTATCACGATGCTTTTCTATATGCTCCAAAATTTGCGGATTGGTGCTTGTCTTAGATATATTAATCAACTCCTCTACTCTATCTTCTTCTGTTTCAATGGTAATGTAAAAATTTTCCATAATAGCATCCAATAGTAAATACAACAAATAATCCGCTTTCTTATCTCTAACAATACCTGAATGTGTTCTTATTCTTTCTCGAATATGCGTAAAGAAATCACTTCTTTTTTCTTGAAACGAGACTAGAATACCATTCTTTAAAAGAAAACTAATTTGCTCAACGCTTATATTATCACTGTGCTCTACTGGCAATAAAGACTTTATATTGAAAAATAAAACATCATGATATTCATCTAGTTTAGTTCTTTTGGTAGTATTAAGTATATCACCCAACATAAAATTATCAACCTTCAAAAAATCACCCACTGAATTAATAACTTCAATATCATTCAAACCATGAAGATTAAGCCAATTAACTTTTGAAAAGTCAAAGCATTTGTCAAATTGTACCTTTTTAAACTCATGAAATTCAGTCAAATCATGAGTATCATAAACAAACAGTTGCATTTCTGTTGCTGTATTTTTATGAAAACCTGTATATTCTAAAATTGCTGGTTGAACTTTTCTACCTTTTTTGTATTTTATTTTTCTCACGAATTCTAAATTTGTCTAAATTTAAGAATATTTATTTTTTTCAAACTATTTTTACCAAAAATCATTGAAATGCAAACTTTAATCATCAATATAAAAGAGCTATTACAAGTCAGAGAAAATACAATTGATAAAGTATCCGGCAGCGAAATGGCTATTTTACCTACTATCAAAAATGCCTATTTGTTGATTACAAATGATACTATCGCGGCCTTTGGTTCTATGGAAGATTGTCCTAAAATAAATGTTGATAAAACCATTGATGCTTCTGGAAAAATAGTTTTGCCTAGTTGGTGTGATAGCCATACGCACCTTGTTTATGCAGGCAACCGCGAACAAGAATTTGTGGATAGAATTAATGGATTGACTTATGAAGAAATTGCCCATCGTGGTGGTGGAATATTAAATTCTGCTAAAAAACTCAACGAAACTTCGGAAGAAGAAATCTATAATCAATCAAAAGTAAGATTAAAAGAAATCATCCAACAAGGAACTGGAGCAGTAGAAATCAAATCGGGCTATGGATTAACCGTAGAAGGCGAACTAAAAATGCTTCGTGTAATCAAAAAACTAGCCGAAAATTATCCCATAACCATCAAAGCAACTTTCTTAGGCGCACACGCTTTTCCAAGCGAATTTAAAGAAAATCATAGTGGTTATCTTGATATGGTTATCCATGAAATGTTACCTAAAATTGCTGAAGAAAAACTAGCTGATTATATTGATGCTTTTTGTGAAACAGGCTATTTTTCAGTCGAAGAAACTGAACGAATTATGAAAGCAGGAAATCTATATGGTTTACGTTCCAAAATTCATGTCAATCAATTTACAGCCATCAATGGAATTGAAGCTTGTGTAAAACATAAGGCACTTTCTGTTGACCATCTAGAGATAGTAACTGATGAAGATATTGAAGTGCTAAAAAATACCGAAACCATGCCAGTAGCTTTGCCTACTTGTTCCTATTTCATTAGTATTCCTTATACCCCAGCCAGAAAAATAATAAGTGCTGGTTTACCACTTGCATTAGCTTCTGATTTTAATCCTGGGACTTCTCCATCAGGTAATATGAATTTTGTGGTTGCAACAGCTTGCATTAAAATGAAAATGACACCCGAAGAAGCAATAAACGCTGCAACCATAAATGGTGCTTATGCTATGGGTATTTCTGAGACACATGGCAGTATTACGATTGGAAAAAAAGCTAATTTAATAATCACTAAACCAATGAATTCATTTTATGAATTGCCCTATGCTTTTGGTAGTAATTTAATAGAACAAGTTATTCTAGATGGAAAAGTAATTGCATAAAAAAAGTCCCGGAATCGAGACTTCTTTATACTTGATCATTATGATTATCTCAAAGAAAAACTGCTTTTGGAAACCAATTCTCCTTTGTCAAAAACATTAACAAAATAGGTTCCTTTCGCAAAATCTTTTCCTGGCAATTGTTCTGAAACATCAACTGTTTTATTCTCATATTTTACGGTGGTGGTAAAACTATAAGTCAATGAGGTATCACCAAATGAAATTGTAGTTTTGTATCCTAAAACATTATTTTTAGCATCAATTACTTGAACATAATAGGTTTTATCACCAGACTTGGCAATTTTGTTTTCTGCAATAGTAAAACTTATTTTTAGCATATCTGTTCTACTAGCTTTATCCGTTTCTATTTGTTTTCCTGAACTTCTCACTTTATAAGATGCAGTTTTCAAATTAGTTATAGTTAATGCTGATCCTTTTTCAACTGTTTTTGCTAAATCTTCATTTTGTCCAACCAACACCTGATTGTATTTTTTAGAATCTTCTAAAACCACTTTCGTGCTATCTAAATTTGTGGTCAATACTTGATTGTCTTTCTTTAAAACGGCAACTTCTTGCATTAGAGCTTTCATTTTTTCTTCCAATGCTTTGTATTGAGTTTTGTATTTTGAAAGTGAAGCTATGTCTCCTTTAGCTGATTTTAATTCTGTAATTAACTTAACAACCTTATCTCGCTCAGCTATTAATTCATCTGACATAGAAGTGTTTTTTGCAATGGCAGCGTCATAGGTTGCTTTTAATTCTGATAGGTCTTTTAATACCCCATCTTTTTCAGAATTTGTGGTGACAATTGTAGTCTGTAGTGTCTTGGCATCCGAAGTCAATTTGAATATATAAATCAAACTTCCTACTAATAATAAAGCTAAAACTGCAATAATCGCTTTCAGACTAGAATTTCCATTTTTATTTTCCATGTGGTAATTTATTATTAAACAAATGTAATAATATTTGAGATAGTATCTTGAAATAAACAATTATATTATATTTTTGAAAAAATATTTCTAAAATGGAAAAATTAATTCCTTTTTCAATTCATGATTTAGCCAAAGTTACCAACCACAGAAGCGGTGAAGTAAAATTTGGCGAAAAAATGATAACACTGCCAAAAGGTGAAAATTGTATTGATTTTTTAAATAATTGTGAAGCAAAATATGTGCTTTTTGGCATTCCTGAAGATGTGGGCATTAGAGCTAATTTTGGTCGTCCGGGTGCAGCTTCTGCATGGGAAAGTGCCATTAGAAGCATTGCCAATATTCAACACAATCGTTTCTGTAAAGGAAGTCAAATTATAGTTTTGGGTAAACTTGATATTACTCAAGAAATGGAACAAGCCAAAGATTTAGACTTCCAAAAAACAGAGGATAGAAAGCTATTGAGCGAGCTAGTTCAAAAGATTGATAAAGAAGTAGTTCACTTTATAAGTTGTATTATAAAATGTGGAAAAATTCCCATCATTATTGGCGGTGGACATAATAATGCCTACGGAAATATTAAAGGAACAGCATTAGCACTAGGAAAACCTATTAATGCAGTGAACTTTGATGCGCATTCTGATTTTAGAATTCTTGAAGGAAGACATAGTGGTAATGGATTTTCATATGCTTATGAAGAAGGTTTTTTAAAAAAATATTTTATTTTTGGTTTGCACGAAAATTATACCTCTAAAAATGTTTTAGATAATTTAAAGAAAATCGAGGACAGAGTTAGCTTTAACACCTATGATGAAATAAAAGTACGTCAACAAAAAAACTTTCAACAAGAACTAAATACTGCTTTTGATTTTATAAAAAACGATGCCTATGGTATCGAGATTGATTTAGATGCTATACCAAATATTGCTAGTAGTGCCATGACCATGAGTGGTTTTTCTATTGAAGAATTGCGTCAGTTTGTGTCATTTTTTGGCAAAAACAGAAATGCTTCTTATATACATATTTGCGAAGGCGCACCAGAACTTGGCGAAGAAAAAAACAATCACCTTATTGGTAAATTAATTGGTTACTTAGTAACGGATTTTATAAAATCGAGAAAAGAATTAATTTAATTTAAGATTTCCGATTGACGAATTTAGGATTTGGAAATTTAGTATATGTTTTGCATTAATTCCTAAATTCTAATTCCCAATTCCTAATTGCTTATATTTGCGATGGCTTACACTAAATCGTAAGCATAATATATGTTATTCGAAGATTTATCATTATCCAAAAGTATTCAAAGAGCTGTTTTTGAAGAAGGATATACAAGCCCAACTCCAATTCAAGAAAAAGCAATTCCGTTTATTTTAGCAGGAAAAGATTTGGTAGGATGTGCACAAACAGGCACAGGAAAAACAGCTGCTTTTGCTATACCAATAATACACAATTTACATAGGATGATAGGTTCATCCAAAAAAACTAAAGAAATTCGTTGCTTGGTAGTAACCCCAACACGCGAACTAGCGGTTCAAATTGGTGAGAGTTTTGATACCTATGGAAAATATACCAACATCAGACAATTAACAGTATTTGGAGGAGTTTCTCAAGTGCCACAAGTAGATCAATTAAAGAAAGGTGTAGATGTATTAATAGCTACTCCAGGAAGATTATTGGATTTACACAAGCAAGGATTTATAGATTTTGATAGTTTACACTATTTAGTATTAGACGAATCAGATTTGATGCTCGATATGGGCTTCATAAATGATGTTAGAAAAATTGTGAAATTGGTTCCTACAAATAGACAAACCTTATTGTTTTCTGCTACAATGCCTATGTCAATTCGGGAATTAGCTGACACTTTTTTAAACAAACCCGAATATGTTTCGGTAACACCCGTTTCTTCTACGGCAGAGATTATTGAACAACAAATCTATTTTGTAGATAAGGAAAACAAACGTGGTTTATTATATCATTTAATACGCAATGAAAACCTCAGCAATGTGTTAGTTTTTGTTAGAACCAAACATGGAGCAGACAATGTGGTAAAAGCTTTGAAAAAGCATGGTGTAAATGCAGAAGCTATTCATGGCGATAAATCACAAACGGCAAGACAACGGGTTTTAGATAATTTTAAGAACAAAGAAATCTCCGTTTTAGTAGCTACTGATATTGCCGCCCGTGGTATTGATATCGAAAGTTTACCTTATGTAATCAATTTTGATTTGCCAAATATACCTGAGACCTATGTACACCGAATAGGTAGAACGGGTCGTGCTGGTAATGGCGGAATCTCTATTTCTTTTTGCGGGAGAGATGAAGAAACTTATTGGAAAGACATACAGAAGCTAATAAAAGTGAATGTCAAAACCATGAAGGAGCATCCTTTTCCATGGAAAGATGGAGAACCCAATCCAGATGCTAAACCAGATTTAAGAAACAAAAAGAAACCCGAAACAAGTAATTCTAGAAAATCAGAGGCCTCTAAAAAAAATAAAAAGCGTTGGTATTAATCAACGTTTTTTTTGTCTTTGATATTATTGGTTATAACTTGAAATAATTTTGAGGGTTCGAATGGTTTAACCATAATATCATTCATTCCAGCTGCAAGAGCTTCTTCTATCACTTCTTGTTTATCAAATGCGGTCAAGGCAATAACAGGTATTTTTATATTTTTTTTTCTAATCTTTCTTGTAGTTTCAAAACCGTTGATGAGTGGCATATTAATATCCATTAATATTAAATCAAATTGCTCTCTTTCTAATACCATCATAGCTGCAAAACCATCATCTACAATAGTGCATGTCATATTGCTGTTCTGAATTATTTTCTTTGTCACCATTTGGTTGATTTTATTATCTTCTACAACTAAAATATTATACAAAAAATTTTCGGATAAATCAACTTCTATATTATTGATAATCTGTTGTGATTTCTCTTCGTCATATTCAAAGCCTACAGTGAAATAGAATGTAGTTCCAATATTCTCCTCACTTTCTAAATGGATTTCGCTATCAAAAAGGGAAACTAATCTTGATACAATAGACAAACCTAATCCTGTTCCTTGATAGTCTTCGTCTTTGCGTTCAATTTGAACAAATTTATCAAAGATTTTTTCTTGGTCTTCTTTGGCAATTCCAATTCCAGTATCTTTTACTTTGAATTCAACAAAATAAGTTTTGTCTTCCACTCTTTTCAGATCAGCACTAAGTATTACTTCGCCATTTTTGGTAAATTTTAATGCATTACTTACCAAATTCATAATGATTTGAGAAAGTCTTAGTTTATCACCTATTAAAAACTCAGGAATAGCAGTATCTATTTGTACTGTAAATTTATTATTATTCTTATCAGCTATGTATTCAACAGAATTTTTTATTGTTGTAATTTCATCCAACAGATTAAAGATTAGATTCTCTAAAACAATACGATTTTCCTCAATTTTATTAATCTGAAGAATATCGTTTACTAATGAAAGTAAATATTTTGCCGAAAATTTTAATGATTTTAAATGAGCACTATTCCCTAATTCTTTGTGTTCATCAAGAATAATATTAGTAATACCAATAACTCCATATAATGGAGTTCTCAATTCATGAGTTATAGTTGAAACAAATTGTGATTTGAGTCTAGTGGCTTCTTCTGCTTCTTCCTTGGCTTCTATCAAAGCTTTATTAGCCAATTGTAATTCCTGATTAGCTTTTTCTCTGAGTTTTATATTTTTATATAAAGTCAATAAAAGGAACAACAAAACTATAAGAATTATAAAGAAAAAGACAACTAGGAGTTTTGATTCCTTAACATTTTCTTTATGTAATTGACTTTCTCTTTCAATTTTTTTTAATTCAATATCATACTTATTAAGTTCTATTTTAGTGGCCGCTTTTTCTATTTTATGCACTTGAGAAAATGCCGTTGAAAAGGCGAAAAGTAAAACAAATAGTAAACTAATGTATTTAGTATTAATCATTTGGCTAGTTAAGACATCAAATATAAAATTTTATTCAAAAAAAATCCCGATTACTCGGGATTTTATAAGTATTTAATTAATTTCTAATCAACTTTCTGTATTTAATACGTTTTGGTGTGACATCAGCACCTAGACGTTTCTTTTTGTTTTCTTCATATTCAGAGAAACTCCCTTCAAAGAAATAGACTTCAGAATTGCCTTCAAAAGCTAAGATATGGGTACAAATTCTATCTAAAAACCATCTGTCATGACTAATTACTACCGCACAACCTGCAAAGTTTTCTAGACCTTCTTCCAAAGCACGTAGCGTGTTGATGTCCAAATCATTGGTTGGCTCATCCAGTAATAGCACGTTTCCTTCTTCTTTCAAAGTCATCGCTAAGTGTAAGCGGTTACGTTCTCCACCTGATAGCGCAGCTACTTTTTTATTTTGATCACTTCCTCCAAAATTAAATCGCGATAAATAAGCTCTTGAGTTTACTTGTCTTCCACCCATCATAATTAACTCTTGCCCATCACAGAAGTTTTCCCAAATAGATTTATTTGGGTCTATATTAGAGTGTGACTGATCAACGTAGGCAATCTTTACTGTTTCTCCAATATTGAATTGTCCTGCATCTGCTATTTCTTCTCCCATTATCATTCTGAAAATAGTAGATTTTCCCGCGCCATTTGGACCAATGATACCTACTATTCCGGCTTGTGGCAATGTAAAGTTTAAGTTGTCGTATAATAGTTTATCACCAAAAGCTTTGGCAACATTTTTGGCCTCAATTACATTAGTTCCTAATCGTGGACCATTTGGAATATAGATTTCTAATTTTTCGTCTAGTTCTTTTTGATCTTCGTTTAAAAGTTTATCGTAGTTCTGTAAACGCGCTTTTTGTTTGGTCTGGCGACCTTTGGCACCTTGACGCACCCAATCCAACTCGCGTTCAAGCGTTTTTCTACGTTTAGAAGCTACTTTTTCTTCTTGTTCCATACGTTTAGATTTTTGATCTAACCAAGAAGAGTAGTTTCCTTTCCAAGGTATACCTTCTCCTCTATCGAGTTCCAAAATCCATCCGGCTACGTTATCTAAGAAATAACGGTCGTGCGTTACTGCAATTACAGTTCCGGCATATTGTGCTAAATGCTGCTCTAACCAAAGTACGCTTTCTGCATCCAAGTGATTGGTAGGCTCATCTAATAACAAAACATCCGGTTGTTGTAGTAACAAGCGACACAAAGCTACTCGACGCTTTTCGCCACCTGATAAAACACTAATTGGCATATCACCTTCTGGAGTGCGCAGCGCATCCATGGCTACTTCTAATTTGTTATCTATTTCCCAAGCACCACAAGCGTCTATTCTGTCTTGTAATTGTGCTTGACGGTCCATTAACTTGTCCATCTTATCGGCATCTTCATAGACTTCTGGCAAACCAAACATATCATTGATTTTATTGAATTCGTCTAATAATGCCATAGTTTCGGCTACGCCTTCTTTTACGATTTCTAAAACAGTTTTAGTTTCGTCTAGTTGTGGTTCTTGTTCTAAGTAGCCAACTGTATATCCTGGTTGAAATACTACATCGCCTTGGTAGTTTTTATCTACACCGGCAATAATTTTTAATAAAGATGATTTACCCGAACCGTTTAATCCTAAGATACCAATCTTAGCACCATAAAAGAAACTCAGATAAATATTTTTTAATACTTGCTTGTCACTTCCTTGATAGGATTTGCTCAAACGTTGCATGGAGAAAATTACTTTTTTATCGTCGCTCATATTTTTATTTTAAATTTTGAATTATAAACTGTTTGTTATAAACCTTGTTATACTCTTCCTTTTAATGAGGAGAATACCCATGCATTGGCAAGAAAACCTACTCCTACGGTGCCAAATCCCCAACCAGCAACATCGGCATATCTGTAAACTCCTAAACCTATTAGAATTAATCCCATAATTATCATTATAAAAGTAGCCCATCCTAAGACGGTATTTTTATTCATTCCCATTGTTTTGAGGTATTTGTATTTTGGAAGTGCAAATATCAATAAAAAATGTGAGTTTTGAAAGGTATAAAGAAAAAGTAAAATGGGATTAGTGAGAACTATGTACCATTTAATAGTAAGATTTATAATATCAAATCGATTGTAATTAGTTTTTCATAGACTGTCTTATCCTGAAATAGCGACACCCACTAAGCATACTTGCCTAAAAAATTTTACGAATCTTGGCCGTAATTTTTTAATCTTGATTAAATCATTTTTTAATCTAGACGAAAAATAAATAGTAAAGAATGATATACTTTTATAAAAGTTTATTATTAGAAAAATGAAGAACAAAAATCAAAATTTAAAACTTATTTGGATTTCTGTAATTTATACTTTATATACAGTTTTTTTGTGGACTCTATCAAAAAATGAGGATAGTATGTCCTTAGTTTACTTATTTACACTTGTATTAATTTGGAGCATTTTGACAACCCTAATGGGGATTATAATCTGGAAAGACAAAACTAAAATAAAAAATTGGAATCTATTAATTCTAATATTTTACACACCAGTTCCTATACTATTTTTTCTTTCAGCAACAGCAAAAGAGCAAGTTACCGGGACATGGGAATACCATAAAAATAATCATCGCATCAAAGTAATTGAATACGAAAACAAAAAAAAATATTTTTCAAGAATTGCTATAACTAAAGAACAATTTGCAATTCCTGCATATGGTACATATTCCCTAGACAGTATTATTAATAATATTGGAAAATCTAAAACAATAAAACCTATACAATACAAGTAAATAGAAAATGCTTCTACCCGAAAGTAGTTCAACAGATTTAGATAATTGGTTAGTGTAATGTTGGTTGGTCCTGCTACCATTCGAAGGGATTCGCGTGGTAGCTCAGGATCAAATTAAAAACCTGAGTTTAACTCATAATTTTTTAAACTTTTTGTAATCGTTTTTGTTCCCTTGCTAACAACGTATTTTTTAATAGCATGGCGATAGTCATTGGTCCAACTCCGCCAGGAACTGGAGTTATAAAAGACGCTTTTTTTGAAACAAATTCATAATCTACATCACCTGTAATTTTATATCCTTTTGGTTGAGTTTCATCAGTAACACGTGTAATTCCAACATCAATAACAACTGCACCATCTTTTACCATTTCGGCTTTCAAATAATTGGGAACACCAAGTGCGGTAATTATAATATCGGCTTGCGTGGTTATTTGAGCAATATTTTTAGTGTAACTGTGAGTTAAAGTCACTGTTGAGTTTCCTGGAAATCCTTTTCTTCCCATCAAAATACTCATTGGGCGGCCAACAATATGACTTCTTCCAATAACAACCGTATGTTTTCCTTGTGTTTCCACGCCATATCGTTCTAGCAATTCTAAAATCCCAAAAGGTGTTGCCGGAATAAAAGTGGTCATATCTAAGGCCATTTTCCCAAAATTTTCAGGATGAAAACCGTCTACATCTTTACTTGGATCAATTGACATGATGATGTGTTGTGTATCAATTTGTTTTGGCAATGGCAACTGCACTATAAATCCATCGATGTTGTCATCTTCATTAAGTTCTTTTATTTTTTTGAGCAATTCTGTTTCCGAAGTTGTACTAGGCATTTTAATTAAAGTGGATTCAAAACCTACTCTTTCGCAGGATTTTACTTTGCTTCCCACATAAGTTAAACTTGCTCCATCATTACCCACAATAATAGCAGCTAAGTGAGGTACTTTTTCGCCATTGTCTTTCATCTTTTGAACTTCGGCTGCTATTTCATTTTTAATATCTTCCGATACTTTTTTTCCGTCTAAAATTTGCATAGTATTTTGTCATAAAGTCAAAAGTCAAAAGTCAAAAGTCATTATTACTTTTCAACTTTCGACTTTCGACTGATTATTTATTTCATTCCGCCCATCATTTTCATTAAATTCTTTCCGCCACCACCTTGCATCATCTTCATCATTTTACTCATTTGTTCAAATTGCTTTAACAACTGATTAACCTCTTCTATTTTGCGCCCAGAGCCTTTGGCAATTCTGGTTTTTCTTTTCATGTCTAATATGGCAGGTTTGGTTCTTTCTTTTGGTGTCATTGAATGGATAATGGCTTCAATGTGTTTGAAAGCATCATCTTCAATCTCAACATCTTTTAATGCTTTTCCTGCTCCTGGTATCATTCCCACAAGGTCTTTCATATTACCCATTTTTTTCACTTGCTGGATTTGGGACAAGAAATCATCAAAACCAAATTCGTTTTTAGCAATTTTCTTTTGAATTTTTCTGGCTTCTTCCTCATCGTATTGTTCTTGTGCTCTTTCAACCAAGGAAACAACATCACCCATTCCGAGTATTCTTTCCGCCATACGCGAAGGATAGAAAACATCAATAGCTTCCATTTTTTCGCCAGTTCCAATAAACTTAATAGGTTTATCGACTACAGATTTAATAGAAATTGCTGCTCCACCACGAGTGTCACCATCTAATTTGGTTAAAATAACACCGTCAAAATTCAATCTATCATTAAACGCTTTTGCCGTGTTTACTGCATCTTGTCCCGTCATAGAATCTACCACAAACAATGTTTCTTGTGGTTTAATTGCCGCATGAACATTGGCAATTTCGTTCATCATTTGCTCGTCAATGGCTAAACGGCCAGCGGTATCGACAATGACAACATTGAATCCTTTTGATTTGGCATGTTGTATCGCATTTAATGCGATTTGAACAGCATTTTTATTTTCGGGTTCAGAGTAAACCTCCACTCCAATTTGGTCTCCAACGATATGCAACTGGTTTATTGCCGCAGGACGATAAATATCACAAGCAACCAAAAGTGGTTTCTTCCCTTTTTTGGTTTTTAGATAATTAGCTAACTTTCCTGAGAAAGTAGTTTTACCTGAACCTTGTAAACCCGACATTAAAATAACAGATGGATTTCCGGAAAGATTAATTCCAGTGGCTTCCCCGCCCATTAATTCGGTTAACTCGTCTTTCACAAGTTTTACCAACAATTGTCCTGGTTGCAATGTGGTTAATACATTTTGACCTATGGCTTTGTCTTTAACTCTTGTGGTAAAATCTTTGGCAATTTTAAAATTAACATCGGCATCAAGTAATGCACGACGCACTTCTTTTAGCGTTTCTGCAACATTTACTTCTGTAATTTTTCCATGTCCTTTTAGGATATGAAATGCTTTATCTAATTTATCACTTAAATTATTGAACATATGCTAACTTTACTTTTTTTGTTGTGCAAATATAAGTTTTAGAATTCAGAATTCAGAATTCGAAATTCAGAATTAACTAAAAAGCTATTTTAGATTTAAATTTACATTCTTTCAGGCACTTCTATTCCTAGTAATTCTAAAGCTATTTTTATAGTTTCACCAACCTTTTTTGAAAGTTGCACTCTGAAAGTTTTCTTCAAAATATTTTCTTCCCCAAGAATGGAAACCGCCTGATAAAATGAATTGTATTCTTTTACCAAATCGTAGGTGTAATTTGCAATTATGGCCGGACTATGATTTTGTGCTGCATTTTGAATAACTTCTGGAAAAAGTTCGATTTGTTTTAGTAATTCTTTTTCTTTTTGATGTAATTCTAGGTTTGTAATTTCAATAGTTAAATCAAAATCTGCTTTGCGCAAAATAGATTGAATTCTGGCATAAGTATACTGAATAAATGGTCCAGTATTTCCGGCAAAATCAACGGATTCTTCAGGATTAAATAGAATTTGTTTCTTTGGATCAACTTTTAAAATATAATATTTCAAAGCGCCAAGACCAATCATTTTGAAAAGTTTGGATTTCTCTTCTTCTGAATAACCATCAAGTTTACCTAATTCAGTAGCAATTTTACCAGCTGTTTCGATCATTTCTTCCATCAAATCATCGGCATCAACAACAGTTCCTTCACGAGATTTCATTTTTCCTGATGGCAGTTCCACCATTCCATAGGATAAATGATATAAATTTTCGGCCCAATTAAATCCTAGTTTTTTCAGAATTAAAAATAACACTTTGAAGTGATAATCTTGCTCGTTTCCTACGGTATATACCATTCCGCCAACATCGGGATAATCTTTGACACGCTGAATGGCTGTTCCAATATCTTGTGTCATGTAAACAGCTGTTCCATCAGAGCGCAACACAATTTTTCGATCCAAACCGTCATCTGTTAAGTCAATCCAAACCGAACCATCGGGATCTTTTTCGAAAATGCCTTTTTCTAAACCCAATTGCACTACTTCTTTTCCAAGTAAATAGGTGTTGCTTTCGTAATAATAACTATCAAAATCAACCCCAAGGTTTTTATATGTGACAGCAAAACCTTCGTAAACCCATTGGTTCATAGTTTTCCACAAGGCAACTACTTCTGGTTTTCCTGCTTCCCAATCTAGAAGCATTTGTTGCGCTTCAATTATAATTGGAGCCTGTTTTTTTGCTTCTTCCTCCGATTTTCCTTGAGCAATTATGTCGCTAATTTGAGATTTATATTCTTGATCAAATTTTACGTAGAAATTTCCAACTAATTTGTCACCTTTTAGTCCAGAATTTTGAGGCGTTTGACCTTGACCATATTTCTGCCATGCCAACATCGATTTACAAATGTGAATTCCTCTGTCATTAATAATTTGGGTTTTATACACTTTTTTACCTGAAGCTTTGATAATTTCAGCTACGGAATATCCTAAAAGATTATTTCTTACATGTCCAAGATGTAGCGGTTTATTGGTATTTGGGGAAGAATATTCAACCATTACAGCAGTACTTTTTTCTGAAGGTTTCCCAAAACCAAATTTTTCATTATTTTTTATATCATTGAAGAAATTAATATAGTAAACATCTGAAATTACGATATTAAGAAAACCCGAAACTACATTAAAACCAATTACTTCTTCTACATTATCCACTAAATAGTTTCCAATTTTAGTTCCTATTTCAATTGGATTTCCCTTTATTACTTTCAATAAAGGGAAAATTACCATGGTGATATCACCTTCAAATTCCTTACGTGTTATCTGAAACTCCACTTTATCAATTGATAATTCAAATAAAACGTTAAGAGCTTTATGAATTTTTAGAGAAAGTAATTGTTGTAAAGACATAATTTTTTTATATTTGAGTTCACAAAGATAATCATTAGAAAATTATTTTTGTTGGAAGAGGAAATTATTATACAGGTGCTATGGGGACAGGTCAACAAATTCCAACTGGGACTGTTATTAACCAAAGTTGTACCCTCTATATATATTCTCCAACAACAAGTGCAGGTGCTAATTGTTCCGATAATTTATTTTTTACTTTGACAAT
>Ga0214919_10003894_pt1 | contig 22186 bp, 20 predicted proteins | sample LL1503_MetaG_FD_177994 | JGI IMG/M metagenome (GOLD analysis project Ga0214919, IMG submission 177994) | Freshwater microbial communities from Lake Lanier, Atlanta, Georgia, United States - LL-1503 | ecosystem: Environmental > Aquatic > Freshwater > Lake | place: USA: Georgia | collected... | reverse complement strand
GCTGCATCAACTCTAAATTTAGGTTTAGTTGTGCGCGCTGGCGCGCCACGCCTCAACCATGCCAACTCTTTTCGAATTAGATTATTTCGCTTAGTACTCTCTATGGAAGATTGCCGATTTCGCTCTGCTTTAGCTAAGACGTAAGCGGAATAGCCACCGTCATATTCTTCGACACTTCCGTCAATAACTTCCCACATAGTATCCGAGACCTCATCTAAAAACCAACGATCATGCGTTATTACAACTACAGCTAAATTTTTTCTTTCTTGCAAATACTTTGCAAGCCATGCAACGCCTTCAACATCAAGATGATTCGTTGGCTCATCAAGAAGAATTAAATTGAGAGGTTGAATCAATAATTTAGCCAAACCGACTCTTCTTTTTTCACCACCAGACAGGGACGTAATTTTTCGCTCAAAAATTTTCTTCGCTTCAGTTCCAAACAGCCCGCTAAATATTGAGCGTATTTGAGGATTGCTTGCCCACTGATGTACTTCAAGACTGCCTAAGATATACTCGCTTACTTGCAATTTTGGATCAAATTCTTCGAATTGATTAAGTAACCCAAATATTGCCTCGTTTGATTTGCTAACTTTACCGCTATCGGGAGAAGTTGAACCGTTAAGTATCTTAATTAAAGTACTTTTGCCACCGCCATTTCGCCCAACAATTCCAATTCGATCATTTTTCAAAATTCCAATCGATACATCTCGTAAAATCATCTTATTTCCAAATTTAACCGATATTTCTTCAGTGTTAATGAGATTATTCATAAAAATACTAAAGAGCTAAAATTCACTTGCTTATTTTTCATTAAATACTGGCTCTCCGTAAAGTCGGTAATTCGTTAATTCATTAAAACTAATTCTTTTTACACGTCTATAGATATTTTGACGCAGCATTATGCTTTTAGAAAAAATCCCACCTGCAACTGCGGCCTCATAAGAAAAAGTAGTGCCTTCAAAGAAAATTATTTTTCGAGATTTACTCAATAAATTCCAGTCTACAACCGCGTCAAGTACGCCCCTTACAGCGCTTCTATCCCTGCATGTATTTTCCAATGTAAAAGCATCGAATCCGCGATCGATTAACTTTTTTTTCAGTGCTACTACCCTCTTTGCTTCATCGCCTGAAATAAAAATACGCTTCCAGTCATCATTCATGGAATCTTTAGTTATCACTTTCAGTATTTTATGATCACTGATAGATTCCGCGCTTCTATCAGTGCCGCGAACATGAAGTGAAATTGTTTTTCTGTCAAAAATTGCTAAGTTTTCAGCGATTCTATTTGTAATGTTATCTGAGAGCTTAATCTTGGAATAAAATCTTGTTCGTTCATCTCTAAAATATTCATCGTCTTTAAAAAAGAGATTTCTTCCAAGTTTAAACTTACCGCCTATATTCAATACAATGTCAATTGTCGGATCAAGTGTTCTAAATTTATAGTCGAATTTGTTAATGAACCTCTGCTCTCCATATCTCGTGCCGGAGATTAAAAAAGAATCAAGCTTTTCTGTTACTAATGGTAGTCTGCTTATTAGAATATTTTTATAATTATCTAATTCTGGATATGCCAAGAAATTATCTTCAATATATTCTCTAGCAAATACGTCCTCCGCTCTCGCTGGCATTGTCCTTTCTGTTGCCCAAGCAATTGAAAGACTCCTACCAAGGGCATGAGCCAAAATGGAAGCACTGGCGATAGCTTGTAAACGATTAGCTAGTCCATTACGAGGAATGACAATAATTCGGTTACGTTTAATAGTTGCTCATCTCCCTAAATTTCATATTTAATATTGTATAGGATTTATCCAAATTTCTTTGTGTAGATACGAAATTCCATTGTATGATTATTAATATGCAGGGTAAACCCAAAAAATTGATGAGAAAAATCAAATTGAGGCATTTTAACAAATTTCTTTTTAACAAAGTTAATCTGGAAGTCTATCGATTCGATCAAAGTCCCAATTTGCAAGGATTTTTAAAGTATTTGCAAAAAGCTGGAATAGATTTTGAGAATGTCTATGACGTAGGGGCTCACAAAGGAGACTGGACTAAAAGCATTTCAAAAACACTTGCAAATGCACAATTTTTTCTATTCGAGCCGAATCAAATTCATAATGACTCTTTGAATTCAACAGGATTTCCGATATTTAATTATTTATTGGGACAACACGATGGTCAAAAAGTAGAATTTTATGCTGCCGGACAAACCGGAGATTCATTTCTTAGGGAGAATAATCCTATTTATAATGATTCTGTTAAACAAGAAATGCTAATACATTCATTAGATTCTGTTCAAGTAAATGAAAAGTTACCTTTACCTGATTTATTGAAACTAGATACGCAAGGAAGTGAATTATTAATATTACGCGGTGCGGAACACATATTGTCAAATGTATCTGTCATCGTAATTGAACTTCCTGTCACTAAAATGAATATTGGAGCACCAAGTTTTAGTGAGGTGGTAAATTTTTTACAAGATCATGATTTTGTACCTATACAAATAGTAGAAATACACAGATTGATTGATATTCTAGTCCAAGTCGACATTGCTTTTATGAGCCGCAGAATATTTATTGAAACTTTTGGACATGACGATATTTATCATCGATAGAATTTAGTCCCAACCTAAAGTCGTTCCTAGGTAATAACTTTCTGCGATAGAACCGTCCATGGGTCTGTCTTTTTCCTTAAGGCAAGAAAAGTCTTCTTGTCTTAATTGAGATAAAGCGTAACTTATAGATAACTGCTCAATTAAACGCTTAATTTTCGAATTCCAATGATCAGGCAATTCATTAAATGCAATAGCATTCTCTATTTCTGTGTATGCTTTTAAAACGTCTAATTTAAAACTTCTAATATTAAGATTTAAGCCGAGTGATATGACGGAAGTATTAAACATATTTATTTCAAATTCTCCCCCCCAACTACATAGTTCACTCAGTGTTCTATATGGTTCATTCTTAAATTTTCCATTTTCTTTGACAAAAATTAACGTTTTAGTGATCGTGGGAATAGGACCATTCCAAAATATATCAGAGTCACTGAAAATATCATGGGGCTGCATTTCGTTTAGAATGACATGAAGCTTATGTTGTTGCCAAGTTGAATTTTCATTCAGCAAATTAATACTGACCCTGTCACCTCTATCAAATTTATTAAATTTCATTTTAATTAATTGTGAGTTTTGAATGTCCGTGTGAATTACTATTGTAATTTCCGGAGAATGTTCCCAAATAGAATTCGCACATAAGATAGCAGAACGCACGTATTCCGTTCTTTTACTGGCCAAAATATGTACTTTTTTACCTGATATCTCAATATTCCTAAATTTCAAAAAGATCTGCTTTATTCTTTTTACAATACGAAAAAATAACATTCTTTTAACCCACAAACTTCTACGTGTAATCTTCAATGTAAGCAATCATGTATTGTCATAGATTAAATTACATTGGAAGTAGATTAGCTTCAATTGATTTAAGAGATGCGTTTAGTTTAGCAATTTCTCTTACATCATTTTTCACTAAATATATGATACACTCTGTTTTCTTTATTTTTTACTCCTTAGCATACTACTTTTTGATTATTCTACCATAAAGAAATTAATTTGTTTTATAAAATGCAAGTAGATATTTTGCTAAATTATATGAAATAGGAAAAGTGAATTTATATTTTTTTAGCGACCGCAATTAAACTTATTCCAAAATTAAGTTTTCTGAATAGGTGAGCATCTAAAAACAGCAATGTTATTATAGACATATTTATACAAAACCCGAACTCGCGTAATTCTGATTTTTTGTCGGATTTTATAATGAATCTTCTTCTAATCCACGCTATTGGAAATAATAAAGAATAAAGATATCTAATTTCTAGCAAATGCAGATTAGAAGTAGTAATTAATTGCTTTAAATTTTCTAGGCTATACCGCCGATAATGCTTTAAGAACAAGTCATGACCGCTCCATAATGATTGCATAGCAGGAACGGTTATTATAAAAAGTGAATCATTCTTGGCCATGCCTGCATAATTCTGTAAAAAACTTGAATCATCTAAAATATGTTCTAGTACATCTGTCAATATATATATATCGGCGTCACTATTCCTTAATTCTTTCAAATATTTTACGCCATGCGAAGAGTCGTCTAGCTGTTCAGTGCCATAACCTATGTCGACGGCAGTAATACTTACATGCGGGAAGTCTTTAAATAGTTGCCGACTAAAAACAGCAGATCCCGCTCCAATATCAACTAGAACTTTAAAATTATTAGAATACTTAACAATTAATTTTTTTATAAAAGAATACTTGTATTTGTAATACCAATGTTTCATTGGATTTTGTAACTGAGTTTCAATTAAATCCATTTCGACTATATTTTCTCAGTTAGATTCAAATAAATATTTTTCTTAAGCATTTTTGAGACTAAGAATAGTTCCATTATTGATATTATTTTTTGCCTAACACCGAGTTTTGATCCTGCTATATCGGACCAAGAATTTAATGGAATTTCCAATATAGAAATCTCAGATTGGTTGTTCAAGCTAATGCGTGAAAATAACTCCAAATCAATAAACCATCTTGTTTTGAATTTATCTAATATACTCATTTGAAAACCTAAATTATTTCTGAATATTTTTAAGCCACATTGGGTATCGTAGGGTGATTTTCGCCAATGAATGGTAGCGACGGTTGCGAATATTCTTCCTATATAATGCCGTAGGGGTTTGCGGTTAATATTTCTACCAGCTAATGCAATTCTTGAAGCAATTATGCTATCCCAAAATATGCCTAAGCTATTTTTTGAATTTCTAAACAATTCAATGAAGTTTAGAATATCCGCTTTATCGAAAGCTCCGTCCGCGTCAATAAATCCAATCCCATCAAATTTCATTTTATTATTTGTCAAATATATAAAACCTTGCCGTAAAGCCTCGCTTTTGCCAACATTTTTAGGCAAATTTAATATTTCGCAGCAATTAGAAAAAGATAATTGTGTTAATAATTCTATAGTTTTGTCTCTACTCCCGTCGTTAACGAATAACCAAAAAATTTTGTTATCAAGTTTAAAGATCTCTTCCCAATATTTTAGGTCAATTCTTTCCGCCTCGTTAAAACACGGTATTGTGAAAGCTAAATCATACTTATTGAGCATTTTAAAATCTTTTTCTATTTGACTGATTTACAGTTGGTTGATTAGAAAAATCAAAGTAAAGCGCAATGATCGTTATAATAGTAGCAGTGTAGGTGTAACGACCATTATTCCCGATATAAGTAAAAGTTGTGAGTATCCACCAACTCAAGAGAAAAAAGAGAAGATAAAAATTTATTTTTGGAAGCGAATTAGCACTGACAATTTTAATTTTCCGGTAAAACACGGCTACCCAAAGGCCTAAAACCATAGCGATAGAGATAAAATGAAAAGTGATACATAAATCATAAGGGAGAAATACTATGCCTTTAAATGTATTAATAATCTTGTTGTTCCATCGAGATTTTTCAGTCATTGCATTAAACAGACGGATATTTCGAGAATCGCCTGCTATTAGAACCCTTGTTCCAAATTGAAGTTTATTTTGTAGGTAGGTAATGGGGTCATTGATTATGTAGGACAACCAGTAGCTTCGAAGCTTCAAAGCGGTCTTTTTTTCATTACTGCTGATTAACTTAAAATCCGATGTTAAACCCTTAGAGGATGGCGAGATGTTCTTTGTAATACTCACCCAACTGTCACCTTTATAGAACTGGCAGATCTTTTTAAGGAATGTCTCTCTTTCATTTGAAAATAGCATTAGGGCATTAGCAGATATCTCACCAGAAATACTACTAGTTCCCCAACAATATGCGGCGGTTAAATCCATAATCATTACCTGCTGTTCCGGATAACTTTTTTCAAGTTTTGTCGAATTTGAAATCAATAATTCCAATGATACCGGTAAAATAGTTATTAGAATTAATAATACACTTGTAGTAATCTTTTTAAATCTGACAGCGTCAATTAAGCCATACTCAAAAATTATACCTAAAGTTAAGATTGCAACAGATAACGAAATCCAAGGACGAAAAGTAGATCCAAGAGTAAGTATTACAATACTAAGAAAGATTTTGAGTTTAAACAAGCTTGAGAGTTTTCTCCTACACGTAAAAATTAAAGTACTTATTCCTAACAATATCAACGAAAATTGAATTCCATCACGAGTTGTTTGAGATGCGAAACTTAAAATTACCAATGTCATCGGATAAATTATCCATTTTCTAGTTCCATTGAAAACTGAATTTTGACTTCTTGCTAATAGTATTATTGCGATAGTCGCCATTAAAATTTGTAATATAATCAAGTTAGTTTGCCAATCAAAAGGAAAATTTATAAATTTCCCATAAAATAGCGAACTAGTACCTCCCCAAAAATCTGTTGGATCCACACTTTTAAAATTTGCTCGCGCGCTAACAATATCCTCGCCATCTTTACCGGGCCATCGTGAAAATAGAACGAGCGCTGCAAATATTATTGCGATTGGTATCGAAATAACCCTGTTACTTTTTTGCATAATTATTACAAACCCATGAGTTTTGCTTGTTTATCGAAGTTTGGTACTTGCTTTCGTACTTCATCAAATGTTCCTGCTGAAATTATTTCGCCATTTTCCATGTAAACTACTTCATCACAATGCTTTACTGTTGACAAGCGATGTGCAATCATTATCACAGTAACTCCACCCTTTAATAACTTTATAGATTCAGAAATATTAGACTCAGTTTCTCCGTCTAACGCACTTGTGGCTTCATCTAAAACCAATATTTTGGGTTTTGTAAACATGGCTCGTGCTATTCCGAGTCTTTGACGTTGTCCACCGCTTATCTGAGTTCCACGATCACCTGTTTGTGAGTCGAGTCCCTCGGGTAGGTCCATAACAAATTCGTCTAAAGATGCAACCTTTAAAGCATCCCATACGAGTTTGTCATCGAAAGAACCAGGAGGAAAACCCATTGAAATATTCTGGCGAATCGAGCCATTTATGATGGTTACATTTTGTGGTACGTATCCAATTGCTCCAGGCCATTTTTGTATTGCAGCTATTGGTGACATCTCAGAAATTGTAATTTTACCTTCATTTGGGTTAATCACTCCTAGAATTAAATCAACTAATGATGTTTTCCCGGCTCCGGATGGCCCCACCAGGGCGACAACTTTCCCTGGTTTGATCCCAATCGAAACTCCTCTGATAGCAAAAAATTCCTTTTCAGGGTATTTTAGCGAGACACTATCAAGTGTTATTTTTCCATTAAAATCCAGATGATCAGAGTGAACTCGATCGTCTGTATCTTCTATTGGAATTATGTTTCTAAGTTTTTCAATTAACAAAAGTGTTGGTTCGGCTCCTCCCAAACTACTTTTAATAGCTAATGAACTTTGCTGCATCCGTAGTACTGCTGGACTTATACGAGAACTTGCAACAAGAAATACTGAAAGCACCGCGACAGCATGAGCCGCGTCATTTACCATGAATTGGATTGCTGCGATGCTCAACGAACCAATTACCAAAGTAATTTCAATTACATACTTTCCTATATAAGGCATAAAAGATTTTTCAGCCAGCGTATTAGCTAGGTTTAATCTAATTTTTCCGATTTCCCTTGCGTAGTAACTTCTTCTATTTCTAACAACAAGCTCTCTATACGAAGTAAGCACCTCGATTGTTCTCTCTGAATTTTCTATCAGAAATTTCGTTTGCATCATTCCTAAATTTCTAGATCTAACAGCAAGCAATTTGTATAGTGCAAATGCAACTAAAGAAAAAACAAGAAAAGAACTAAAAGCAATAGCAGGGTCAACTACAAAAAGCCCTATAGACAAAATCAACAATAATGAAGTGTCCGAAATCAATAAAACTAGAACATTAAGAATGCCCATGGTAATTATGTCGACGCCGGTCGTGGTTAGGTATAACGTTTGCTGTAATGAAGTTGCTTGAATTTCTATTAAGGATTGAGATAATACTTTTGCTGTAAGTTGCGAAGATATAATTGCACCACGCCGACTCAAATAAAATGTAATTTTTCTAGTTAATACCACGGATATTATAGTTTTTACTATTAGAAGAGCTGCCCCCAAGCATCCCAATATAGAAACTTGAGACTGAAGTGTTAAGTTTTCTAAATGTAAGAGTCGTAACGCGATTAATACTCTATCACCGGGCTTATTTGAACCAATTCCAGTTATTGCCAGTGCACTTAGAATCCCTATTACTGCGATACCTAGCAAGTCTAGAACTCCAAGACTCACTTGTATCAAAACAATATGTATAACTTTTAATCTATCTTTAGTGGAAAGAATTCTTAATGCTCGTCCAATTGTAGAATGAGCAAACTTATTAAGTAATTTCTGCTTCACTATGCAACTCTACATGAATCAAACAACGGACGATGTCCAGTTTGCCATCTTGCTTGATATATCACCTTTACTCGCCCATTCTAATACTGATTTTAAGCCAGTATTCAATTCAATCTCAGGTTTACGATTTATTAGGCTTACCAAATATTTTGGATCTGCGTGCGTCAATTTGACATCATTTAAGTTCCCCAATTCACTATTAAGATTTAACTTACTGCCTGAAATATTTGCAATCTCTGTTATCATTTCGTTTAGTGAGTTTGGTTTACCGCCACCAATGTTTACAATATCCGCAAATCCAGGTTTGTAATTAGTCAGTTGCTTTGAAAGTGAGTAAACAATTTCAGTCACATCTTTAATATAGGTGAAATCCCTTATCACTTGTCCATCTCCGTATTTATTAAATAAAACGTTGCTAACAGCAGAAGCTGCTAGTCTAAAATATGCCATGTCTGGCCTGCCCCAGGGACCGTATACTGTAAAGAAACGAAGTCCTCTAGCCCTGGTTGAACTGTTCCTTATTAGCGAATGAGTCAATATTTCATTAGAAAGCTTTGTTGCCCCATAAAAACTTAAAGGATTAAGGTTTGTTTCTTTTTCCGAGAATGGTGTCTGTGAATCTTCACCATAAACACTGGAGGATGATGCATATAGAAAGTTTGGAACACTGTTTCTTACAACTGCGCTCAAAACATTACTGAAGCCTGCTAAATTACTTTCTGTATACTTATGCAGGTCTGAAATCGGAATTCTTACACCTGGTTGAGCCGCCAGATGTATAACAACATTTGGTTTAAAATCTTGTATTAATTGATTAATTATTTCTAAATCTCTGACATCACCTTCAATTAGGCTAATTTCTCTACTAGTCAATAAAGTTTTAACGCGCTCTTTTTTTAATGAAATAGCGTAGTAGTCAGAATAACTGTCAATTCCTAGTACTTCATCACCATTTCTTGAAATTTCATTTGCTAAATGAGCGCCAATAAAACCAGCTGCACCGGTTAAAAGGTATCTCATTATAAACTCCTTTAATTACCAAGAATAAACGATAGAAAGGCATTTCTATCGGGGAATCCCCTAAAACTAAAGTACAGTATATTACTTAACTGCATAAAATAAGTGTAAGGATGACTTAAATTTGAAGCACTTGCTCGTAATAAATTACTGTATGGATGATCTTGATCCACTTCTTTCTCATCAAGTTCAGGTTGTAAATGCTTTGTCCATAAAATTTGAAAAAGTTACTGTGATAACTAGTCGAGTTGGCACTTTTGAAAAGCGGCCGAATGTAAGAGTTATAAATACCTGTTGGAATTCAAGAAAAAGATTTTTAAGTTTATTAAGATTCTTTATGATTTTTATTTCATTTTTAAGAATGAATAGAAATGTAATAATTTTTTCGCATATGACAGAGGTGCAATCAGCTATTATCTGTCCAATAACAAGATTGCTTAAGATTAAACATTTTCTATGGTACGCCCACACTCATAAATCTAAATATTTAGCTTGGTGTAATTTGTGGGTAACTTGTATTATTACTTCAACGCCTGGTTCGTGTCCCATAAAATCTAAAAAAGTTAAATATATTGGTCAAGCTGTAGATGATTCGGTTTTTATTTTTCGAAATTTGTTGGATTTAAGACTTGAAAACTGGGTTCATATTGGAAGATTTGATAATTCCAAGAATATACAAAGCATTATCAAAGTTTTTTCATATTTTCAAAAAAATAATCATAAGATGACATTCACTCAAATTGGCTCACCATCAACCAAAATAGCCAATAAATATGCGGATTCAATCAAGAAATCCTATGCACATATGATTGAATCCAGAGCGGTTAAAATTGAATTATCAGTGCCAAGAGAAAATCTTCCAACAATTCTTGCAGGATACGATGTGTTCGCGCATTCATATATAGGATCACTGGACAAAACTTTAATTGAGGCTACCTTGGTGGGCCTGCCAGTAATTACTATAAATAGTGAGTACGTAAGCATATTTGGTCCCTGGGGAGAGCTAGAAAATATGAATCTAACTTCAGAATATGAAGCTTTACTTAAAATTCCAGATATTGAACTTAAAGAAATACTTATTAATCGAAGAAAGTTATGCGTAATGGAACACTCTTTGAAAAATTGGGTCAATAAGCTTTCAGAAACACTTATATAAATGAATTTAAATCTGTTTTCTAAGCTTATCTATGAAAAGATGACTTTATGAAAATTTTACTCTCTGGAGCCGCAGGATTCTTAGGCTCGCACTTAAGCAAGAAATTTTTAGAAAACGGTCACTCTGTAGTTGGAATCGATGATCTATCTACTGGATCATTAGCCAACTTACAGGATGTTATTAATGATTCGAATTTTACTTTTATAAAACACGATGTTAGAGAGCCTTTTTCAGAGAAAGTAGACGCGATACTGAACTTCGCCTGCCCTGCATCACCTGTTCATTATCAAGCAGACCCAGTTCGAACTATTGAAACTAATTTTTTAGGCATTATTAATTTACTTCATTTAGCTCGAGATTCTGGGGCAAAATTATTACAAGCTTCAACGAGCGAGGTTTACGGAGATCCGACCATAACTCCACAACCAGAATCCTATTGGGGTAACGTAAATCCTATTGGAATTAGATCGTGTTACGATGAAGGAAAGCGAGCAGCGGAAACGCTTTGCTTCGATTATGCCCGACAATATAATGTTGATACAAGAGTGGTAAGAATATTCAATACTTACGGTCCCAATATGGCAATAAATGACGGAAGGGTTGTTAGTAATTTCATAATTCAAGCCTTGCGAGGGGATCCCATAACAATTTATGGAGACGGCTCACAAACTAGATCTTTTTGTTATGTGAGTGATCTAATTGATGGAATTTACAAAACTCTAACTGTTGATGGTCCAGTAACCGCTCCGATAAATCTAGGAAATCCGAACGAATTTACAATGAATGAATTAGCAAGAATAATAATTGAACTTACGCAGTCAAATAGCAAAATAATTTATAAAGATTTGCCACTGGATGATCCTAAGCAGCGTCGGCCAGACATAAGTCGCGCAAATCAAATTTTAAATTGGCACCCTACAGTTCAGCTATATGAAGGTCTTAAAAAATCAATTATTTATTTCAATCGACAATTAGACCGATGAATAAAATTGTACACTTAATTACCACTTTAGAAAGGGGGGGTGCTGAAAAACAACTTTTGGTCCTTGTTAGAGAACAATTAAAACTTGGTTACGAAGTGGAAATATACCCATTAAAGGGCCAAGTTGAACTTAAGAATGATTTTGAAAATTTAGGTGCAGTAGTAAATTGTGATTTGCTTCAACAAACATTCTTTAAGCAAATTATTTTTTTGAAAAAGAATTTATCTTTGACCGATTCATACATTCATGCTCACTTACCTAAATCCGAACTCCTGAGCGCATTTTCTTTCCCAAAAGGAAGTTTTGTGACTACGAGACATAATTCAGAAGAGTTTTGGCCAAGAAAGCCAAAACTAATATCAATCTTACTTTCACGGTTTGTTTCAAATAAATCTGCCGCAACGATTGCAATATCTGCTTCTGTACGTAAATACTTATTTAAGAATTTTGAAATTTCCAAAAAAAAAGAAGTTCCAGTTGTTTACTATGGGTATGAGAGTGCCAAGACTGTTTCTAAGAAAAGAAAGCAGCGTGATTTATTCATTGCCGGAACTATTGCAAGAGTAGTTCCACAAAAAGATTACGTTACTTTACTTCATTCGTTCCAATATGCTAGTCAGAGAATTCCAAATTTAGAACTCCAAATTGTTGGCACAGGCTATTTGGAATCTGAAATGAAAAAAATATGTATAAAATTGGGGATTCAAGATAAAGTTATATGGTTAGGGAGAATTAGTGACGTTGATACATTCTTAAAAAACTTGGATCTCTTTATTCTAACAAGCGAGTATGAAGGTTTCGGGCTAGTACTACTAGAAGCTTTGGCGGCCAATTTACCAATTTTGGCAACTAACACATCTGCAATCCCTGAGGTTTTGGGTAGCAAATATGATGGTTTGTGTGAAAAAGGCAACATAGTTGATTTTGGAAGTAAGTTAACTGAGTTGGCATTAGGAAATATGAAACTAACGCTTCTAAATCAGTTAGACGATAGGCTGCAAATTTTTGAGCCGTACTTAATGAGTAAGAAAATCGAAACTATATATAAAGAAAAGATTTATGTATCAAATTAAGCATTCCTGATAATTCTACAGACCTCTTGTCCCAGTAATTTTTGATTTAATAATTGATTATATTTCCTATTCATGTTATTCCCAATAACTTTAATATTTCCGCGATTCAATCGGCATTCTTGAATTCTTTCGATCAACCCGTTTTCTGAAATTTCTTGCAGTTCAATTATTTCACTTGTAAAATCAAAAATTTCATTTAAGGATGCAGTTTTAGGGCTGAGATAGGCCTTGCTAAAATATGCAGATTCGAAAGCTTTGTGCGGAATGGTTCTTTTTAATCTATCGTTTTCAGATAATTGACCAAACACTAACTCTGACTCATTATACAAGTGAGCCATTTCGTTAATTTTTAAAAAATCTGTAACAACGGTTACATGTGGCGAAAAATTTAGATTTGTTTTCAATCCGTATGCTAATACTATTAATTTATAATCTTCGCTTAGGTTAATTTCATTCGAAATCTTTGCTAAAAGCCTCAAACCAGATTCCTCATTATACTTACCTCTAAAAAATAATCTAAACTGAGATTTATTTGTTGTACAGAAACACAAATTTCCTAATTTGCACGAATATATATTTTCGGAATTATTATAATTCAATTCATTAAATCCGGTGTAAACAACTTCTAATTTCTTTGCACTTATATAAAAGGTGGATTCAACATGTTTCTTTTGCCTCTTAGATTCAACTATTATTTTCGATGATAGATGAAACGCAATTAAATCAATTGTAAAACTCTTTATATAGCTAAAGGAGCCACTAAAAATATTCTTTTCTTTCCTTGCGGTAGCGTCGCTTAAAGGCCAACCTGCATCTAAAATGATTTTATTTCGCGACAGAACACGCAAAAAAAGGATCAAATAATGACTTGGGGACATTATGAAATATATATCGTTAATTGAAAATAAATTTCTGTTTATAATAAATAATTGCTTTATCACATTCAATTTAGAACCTTTTAATTGAAAAATAGAGAAATTAAATTGGTTGTTGTATTTTATGTAGTTAAAATAATTTCCGGATCGGGAATAGTCAGATTCTGTTGTTGATATAAATATTACTTTTCTGCTTTTTTCGCTTTGGTTTACCATTTACAACCTATGTTCTCACGACCGGATCAAGACATTATGTCATTATTAACGTACTCTAGTTTAATGATTCGATATTGGGTGCCACCAATAAGGGTGCACTGTTGGGGTGGATTAGGTTCGCAGCTATTCGGCTGGAGCCTTTATGAAGACCTTCAAATTCGATACCCATCCCGACGGATCCATGTTTACCTACATCAAGGTGGGGTTACTCAGCGGCCATCCGAGATAGACCATGTTTTTGAAAAGGGAATAATTTTTAAAGTCTTCGATTACGATCCTGAATTTCAAATTAATAATAATGAAGTTTCTCAAAATTTTTCCAAAAAAACGCTTTTTATGTTCAAGGAAGTAACACTAAAGTTTCTAAAATTTATTGGAGTATTAGCCACCGTGAACAACGATTTGGAATTTGCTAAGCTCAAACCATGGATCATAGAAATTCGAGGACACTACTCGTATAGAGCAATATCCAAACAAAGCATCAACGCAATTGCTGATAAATCTAATTCTTCTAAGACACCATTGGTAACCGTGGTTCCTAAACAAGAATCAAAAATAGGAGTTCATTTTAGGCTTGGCGATTTAATCCAATTAAAAAATAAACAGCCAATAAATACTTCACAACTTTCAAAAATTATTGCTTCGCAAGCGCTTTCTAACCAAATACAGAATATTGAAGTTTACTCTGATTCTCTAAATGAAGCCAAAAGCTACCTCACTAATGAATTAATTGTATCAAACATAAAGTTTTATTCTGAAACAACCTGGTCGACAATATTAAGACTGCAAGAATTGGAAATATTTATTGGTACAGCTTCAAAAGTATCATTTTGGGTGTGCATATTTAGACATTTTAAAGATTTGCAAAGCAATAGCTTAATGCCAAAGCAATGCGAACGTAATTTATCTTTGTTAATACCGAATAATAAAATAGTCTACTATTGAGCTTAATGTTAAATATAAATAGATTGGCAATAATGGACAAAGGTTCTTTGAAATATTTTACTTATTTCGACAAGAATTTCATTGAATTAGGGATTACCGCTGTTGAATCATTCAAAAAGCATAACCCTAAAGCAACTGGATTTATTTACTGTTTCGAATTGGAAACTGAAAAAATACTTAAAGAGTATTTTAAAAATGAAAATGTTTTTATTATTAATATTAAAAGTAATAAGGATATAGAAAAAAAATATTTGAGTTACTTAGAAGATAGAACACATTTAGAGGCTTTAATATCCTTAAAACCCAGCTTAATCAGGAATTTAATGTGCGAGATCGGCAACGATGATTTACTGGCGTACATTGATGCAGATCTCTTTTTTTATTCGAATTTATCATTCAGGCTTCGCCATCTTGATGATTTTGAGATTCTGCTGTCTAAACATATTTTCCCTTTCAGCATGAGAGAGTCAATCAAATACGGGAAGTTCAATGCGGGGCTAATTGTTTTAAGAAATTCAAAGAATGCGATGAGATTTATAGTTGAATGGGAAAAGCTTTGTTCAGAATGGTGTAAATTGGAGTTTGTAGATGGAAAGTATGCGGATCAAAAATATTTAGATGAATTATCTGATTTGCCCGGTGTGGTGCAATTGACCGATCCTGGGATGAACAATGGAATGTATTATTTCTCCGATTACCAATCTATAAAACGAATGATAAATAATGAATTTCAAGTAAGTTTTGTAAATGATTATCGTCTAATTTGTTTCCATTTTCACGGTCTGCGTATATATAAAAAATATATATTCACAGGATTCAACCGATATAAATTTCCAAAGAATTTTTTCCAAATATTTCGATATATATACCTGCCAATTCTAGTAGAACTTGAGAGTGTCGCGAGGAAGCTTGAGTTAATGAAGTACTCAAAGTTGCAACCTTCATCAATCGGACTATTTTCAAAATTGAAATGGATTTCGCGATTTACAATTGTAAATAGAAAGATTATTGGATCCAAATTCACGAAGAAATTGATTAACCATGAGTAATAGTATGTTTGAAGTTCCGATTCTTGTTACTGCCTTTAACAGACCTGATCTATTGAATCAGTTGTTGACCTCACTTACTAGTCTCGGGTTCAACAATGTTTATGTTTCTATAGATGGGCCGCGTTTGAATAATGAAACTGACAAAAGTAGAGTTATTAAATGTCGGGATTTAGTATTTTCGTTATACGGTACAGATTCAGATAAAATTAAGGTATCCCAGATAAACCTAGGTTGTAAAATGGGTATGAGTAAAGCAATAGATTGGTTTTTTAGTAAGGTCTCTTATGGAATTATATTGGAAGACGACATCGCGGTTAGTTACGAGTTGATTTATTTCTTGCATGCCTGTTTAGCAAAATATGAATCGAATGCCCTGGTCGGTTCAGTTACTGGGTATAGTCCATTTGCTTACAGCGGAAATGAATATGAGAATTTTGATATTTATATACACCCATTCTTTTGCACATGGGGCTGGGCTACGTGGCGCGATAGATGGGAAAAGTATGACCCTGAAATTTCCGATTGGAGTTATGAAGATGATAAAAGATATTTAGGAAAATTTGGGGGTTTACCTGAAAGAATATTTTGGAAGAAGAAATTCAATAGTGTTTTCAAGCAAATCAATGACACATGGGATTATCAGTTCATTCTGTTGACTTTGAGAAATGGTTGGGTTTGTGTTGCCCCAAAAAATAATTTGGTGAGAAATTTAGGATTTCGAGAAGATGGGACTCATACTCAAACTTTCAGAAAACAACCTGCAGTTACAGGCAAGAAAACCAATGGCCTCAGGCTTCCGACTGATTTAGTGCTGGAGAAACATGTTGCAACAGAGTATCTAAGATTAGAATTTCGAGTTCAAAAGCTCTTTGAATTTTTGTGGAGCGGTGTCAGGCGACGGATGTAAATAATCCATGATTATTTTACATTAGACTCGTGCCGTGCAATTAAGCGGAGTATTAGTTACAGGTGGTGCTGGGTTTATCGGATCAGAAGCCGTTCGACAACTCGTACCTCATGATAGATTTAAAAAAATTTTTATAGTTGATAAATTAACCTATGCTGGAGATTTGAATCGAATCACTAACGAAATTAACCAGTCTAATGTCGATTTCATTGAAGCTGACGTTAATGAAGTTGATAAATACAGAACGGTACTTTCAGAGTGCAGTGCTGTAATACATTTTGCCGCTGAGAGTCACGTAGATAGAAGCATAGAAAATGGAATGCCGTTTCTCAAAAGTAATGTGCTGGGTACCTTTTCATTACTAAATGCAACTAAAGATTTTCCACAAATTAGAAACCTTGTCGTTTCTACTGACGAAGTTTATGGTTCATTTTTTGAAGGTGAGGCAAAAGAAGAGACCATTTTAAATCCTAGTTCGCAATATTCCGCAAGTAAAGCTTCTTCAGATTTAATAGCGATGGCACAACACTTGACCCACAATCAGGACATTTTGATTACTAGGTGCTCAAATAACTACGGCTTGTACCAAGCATCCGAAAAAGCAATTCCCACTTTTATTGAATCGGCGTTGTTTGGTAGAAATATCCCAGTTTACGGGTCGGGGATAAACATTAGAGAATGGATCCATGTTTCGGATCACGTTAAAGGAATATTTAAGGTACTTGATAAGGGTAATTCTGGTGAAATTTATAATATAGGTACTAGTGACAGGTTAAGTAATGTTGAATTAGCCAAAATAATATTGGGTAATTTGCATTTGAATGAAGATAAAATTGAATTTGTTGAGGACCGGAAAGGACATGATTTAAGATACGCATTGAACTCTAGTAAAATACGCCGTAACCTTGGATGGGAACCGGAAATTGATTTTTATGAAGGAATAACTAAAACCATACAATGGTATAAGGGGAATATGAAGGAAAAAGGTAACTAATGAAAGGCATTTTGCTGGCCGGCGGGAACGGTACTAGGCTTTGGCCCTCCACGTCGCATATCAACAAACAATTGCTTCCTGTGTACGATAAGCCTTTAATTTACTATCCACTTGCAACTTTAATGATGGCTGGCGTAACAGATATTCTAATAATAGTTAACGAATCCCACTTAAGTAATTTTAAGAAGCTGTTAGGGGACGGGTCTGATTGGGGAATAAAATTAGAATTTATAGTCCAAGACAAGCCTAAAGGTATTGCTGACGCACTAATTATTGCACCGGAAAAATACAAGAACGATTCTTGTCTTTTAGTTCTTGGGGATAATTTGCTATATGGAATGGGATTAGGTATGTCTCTAAAATCTACATTTAATGGAAATGGGGCTTTAGCTTTTGGATACTCTGTAGCAAACCCAAGTGACTATGGGGTAGTCGTTCTCAATTCAGACGGAACTCCTAATAAATTGATCGAAAAACCTAAAGATTTTATAAGCAACTTAGCAATTCCAGGAATATATTTTCTAGATGACACTGCTTTCCTGAAAGCAAAAAAGTTAGAACCAAGTTTTAGAAATGAATTAGAAATTACTGACTTACTATCGCTTTACCTTGAAGAAGGCAGCTTACTAATTAAAAAATTGGAAAGAGGAACGGTTTGGTTAGACACTGGTTCGGCTGACAATCTGTTAGAGGCAGCAGAATTTGTTCGATTGGTAGAAAAAAGGCAAGGATTAAAAATTGCTTGCATTGAAGAAGTGGCTTTTAGAGAAAATTTGATTAGTCTAAGGCAACTCAAAATAATAGTTTCAAAAATGCCTAATTCAAATTATAAAGATTATTTAGAACAACTTATTAACGAAGAATTTCACTAAAAGTTAAGTATGTATTTCTTTAATCTACGTAATAACCTTATGATAACAAAACGATTGATATTATAAGTATTCCAATTTGAATTTACTAAATTAGGGTCAATAATTAATCGGTAACCGTCTTGCCTTAACTTAAAATGGAAATCTACATGCTCGGACTGTAATACATCCTTTAAAATTCTCGAATAATTATGTTTAAAGAACAATTCCGTTTTATAAATACCTAATCCACCGAATGCCGATTCGACTTCTATGGCAACATTGGAAGATTTAAACAATAGCATTTTACTATAAATTACATTTGATCTTAATTTATCCAAATTTACTTCCAAAAGAAACTTTTTGAAAATACTTTTTGAGCCAGCAAAAGATTCAACTAACCTAGTTTTGCGCCAAATCAACTCAGATTGAAAGTCAATTGGATTCCATATTGGATGTCGTAAAGCATATAAATCATAATAACCATTTCTTTGCACAGGAAACACTGCATCCCAATTTTCTTCTGAGTTCAAAACACATTCTATTGACGCTAACGTAAGTTTAGAATTCATGGAATCAAGATCTGCGATAAAAATAAAATCCCATTTCTTTTTCGTTGAATTCCTTTTAATATAGTCAACATATCCATTTCTACTTGCTCTAATTCGTTCAACCCTCTCAGGGATTTCAGTGGCTAAAACACCTTTCGACTCAAAATCAAAGTTATTCCAAAGTTTTTTATACTTATTTAGTACGGCTAAAGTCTTGTCTTTTGAATCTGACTCAACGAAATAATATTCGACTTCAAATTTGTTTGAAAGTAATTCATTAAACATTATTAAGTCTCTTTCAAACTTCTTTGCATTATTGCTTATAGTTCCAGCAAGAAGTATTTTTCTCATATTATATCGATCTATCCACAGAGTTAAACTTAAGAGCTTTCCGAAGTGTTCGGAGCATAGGTGTGACTTCCTTTATTATTGAATCGCCAGCGATTGTACTAGAAATAAGAAACTGACTTATGTAGTTAGTTAATAATTTTGGGCTCTTATTCTGTATCAAGTCGCTGTCTGTTTCTATTGGTCCCATCCATTTAGGCCTTTTATTTTTAGTATTGAAAGATCGCAAATCATCAAATCCCTCATTGTCGTTAATTCTTTTCAGTGGAAGTAGATTCACAAAATTGTTGATAAAGCAGGCATATTGCATCTGATAATCCCAGGTTAATTCAGGATTCTTAAATACTTTTTCAAATCTGCTTAACCATATTTTTTTCTTGTAATTGGTCAAGTTTTTCCAAGTAGTAGATTCTCCTAATTTATGTTCATACTGATCTTCAATAGATAATTGAAATTTTTGAAATGCTGATCTATGAATTGCCCAACCCCAAGCTGAGAAATATTTGGTTTCAACCCATCTATTGCTAAAAAATTTTAAGTTAGATTTTCGAAGTGGTGCAAAACCTCCTACGATTGAATTGTCTCGGATAGGTGCCGCAATATTCAATCCCTTAATTATATTCAACAAGTAATTATTATTTATTGTTATGTCGTCTTCTATTACAAGAACATACTCGCTAAACGACAATACCCAGTTTATAGACTCGGTAATGTTCTTTGCTAAGCCTATATTTTTTTCCTGATATTTTACATTTATTTCACAATTATTTATTTTAGTATTTTTGATCCGTTCGGTAATTTCGTGCGATTGTTTTTTGGTGGCTTTGCTCTGTCCACCGTCAATACTTATGAAAATTTTTGAGGGCTGATTTTGTAAAATCTCTTCGAGTCTTTTCCTTAAGTATTCGGGTCGGTTGTAACCAACTAAAAGTACTGAAACATCTTGCGAAGTAACAGAGGTTAGTTCATTAGTTGCGGTCATAATTTAGTGGTTTAAGGAATTAACTTAATCTATCCGAATTAAACCGTTTGTAGTTTCCAGCGTTATTGCAATAATTCCTGTTTCATTGTCATTATCTGATGGGTTAATCCATTCAATTTCTATTCCATTTAAAGCGATTTCGATGTCATTTACTAGCAATTCATTTATTTTATTAGCTGAACCAGCAATCTCTATCTTATATATTGATGCTGTCGCAATGCCATCATTGGATGGATGATTATCTGTTTGCCACTGAATAAAGAATGGAATTTGAGAATCTTCTAGTGTGTTTAGAACTCCTAGCTGTTTCCAGCGCAGGTCTGTACCATCTGGTCTGGTTCGATGCCCTTGAACTGCCTCCCTGCCCATTGTGTTTTCCAATGGTGAAATATCATCAGTTGATAAAACCCAAGTTAACCAACCTCCGCCTTCGTTAGCGCGTTGTGAAACTACTTTCCCAAATGGAGATGCGTCCGCGGCTGGGTGATCTAAGGGGCAGACAACTTCTAAGTACCTACCGTTTTTCAATGGAAGCGTAAAGTTCCTTGTTCCGAAACGAGGATGAATTCCTCCGTCCGTAAAGGCAGAGCCAATACGAGAACCGAGTCTCTGCACTACGTCAATAAGCTGATCATGTGAGGCTGCATATGAAATGTGGTCTAGGCGCATGGGTAAATCTTGCCCTATCCCAGGTAGTGCTAAATACCATCCGCTGCGCAAGATATATCCGTTAAGGAACCTTGCCGGCCCAATAAGTAGCCATTAACAGCGCCATCTATGCACCTATTACCTCTACCTTGCCCGGTGTGTCCGTCGGAGTTAAAAGTTACAAGAATTGTATTGGGAAACCTTTTTGCGAGCTCAACAGACCATACGTATGGAGTGGCTGGATCTCTTTTGGTTCCAATAATCATTATTGTGCTAGCAGAAGCTGAATCAATTTTTCTTATGTTTATGCCCAAATTAGGAAAAAGTTGTTTACAACTTGTCTCACTATTGAATAGGTATGGGCCAAATATGGGTGCAGTAACTGTGAACTTTTTCAAACTTAGGTCGCCTTTAGCTATTCCAGTTTGAAAAGACCAATCGAGACAACTAATAATTGGGGCAACATCATTCTCATTAGATAAATAATTACCAGTTTGACTTCTACCTGAATACTCGTCAGATAAGTCAAGGAGTAGTGCGCCATCTCTGGCTAACGCTTGCCTAAGCGCTAAAGATAACTTAGGCCACCCAGTTTTGTCATCATAAAGTGCAAATGCGACTCCTAAAATAGCCAGGGAGTCATTTAGTTTTCTACCAGACTTGGTTGCCAATGGTTCAATTCGCAATTTTTTTAACAAGTTTAAAATCACAACTTTGTCTGTGTTGTTTTTGCTTAAGAATTGGTTTAGCGCCAATTCAAACCCTTTAGCTTGCGCTAAATTCTGTTTTTTAATCGAGAGTGACGGATCAATCGCACCATCTAGAATCATTTTTCCGACTTTTGATGGGTAAAGCGAGGCATAAAGTGTTCCTAAATAGGTACCGTAGCTCTTCCCAAGATAATTCAACTTTGGTTCATTGAGAGCTAAACGTAAAAGCTCCATATCTTTTGCAGATTCAAGAGTTGAAAGGTGAGTTAATCTATCTCCGGCAACTTTCTTACATTTGCTAGCAAAAAACTTTGCATTTTCGACTATTTTACGATGGTTTTCGGGTGTATCGGCAATCATTGGTCCAGCGAGCATTTCATCGGTTTCCTTATCTGTTAAACATCTAATTGGGTCGCTTTGGCCAACGCCTCTTTGATCAAAGCCCACAATGTCATATTTCTCACGAATCGCGGCACTTACAATATTTTCTGCGT
>Ga0214919_10003892_pt1 | contig 22199 bp, 24 predicted proteins | sample LL1503_MetaG_FD_177994 | JGI IMG/M metagenome (GOLD analysis project Ga0214919, IMG submission 177994) | Freshwater microbial communities from Lake Lanier, Atlanta, Georgia, United States - LL-1503 | ecosystem: Environmental > Aquatic > Freshwater > Lake | place: USA: Georgia | collected... | reverse complement strand
GGATTCATGAGTGCATTTAAGAAGAAGGAGGCCCCTTCTCTTCTAGGAAAGTGCTCATGGAAGCAGAAGCAGCGAATCCTGTATTTCTTCGGCTATCCTGTAGGGAAGGCCGGCACTGAGAATCAGCACCATCTTCCTTCACCACTAGAGGGGATCACATGCTTCGGTGATATCATGGTCACTTCATCTTCGTCACCATCCTCTTACACACCGCCAATTGGACTGAAGACTGCCGAGTATGAGACGTTTTACAGTAGTAATTTGGAGGGTGACGACAGCGATGCAGACGCTTCAGATGGAGATGGAGATGCAGATGCAGGGGATTTGGAGGATGATGTGAATGGTGATGTGGGTGTTGAAGAGGATGATGCTGCATCAGTAGGAGAAGGAGAAGGAGACGCAGAAGATGATGCAGATGCAGATGGAGAAGGAGAAGCAGAAGATGATGGAGAAGTGGAACTGATAAAGCCTGTTCGTGCAACGCGTGTGCGGAAATCTGCCGTTGTTGCGCAAGAGGAGCCAGAGGTTGAGTCCCTTGCATCATATGAGTCTTCGCCCCATCGTGTTCGTGTGTATGAGCTGGCGAAGAACTTATTCGGATCAAAGGTATCACAAGAAGAGGCTGTTAAGTTGGAGGCGATTGTGTACAAGAAGGCATTTGATGCTGCAGATGCAGAGGATATCAGAAAGAGCTGGAATCTCCAGGCATTCCGAGACATTTATTTCGCAATTGCACGCCGACTCATTGGCAATCTCAATCCAAATTCTTACATCGGCAACAAGAATCTTTGGGAGCGGTATATCACGAACGAACTCACGCTAGAAGAGATCGCCAAGCAGAATTACTACGAGCTGTGCCCAGAGAACTGGCAGCAGATGGTGGACCGCCAGGCAAAGAAGGAACAGATTCAGTTGGAGGGCGATTTCTCGCGTGCAACGGACAAGTGGGCGTGCCATGGCTGCAAGCAGCGCAAGTGTACGTATTATGAGCTGCAGACTCGTTCTTCAGATGAGCCAATGACAATCTTCATCCATTGCTTGAACTGTGGCAAGAGATGGACTCAGTAAAATGGACAGTATTAAATAGATGGATTTCTTTACAAAGATATTCTGGTTCAGTTCCTTGCTCTTTTTTGCATTATCTATATATTTATTATGCTGCACAAAAAAGACCTCAGTATTTTATCTGCAGATTGCATCAGGGGCGGGTATGTTTGTGAGCAGCAAGATTGGTCGTAAGTTTTTACGACTAGACTAATCGCACAGAGGTCTAAATATTTAACGCGTCATAATATAAATGGAGCAGGTTGTATATTACAAGCGTAAGTGCATCAGTTGCTTGAATAAGGTGATACTAAAAATCGTTTTACCTAATTCCAAGACTGAAACAACGTGCCCGAATTGCGGTGCAGTTGTGCGTATTTGGCGTTAGGGCGCAGGGCCCTAAAATAATCAAATAACATATATATAGAATATGTCATTTGATTATATATTAATCCCCGATAACTTAGTGTATCGTTCTGTAAGATCAAGAGATAAATTATTAGGTGAGTGGTATTGTTTTACACCAGAAGATACACTTCTCTATGGTGAAATCACCGGTGAATTTAAATGCATAAGGCCATTGAAATTGTTAGATATTACAAAAAATAGCTTTTATAATGATGTTACAGATAAAATAAAAGAATATTCTAAAACTGACTCATATATTAATGAAAAAAAAATGTTTTTTTTATTCCCATTAGGATTCCCCGATTTTACACTTTATAAGGAATTTGCAAAAGAAGAACTAAAATTTGAAGTTTCTCCTCTTGTTCATAAGTCTATAGAATTGGAAACCCAATATTATGGAAATCGTTCAAGATATTCTCAACTACTATTAGACATAAACTTGGTACTCTTATTAAGAGTTATTTATCCTGACTATGATGGTATAGTTTCACCCATTAAATTACCAGATAGATTAAGAAATGGTTATCAACATAGTGAAATCTGCGTTTTTCATAAAGATACTATGGAATTAATTAAAGAATTACCTATAGCACAATCTGGTGGTGTGAGATCAGAGGGTGGAATAAAAATCTTAGGCGCTTCAAATATTGAGAATGATGTTATACGTGAACTAAGAGAGTCTATGAAAGAATTTCAACATACATTAAAACCATTGCCTCGTATCAGGGCCGAGGGTCCAATCAAAACCTTAGGTGCTGAAAATCCTGATAATGATTTTACACGCGAATTCTCAAAATCAATGAAAGAATTTCAACATACATTAAAATCATTACCTATTAATACTTTGGTAAAAATACCTAGAAAAAGAAAAACACGCAAGCGCTCTAAGGGTACATGACCCTAAAGAGGATAATACCGCGCCTTGAAATCATCCATGTTATAGGTGCCCATAGAGAGATTACACGAACCGCACACAGGTCTTAAGTTATTTGCTGAACCTTCGGCAATGCCGTTCAGTGCGCAAGGCACTTCACGGTATCTGGTCCACCATTTGAACTAGATACAATATGACCCGCGTGCCAGAAGTCAAATTCCTTTTTAGAGAAGTAGCAGTAACATGAGCCTTTCACGGAGTTGCCAAACTGCAATTTCCACGCCTCGCCGCGAATCTTTCTAGGAATCGCCTTGCGCTTGCGAAGAGGCTGGGTACTAAACCCTACAGCTTGTTGCATACAAGAACATACGAATACCTTTCGTAGATAAGAGAACATTTTGTATTCCCTGCTGTGAAATTTTGATCTATCATTTTTTATATCTCCGAGGCCCTAATTAAAGAGGATGAAAACTCTGAGTAGTTCTCACGATTTACAATTAAAAAAAATAAAGGAGAAGGAGCGTAGACGTCGTTGGACAGAAATATGTAGAAAGGTAGATGGCCCATACAAGAAGAAGAGGTCAAAGGAATCGGATGAAGCCATTCTGCCATATCCATATATATCAACCTGCATCACCATCTTCATCTGACAAGACAAATGCCGCAGATGACTTCTACGCCTGGGTAAATAACGAGTGGGCGGAAGCCGCGGAAATGCCTGGTTTTGAAAACGATTTCGGACTGAGCGAGGAAGTAGAGCGCTGTATTTACAAGAAATCTGTAGAGATTATTGATAAAGATAAATCCCCCATTCTGAAGGTGTTAGAAGAAAGTTTCATGCATACTGCCCAAGATAGGAGCGTAGAATATCTGAAATCCATTTTGTCGTGTATTAATTTAATAGACAGAAAGGACGAAATTGTCAAACATCTCTCAGCTCTCGCACACTCTAGAATAAATAGTATTTTTAAATATTCTTATAATGTGAATCCCAATAAAATCTCAGGGATTAGCCTATCTGCAGATACACCAGGTCTAGACATATCATTTTACAATGACGCGAGATCTGACGAATATAAAAAATTCCTGAACGCCGCGGGCGATCTATTCGGCATATCCAATCTATCACAGATCTATTCGTTTGAAAAAACTCTTTCAGATTACAAGGATAGATTTTCCGAAGAAGGAAATTATCATATTCGCGGCGGCAAGCTTTTATCAAAATTCCCGCAAATTCCGTGGGACCTCTGGTTTTCTGCATCTGAGCTCCACGAATGGAAATCCATGACCTTCTTCTATGATTCGCCCAGATGGATACGGTTTGTGGGGAGAGCCTTGAGAGATGTCCCTCTAGATTTCTGGAAGATGTATGTATCAAAAATCTATATCTGTCACGCCCTCCCCTATTTACCTGGAGAATACAGCGATCTAGATTTTGAGTTCTTCGGCTCCTTTATTCAAGGTCAGAAAGTCAAGACTCCAAAGAAAGAACAGCTGGTAAATACCATCTACAAGTATTTGCCTGATATGTTTTCGGAGTTATTTTGGAAAGAGGCCGGCGATCCTGGGCTAGTCAAAGAAATGCGCGCATTTTCTGGTTCCTTACTCACCGCTGCTAAGGAGCGCGTGAAGCGTCTGGACTGGATGCATAAATTTACAAAAGCTGCGGCGATAGATAAGATAAATCGCATGAGCATACATATTGTGAAGCCAGACGAGTGGTTCACTGATGCGACTCCTAAGGGAAGCCTTGATCCGAAGAATGTGTTAAAGAATATATATGATCTTGGGGCATTTAATATAAATCTGCTATTTTCAAGAAATAAGAAAAAATACGTTTTCTGGGACGAAGGTATTTTCCGCGTCAATGCGTATTACTTTAATGAGAACAATTCCCTGATAATCCCCTATGGCACAATCATGCATCCGTTTTATTCTAGAGAGTTGAGTCATGCTTGGAATTACGGTGCACTTGGATCAATCATTGGTCACGAGATCTGTCACGGGTTTGACGAAGATGGTCGCTATTTTTTACCGAATGGTGTTAAAAAGAATTGGTGGACTCGTTCTGATGCGGGGAAGTACAGTAGAAAAATCCGGGGTCTGGAAGATATGTTCAGCTCAGAAATCGTATGCGGGAAACACGTGGACGGTAGTAAAACGGTGAGTGAAAATATCGCAGATCTTGGTGGGATCGCGATATGTGTAGAAGCGCTGAAGGAATCTCAGAGGAAGAGGGGCCTGGCGCCTGACGCCATTAAAAAAGAGTTCCGCGAATTCTTCATTGCCTTTGCCACCTCATGGAGAACAAAATACAGAAAGGAGAAACTCAAGATGTTCATGACACTTGATACACATTCGCCGGCCTTTCTCAGAGTGAATCTAGTGGTATCTCAGCTACAGGAATGGTATGATGCGTTTGATATCAAAGAAGGAGCACTATACAGAAAGCCTGAAGACCGAATTGTTATTTTTTGAAGGCCTCCTGCGGAAGGCCCACTGCGGAAGGCCTCCTGCGGAAGGCCCGCTGCCCAAATGCAAAAGGGTATAAAGAATTGCACATAACAATACCCATTATGATCTTCAAGCCGAGGCTAATAAGTTCAGACACACCTTTAACACAGGATGAATTATTATCAATAAAGGAAGGAGATTTAGTAAAATTATGCAATGGGACAGATAATATATGGAGTCAGATCGTTGACGTCAAGACACGAGGCTATTTTGATGGCATCGTGTCCAGTCGTCTAAATGAAAAATCTTATAATTTCGGCGATTTAATTAGATTTCATAAAAGACATATTCTTGCAGCAGTAGGCTGAAAGCAACTGCAAATGCCAATGCAGCAGTAGGCTGAAAGCAACTGCACTAATTAAAGTATAAGCAAGTCTGCAAGTCGCCAATATTCCTGAGAACCGTCGGGCATTGGGCGCTTGATGATAAAGGGAAGACGCCGTTCCTGTAACTCAAGACGCGCGATCTCACCAACCTCTGTCACATATTCTGGAATTGCAATATAGGGGCGAGCACCCTGGCTAAGTTGATTTGCACGCATGCTAATGACCTTAGTTCGCTCGTACTGTGTTAGAAAGGGTGGTGCCCTGTGGTTGGGGTCCTTGTCAAGTGGGGGGGATGCTAGGAGAGGAATCTTGGCGGCGATCTCCTCTGCATACACAACAAGACACTCTGGATGGTGCTTGAGAAGAGCAGCGAGAGGGTCGGCCTTTGACACATCGTCTGAGATAATGGCCTCATCTACGCCGATATCTAAGTCCTCCTCAAAATCGTTCATATCTTCATCGTCGGCCATCTGTGAGTATATAGATATTGAAAATATGAATTCACTTTTTAAGCGCTTGGCCTGTATTATGTGCCGGTAAAAAGTTGTCTTTACCACTTTTTCCAAGCCTTGCTTGGAAAAAGTTGATTCGCCCGCGTCGGCTTAAGTATTGTCCCACAGTTATAATAAGATGACCGATGAACTTATTACCCCTTCTCCTGATGTTAAGGTGTACGCCACCTTTGATGAAATGAATTTACCGGAGAACCTTCTCCGTGGTATTTATGGTTATGGCTTTGAGCGCCCTAGTGCGATTCAGAGCAAGGGCATTGTGCCCATGGTAGAGGGTCGCGATATTCTCGCACAGGCCCAGTCAGGTACCGGCAAGACCGGCGCCTTCGTAATCGGCTCTCTTTCACAGGTTGATGAGAAGATTAAGAAGCCCCAGGTTCTAGTTCTCGTCCACGTGCGCGAGCTGGCCCAGCAGATTGCAAAGGTCGCGGCCTCAATCGGCGATAAGATGAAGCTGCAGGTTCTATGCGCTGTGGGCGGCAATTCGCTCCGAGATGATATTCGCCAGCTAGAGGGCGGTGCACAGTTTATCGTAGGCACTCCAGGTCGTATCTTTGACCTGGTAAATCGTAATGCGCTGGATCGTTCTGAGATGCGCTTCCTAATCATGGACGAGGCGGATCAGATGCTTGAGGACCTCTTCTACAAGCAGGTCATGTGCATCCTTGAGAAGGGGTTTCCTGAGAAGACGCGCGTGGCCCTCTTCTCCGCGACGATGCCCGATCAGGTCGTGGATGTGGCGAACAAGATTCTGAATGACCCTGTTCGTATCTTGATCCCTCCTGATCTCGTTCGTCTAGATGGTATCCAGCAGTTCTATGTGAATCTGGACCGTGATGACCACAAGTTTGAGTGCATCTGCGATCTCTACAAGAATCTCAACATCGCCCAGGCGGTTATCTTCTGCAATAAGCGCCAGAAGGCTGAGGTTCTCGCTGAGAAGATGCACGCGCAGGGCTATCCAGTCACTTGCCTACATGGCGAGCTTGATAAGCCAGAGCGCACGCGTCGCATGAAGCAGTTTATTGAGGGCCAGACGCGTGTGATGGTTGCGACGGATATTATTGCTCGCGGTATTGATGTTCAGCAGATCAGCCTTGTCATCAACTATGAGCTTCCGATGAATCGCGAGAACTACGTGCACCGTATTGGTCGTGCAGGTCGGTATGGCCGCAAGGGTACTACGATCAATCTGCTTCTTCCAGAGGAGGCGAGCATGATGGATGACATCTGCAAGCACTATGGGATGCAGGTGAATACGCTGCCGACGAATATTGGTAACTTACTTTAACCCACTGCACCACTTTATCTTTATTATCATATAAATGATAGCCTGCATATATTGATGGAAAGAATATCGTGAGTGGCACCTCAAGATACTTCTCTCTTTGTAAGGCATAGCAAAGGCCAGCGCCGGCTAATATATTCCTCGTGCTTCCAAAAATATAGTGTCTTACTGCTAAATTCTGAATTGTAGGGAGGACAGGTATCATTAATATTCATTCTAAAAAAAAGAGTATTGTTTCAATCCTCTTTCATTTATTCACAGATTTTTTATAGTTGGGGTAACGTGTAGCGGACTAAGTGGTGTGCCTAATTTAGGCACTTCACGGTAAAGGATTTGCAGGGGCAGAAGCAGAAGACAATCGGGGCGACTGCGGAGCAGTCATACGAATATCGTGGCGACAGGTGGGGCAGAATACACTTCTTAAGAACCACTGATCAATACATGCCTTGTGATACACATGGCTGCATGGGTTAAGAATTCTGCAAGTATCAGTTGTGATGATCGCATCTTGACAGATTGAGCATGTTCTACCTTCTAGCGATGAAGATGCAGATGCAGATGCAGAAGAACCACTTATAACACGTGTATTCATACGTAGCACTGTTTGTGATGGAGCAACAACCACAGGAGTTAGGAGTTCTTCTCCGTCGGTATTCAGAAATGCAAGAAGGGTTCTTAGGGCGGTTTCTGAGTCATTTGCTTGGGGCATTTGTGGAGTATGGGGGAATGCAAATACAGGAGAGGCAAAAGAAGGAGAACGTCTTACACGACCTGGGAATATAAAGTTATCTTCTGATGCTGGAGGAGCAAAGGCTCCCGCAGCAAAGGCTCTTTCTCCAGGAGCAAAAGCTCTTTCTCCAGAAGAAAAGGGCCCCGTAGTTCTTCTGAATCCAGCGCGAGCTGCTCCGTGGTTAAATAAGTTGAATCTATTATTCATCTGCGTGCGAACATATGACAGCATGCTTGGAAGCCCCTGAAATCTTCCATTATCATATAAAATGGCAGGGAAGTAATTGTGTATATCATCAAGAAGACCAACTCCATATATACTTTCATATTCGGGGTTATTCATTCTGTTCTCATAAGCTCGTATAAAAAGTGAATTCACTTTTTTCGCACCCAGTAGGTCCCCAACCATGTCCGATTCTCCGTCTAAAAAAGGTATTGCCGGTCTTACGAATATAGGAAACACCTGTTATGGAAATGCGACTCTTCAAGCCATCCGTCACCAGGTTGACTTCACAATCTTTATACTCCAAGGAAATCACAAAGAACTTATGAAAAAGAAAAAGGCCTCAGAAAAGACAAAATTGCTCCAGGCATATGGAGATCTATCGCGCGCACTATGGACCGCCGAGGGCGGAGTTGTAAAGACCCGCGATTTCTGGAGTGCTATGATCCCCGCTGCAATTAAGGAGGGAGTTGGTCATTTCCAGAGCGCAGCACCGCACGATGCACACGAATTTCTCGTGTTCCTCCTAGATCAGTTCCACGAGGCGTTAGCGGAAGATGTAAAGATGACAATCCAGAAGACAGCTCAGTCAAAGGATGTGGTCGGCGCGCTTGACTTCTGGAAGAGTTCATTTGAGAAGTCATATTCTCCATTCGTGGAACTTCTCTTCGGCCTTCTTCGCAAGTCGGTAGTATGCCAGGGATGCAAGAATGAGAGTGTAACATGGGAGACTATGAATATCACAAAGGTCTGTGTAACAAATTCAAACAAGAATTTGAATCTTCTTGATCTAATGAGCGAGGAGTGCAAGGATGAGATTCTTGATGATTATGCATGTGATGGCTGCAAGAAGAGGGGGAAGGCAATTAAGACTCTTGCGTACTGGCGTCTAGGGAACTGGGTGATTATCACACTCAAGCGAAATGAGAATAATGGACGCAAGATTAATAAGCATATTGATATTCCGAAGAAGATCTGTTTTCAGCCGGTCTTTCATCCTAAATCAGAGGAAACCAGTGCAAAGGCTTCTTATGAGTTATTCGCAACGATTGAGCACCATGGCACAAGTCGCGGGGGGCATTATACGGCACATGCCAAGCATTCTGTAACAGGTGCATGGACTTTGTATGACGATGAGAGCACAATGGAAGTGGCGGATGTGCCGATTAATAGCAGTACATACATTGTTATGTTTCGCAAGGAGTAGAGTCTTTACACTGGGAATATTTATATTAATTTTTCTCTTAATTTTTCAAGATCTTTCTTTTCTTTAGAACATTCTTTTACACCACATTTGACATACTTATTAAAAAGTTTTTTATAATTAGATTTATCATAAAAATCAACTGAACAATTATAGAATTTATTAGATGACTTTTGAGTACACTTCTTATTTTGTTCTTTATAAAAATTTTTTCTTTCTTTTATTACTCGCTTGTTTATTTTAGAACATTTTCTTGTTTTACATTTATTAAGTTTTTTTACAAGTTCGGTTTCTTCTTTATTAAAAGTATTAATATTAAAAGTATTAATACTTTTAACCATATATTATGTAATGTGAATTAAAAATGGACATTTTAGTAGTGTCCATTCTTTAATGAACACTCAATAGTGTCCATCGGATACATAAACAGTCTCAATTCTTCCCATCATACCTTGATTCTCTGAACAAACACGGAAATGCACATGCGGCTCCAAACGCCCCTTCCACGGCACATCATAAGGCTGGGGATTTCTCACATAGAGAGTCGCCACTCCCTGAGCATTCGCCGTCACGACCCCCGCGTTCATATACTTCAAATACGCACCGCGCCAGTCATTGATCTTTTTCAATCCCTCGGTCGCAGGTTCCGCCGCCCAGTAAAGAACCTTCGCACCAGGATGCGCGCGCACATCCACCTTTGTATCTGCACCTTCAGGCAACTGTTCGGGAATTAAACTGCAAGGCACCACCGTCTCTCCTAAGAATGGTAAATAGGTGTCGCGATTAAATAAAAGAGTGAGGGCAGCGACTCCAACGACGATATAGAGCATACGCGCCACTCCACGGCCCAGAACACCCTCTAACACATTCACCTTGGTTACGCCGATGGCCAGCCAATTTAACGCACCGATTAATATAAAAGCCATAGCTAACATAAATCCCAGCTTCTGCATCTTCTAATAACAAGAGCGTGTTTTTGTGGGGTCACCTAAATTCTGACAGAAGTAGTTTTTTCCTCCAGTTTTTTTGACCAAATCACATGTTAGGACTCCCTTAATATTTGACTCATTTACTTGAAAAGGAACAGGTTGTATATTGAGTGAACTAAAATAATTTCCAAAGAATTCAAAATATTTGTTCATACTCAAAAATTCATTAGGAATATTTACAGGAGGTAGTATACCACAAGTATTATTAAAATCTATTGTATAGATATCTTTTGTTCCATTTGGAATATATAGAGGGATAACTCCCCAGTATGTATAAACCTTCCCATCGTATTCTCCCCCACTATTACTTGCGATATAACCAGGTAAGCAATTACAATCAGCGGCCCGGGTGGTGCCAGAAGAAGAAGCACCAGAAGAAAATCCCTCATGCAAATCAATAACCTCCCTGTTTAACATGAATTGAACCCCTATTACACAAACAAGAACGAATGCAAATATACCTAATCCTAAAGCCACAGGGTCTCTCCCCATTCTTTTTTAAGAGCCGATAAAAGAAGAATGTCCAAGTGCCAAATGAACAAGTACGCCGCAGGTGGTAAATGTGGGTCCATGTCTTCTTCTTCTTCTGCTTTTGCATCTTCATCAGCAGGAACTCTCAACATCGCCGCACTCATGGCGCAGCGAGAGAAGGATGATATGTTTTTTTCTTCTTCTGCAAAGGATGCAAAGGCTCCTGCTCCTGCTCCTGCAAAGAATCCTTCTTCTTTACAACCTTTGCAGAATTCGCAGCATTCGCAAGAACTCGTAATCAAAAAAAAGTATAATCAGTCAGATATTGATATTATCTTAGGCGGCGATTAGGCGGCGATTAGGTATACATTCCGTACGGCACCGACTCCTTCACATCGCGCTTCTTAAGGAACAAGTCCACGTGCTCCTTCTTTAGCACAAACGGCAGAGAGAATCCAGGAATATGGAACGGCAGCTCCTTCACGTTAAACATCCGAAGCATGTTGACGCGCTGCGCAATCTGCTCAATGCAGCGCTTCAGCTCACGAACACCAGTCTCCTCCTTCGCATAGTTCTCAAGAACATGCTGCAGAATGTCACGGCTAATGGCCACCTTCTCACACAGATTCACCTCCTTGAGAGCCGTCGGCAGCAAGAACTTCTCCGCGATCGCAATCTTATCCTTGGGCTGGTAGCCATTGAGGCTAACCACCACCATTCTGTCCATGAGAATCTTATCAATCTTATTGATATCATTGCCGCTAAACACGAACATCGCACGGCTCAGATCAAGCGGGATGCCGCTGAGATACTTGTCCTCAAACTCCATATTCTGAACAGGGTCCGTGATGTGCACCATGAGATTCTGAATCTCCTCGCCCTTGCTGGTTGCACTGATCTTATCAAGCTCATCAAACATCATGATCATGCTCATTGACTTCGCCTGAGCGAGGCAGTTTGCAATGCGACCACTGTGGCTGCCCTCGTAGACAAACTGATGACCCGTGTAGGTGGACGAGTCACTGTCACCGCCGAGAGAGATGAACTGGAAAGGCCAGTCAAGAGCCTTCGCAATACCATTCTTAATTAGACTCGTCTTACCAATACCAGGCGGGCCTAGAAGAAGCAAGCTGAGGCCAGAAGCCGTAGGATTCGCAATCTTGCTCGCGATGAACTGCATAATCTGAAGCTTCGCCTCATCCTGCCCGTAAATGGCGTCATCTAGACACTTGCGCGCCTTCTCCATGAAAGGCGCGCAAGTCTCGGCACCGTTATTCAGATTGACAGGCATCTCCTTGTAAATACCGAGGGGCATAGAGACGAGCTTCTCCATCCATGCACGCAGCTTGTAATACTCGCCGCTGCTTACGTCCATGGTATTGAGAGAATTGTAGCGAGTCATGACCATCGCCATCATCTCAGGCTTCAGCTTCATCTGTAGCAGACGAAACATCAGTGGCTCCTCCTTCTTAACATAATCGGAGCGCTTCTCAAGTGCATCCAGCATGGCGCGCTGCTTTGGAGAATCAAGCGCCTTGAACTGGTCAATCTGAGTGTCAATCGTATCATCCTCAACTGGGCTCGTGACCAGCTTGACAAACTTGCGTACATCCTCTGACTCCTTCTTCATGTTGTGGCGCTTGGGAACCATGCGATCCTCCTCACCGCCGCCGAAGCTAATTGAGATTCCCTTGAATCCGTTGTCGTCCTCCTCTGCATCGGTGCCGTCGGCATCCTCGTCCTCATCGTCGGCATCGTCGTCCTCTTCCTCTTCCTCGTCCTCGGTGCCGTTGGCATCATCATCCTCTTCATAGGAATCAGTATCCTCCTCGCCCAGAGTCTCGCCATCATCCTCTGACTCAGACTCAACGCGCTTCTTCTGCTTCTTCCCCTTGGGGAGGAAACCACGGCGCTTCTCCTTCTTTTCATGTCTTTCATGTCTTTCAGACACATAGGTGCTATCGCTAGTGGTGGGCGTATTGTTACGGTGATGATCCTCCTTGGATAACTTGCGACGAATCTTCTCACGCGCCTTCAAAGCAGCCTTACGAGTGGTTCTTCCTAGAGCTTCCTTCACCTTTGAAGGAAGACGGCCATACTTCTTGAGATGATAGATCTCTGAGCGTGTTAGACTGTCTGTTACAGAATCATCATCGGTGTAGTCATAGTCAATAAGATCTACAAGATTGCCGTTCTCATCCACATCATCATCATCCTTCGGTGCACCACGCTTACGTTCCTTCGGATTTGCATTCTTATCCTTATTATTCATTCTAGGACTTGATGGCATTTGAAATGGACCGGGTGGTGGAGGCCGGCCTAAAATCAATTTTTGCCACGTCAAAAAATTAAGGTGCTGTTAAGTACCTCTTCGCACTCCGCTCGGCTTAAATTTGACGGTACTTAACAGCATTCCCGAAAATAAAAAATTTAAGAACTAGCGTTCTTAAATTTTGTATTTGACGGTAACTTTTTGATTTGACTGTATCATAAGTCGTGAATTATTTACTTGCGGCTGCTTCTGCTCTTGCGGCTGTTGCGGTTCTTACGGCTGTCGCGGTTCTTACGGCTGTTGCGGTTCTTGCGGCTTCTGTTCTTGCGGCTCAGCACGTTGCGCACCGCTCCATTCGCGTGCTTGGCTAGCGAACTTCCCGTATTGTCAACAAAGCCGAGGCCATTGTCAACGATGCGGCCCGTACGCTTGAAAGCCGAGCGGCCGATATTACGCGTCGCCTTGATTAAATGATCAATCGGGGAATATACGCGACGAAAAAGACCCTTTGATTTGCGTGATCCAGCCTTTGCCATTCTACTAATGCCTATAGAATATCTTTCAAATCCATCAATCCAAATCTCGCCTTCGTACTTAGGCTCGGGCGAGGATTTTCCTTGGAAATCACTTTCTCAATCTTGTCAAGAATACGCGATCTAAGTTCCTCTTTCACAGAATTGAAGAATACTAGAGACTTTTCACGCAGACTTTTCGTAAGCCGGACGAGACAATCAATAAACTCCTCAACCGTCTTTACCTTATCGTTCTGGGAAGATAGAATCCAGATCTTTTCCATAACCTTCTCAACCATTGCAAGCAGCTGATCCTTCTCCAAGGCATTCAGACTCGCAAGCTCTGAAATGAATTGGCCATATCCCAAACGGTATTGGCGCTTCTTGATAATATTGTCGGAGGAAGATTCATTCGCCTCGTCCACATCCTCAAAGATATGCAGGAACTCCTCATGGTACTTGCGCATTTGGTCATACATGATAGGATATCTGTGAGCGATCTCAGCGATCAGCTTTGCAAACAATGCGCAATATAGCTCTTCAAGAGTAGCCTTGGCGAAGACCTTCTCAATGAAGTCCTTGATAAACTCCTTCTCGCCACTGTCCATAATCTGGTAAATAAAGTCACGCGTGTCATTGTATGTCATAGGAGTGAATGAATTCAGCTTGTTTCCGATGATAGTATTGAGGATCTTATCATCCAGATCTCCACCGCTCGTAAAGCGGCTCTGATACCTGCCGACGGGACGTGCAGGCTTTACTTCTTTCTCTTGTACATGACCCTGGCCATGACCTTGTCCTTGGCCTTGCCCTTGGCCAGAAGAAGAAAACCGACCATCTGAGAAGTTCTTTGAGAAGCGCGACGGCATACTGCGCCAGTTAGTGGCTGGGTTGAAGTTGCGCGTCTTTCCCTTCTCACCTTGAGGAATTTCCATATCGCACCGAAGGCTGTCAATGAGCTTGAGAAGTGAATCTGGCGCCGATGTGACTGTATTCAAACCCGCAATAATAGTAGCCACTTCATTCTGCAACTCTAATTCAAACGGAGTGGCTGAAGAAACAGATGCCATTTATATTTTAAGTGACTCGCCGTTTAGGCGTGTGGATAAATTCATTTTTTAAAGCGTAGGCCAAGCGGCCAAGTGGCCAAAGGGCCCACAATGCGCCTTTTTACCCACCTCTCCTTAACGGCATCATTGTAGAGATGGATTCAGATACCCTCAGCAACATCCTATCAATTAAGAACCCCTTCTCAAAAGCCCAACTCCAAGAAGGAATCAAACTCTGGCCAAAGTCCTTAGAAACCTGTGTAAAAAGGAGTGCGCTGTTCAAATCACTCCAGCAAGATGCTCGCGGTGATACGAAGACGGCCCTGCTCCTGCAGCACGTGGAATCCCTATCTACTTCGTTAGAGCCCCTCTTGCGGGAGGCCACTCCCACTGAGAAGGAGGGCTACGACCAAGTATACTTTCGCGGGACTCCATGGTCAGGGATCAATTCCATCCCTTTTGCACTCATGATCCTCTCCGTATATAAATCGTACATAGTCCCGGCAGTCGGTCTCATACTGCCTCTCATATCATGTATCCTACCCTATATCCTATTACGAGTATTCTATAATATACCAATCACGATTACAGAATATACGACAATTCTATGGCGTATGTGGAATGGGCAGGGGATGCCGAGAACTCCCGATGAACTCTTCAATCCTCCACCGGCCCCTCCCGAGGACGCTTTTACACAGATACGACGTCTAGCTCAGAATGCCTGGACAATATTCACTCTTGGACAAACCCTCTGGCAGCCCATTCAGCAGGCCAGACATTTCATCAAGTTGGACGGGAACTGTCTGGCCCTTGGTGAATGCATCATAGATTTGAAGGAGACGGCTGGCGAGCTTATAGGATCATGGGGAAGATACTTCCCTAAATGGATTATTACTTGGATTGCGTCGTGTCCGAACTCTACGAGAGAGGCCTTTGCCTTTGTGTTGGAAAATCCCTTCTGGCTTTCGCATACCTTCCGCGGGCTAGGGAGATTTGAAGTTATCTATCGTCTCGCTAAGCGGGCTGATATTGTCACGACTGAATTTATTAATGGTGAAGAACCTGTTCTCATGCTGAAAGGCTTCGGCGATCCGTCTATAGATGCCGATAAACGCGTTTTGAGTTCTCTCCGATTAGGCGGAAGCGCCGGCGCAAGCGGGACACGATTAGGCGGAGGCGGAGGCAGAAGCAGAGAAGTAAATCATTCCATCTTGACAGGGCCAAATCGTGGGGGTAAATCAAGTTTCATGCGGGGTGCATTAACAAATATCTTACTCAGCCACGCCTTTGGATGCGCCTTCGCCGAGAAGGCACAGATGACGCATTTTTCTTGGATAGCAAATGGCCTGCGTCTTGACGATACGCCAGGAAAGCAGAGTATGTTTGAAAGAGAGGTGGCCTTCTCATCATCTGTGTTACAGAAATCTGGGGGGCGCGGTATTGTATTATATGACGAACTTTTCCATAGCACGAATCCGCCTGATGCGATACGTTCAAGCGAGATTTTCTGTAATTCATTATGGAATAAGCGCAACTGCGTGAGTATTCTCAGTACTCATGTGTATAGTTTGGCACGAGCCGCACCCTTGGAACTAGTGAAGCCGATTTGCGTGGCCGCATGGGTTTCCGATAATGGCTTCAAGTTTTCTTATACTGTGCAAAAGGGTGTTTGCGAGGTGAGTAGTGTGGATTTGGTTTTGAAGCAGTATGGGCTTTTGCCTGTTGGGCGCCAGCTTTCAGCAGTAGGGCCTTCGGCCCAGCTTTCAGAAGTAGGGCCTTCGGCCCAGCCGCGTCTCCTCGGTTAAAAGGAATCCTGGGTTCCGAACAGAAATGGCTGGGCTTAGCGATTCATTAACCGTCGCTATTTTACTAACTCTCGTTTTTGGAGCCATCACATTCTATCTATACAGCCGCATGGGCCAGAATGAGAAGCGTCTCGGCCTACTAGAGAATCTTTTACTCACCCTGAAAATGTCAACAGAGGCGTCTTTAATGGGGCCAGATTCAGTGGAGGCGGTTTCCACTCCGTCGCCGTTAAATCCTGAAGACGTTGACTACGTTGACGAGGAGCAGTATGCGCAGATGCTAAAGGAAGTGCCTTCTGCTTCTCCTTCTCCTTCCGCTGCCCCTTCTCCTGCTCCCCTAGTAAGTAACTCTGTAGAGGAAGATGCAAATGCAAATGCAGAAGAAGCCGAAGCAGAAGCAGAGCAACTCCTCCGGTCATTAGGAGGCAACTCCTCTAACACAGTCCGCAAGATGGACACAAACTACGAGTCAATGACATTAAAAGAGCTAAAGTCACTCGCGAAGGAGAAGGGTCACACAGGAATCCCCTCCACGAAGCGCGAGGTCATTGATCTACTCAAGAATCGCGAGAAGCCTGAGAACGTTGATTTAGAAGAAACACTGATTTAAATTTAGTGTAAATTAGAGAAATGGACTTAGATAAATTCAGAGAACCGCAATCACCTTGGTTTTTCACCCAGCCTCCAACGATGCTGGTTGATATCCGCAACTCTGAAAGAATTCCAGAAAAGCAGAAATCCTCCCTGCCGTCAAGAGACAATCGCTATCCTGGCTGGGCCGCGCGCATGTCTGATGGAAGAATCGTCACCGACTACCGCTCCCCCCATGAATTAAATATCCCAACGGGAACTCAGCTCGCAACTCGCATTTTTATGCAAAAGAACGCGGATAGCATTATGAGTGAATCAAGAAGAAGGCAAGCGGCCAACGCGGGAGCCGGCCTCTCCTATGATTCATCCACTGTCATGGAGGCCGACGCGTATATGAAGTGCTCGGCCGATGCATGTAAGATAACACCTACGTATGCACACGGTGTAGGAATAGAAAGAGCAGAGGGCGTCCCAGACCTCTTTGGCACATTCGCTGAAAGTCATGCGTCGCTAGGGAAGCCTGCTCGTCCGATCAACACAGTATACTACGAAGGAGGACGTAATAGTATCAGGGGGCGGGTTTGAATCCAGTCATTGTAAAGATAATTCAAATGCTTTTTGAAGTTGAATTATCTTTTGCCGCCTCTCTGCGCCACGCGTCCACAGACAGGGTCTAGGAACAATGCATAATAGGGATAGTACAATCCTGCAAAGATAAAGCATAGGATTGACCAAAGGATTTTCTCTCCTTCTGATCTACCGTAAAATGTATTATAGCACCAAGAAAGTTTGGCAGCACCAAATAAACATACAATTAGAATTATTAAATTTATTATATTAAATATCAGAAATATTAATCCAAATACCGCGAAATCGCCAGAAGCATTCAAAGAATTAGAAGAAGCATCATAAAACCCCTCTGACTTTCCTACGAGGGTTCCAAGTAACGTGAAGTACCGAATTTAAGTACCCCCTCACTTCGTTCGGCGGCCTTAAATTCTTGATACTTCACATCATTCCCGAAAATACTAAATTTAAGAACTGCCGTTCTTAAATTCAGTATTTGACGGTAGATTATTCGCATACTGCCCCCAAGAATCTAAAGACATCTTTCTATTGTAATGGAATGAAAAGAGTCCTATCCTTTGACATTGGAATTAAGAATTTGGCCTGGTGTTGTGGGGATCTTAGTGGATCTGCAACTGCAGTAACAGTACGTGGTTGGGCGAATGAGAATCTGATTTCGGGTGGAACGGCGGAAGAGGACGCGGCCGCGAATTGCTGCGAGGTGTGTAAAAAGAAGGCTGCGTATGCCAACTTATCTTCTAATTTCTGCGTGCGCCACTGTCCCCCATCCACTCCTGCGTTGCGTGATTTGAGCGGCAATCTGTTGAAGAAGATTCCTTCGCTCGCGGTCCTAAAGGCTTTGGCCGCCACTTCAACCCAGCAGAAGTTCAAATCCAAGGAGCTTGTTGTCACCTATCTTCGCACGAAGTTCTGCTTTCCCAAGGTGTCCAAGGCAGTGAAGGGCGTGGATTTGGAGAGTCTGCATGACGGAATCCGGAAGATGGTCCTGGCGAATCGCGACCTCTTTAGCACATGTACGGAGATTTTACTGGAGAATCAGCCAGTCTTGAAGAACCCAGTGATGAAGAGTGTTCAGATGATGCTCTTCGCCACTCTTCGGGATTTGCTCGGTCCAACTCCACCAAAGGTTCGGCTTGTCCACGCGGGGCGGAAAACCGCGGCGACTCCAGTGGCGGCGGGTGACGAGGGATATTCCGACCGCAAGAATGCATCCGAGGCGAGAATTGTGGAGGGGCTGAAGTCGGCCAAGATTCTCATGGGATGCGCCGATGGACGAGGGGCTGAGTGGTTTGGGAAACAGGCGAAGCGGAGTGATTTGGCGGATTGCTTGTCCATGGTGATGGACTCCGCGTAATCCACTTTAACCTAAAAGGTGGATACAACGAAGAAGACAGATGGCGGTATCCATAGCGGATATGGAGAGAGTAGCCTTAGGAGGAGAATCTCTCCGGATGGGAGACGACATTGGAAACGTCATTGAACTCGGAGATCTAACAGATGATTTAGGTCTCAGCATGCTTATGAATCCCAGCAAGATGGGTGGTGGCGTCAGTGTAAACCGTGACACAAGCCGCACAGTCAGTTTTAGTCCTCCTCCTTCTTCTAATGCACCTTCGCAGCAGAACTATAGCTCTTCTTCTTCATCCTACGGCCAAGGACAAGGCTCTTCTTCGTCCTACGGACAGGGGCAAGGAAACTTCGGCGGCATTGAGCTATCTCCTCTGGAGCCTCTGGAGCCCATATCCATCGGCGGTGTTGACCCGCTCCCCATTGACGTGAATAATTTCGGTGGTGAGCCCCTTGAGGTAAAGGCCTCATACAGCGGGGCTTTTGGGAATTCCCAGAGCGCCACCGGCCCTGGTGTTCAGCTAGCGTCTCCTGCGCGCGACCCAGAGGCCGAGAAGAAGGAGAAGACCGACTACCTCAATAAGCTACAGCGCCTGGAGGCGAAGGGATTCCCGGTATCTCGCAAGTACACCATGGACAACTCGGTTGACGAGATTAAGAATGAGTATTTCCGCCTAGTGGATGCACGCCAGCTAGAGACGAGCATCAAGTTCCAGCGCCAGATGCTCATGGGTGCCATCACGGGCATGGAGTGGCTGAACGGGCGTTTTGATCCCTTTGACATAAAGCTAGAGGGTTGGTCGGAGTCTGTGCACGAGAATGTGGAGGACTTTGACGAAATCTTTGAGGAGCTTTATGATAAGTACAAGGATCGTGGCAAGATGTCGCCAGAGATGCGCCTCATTATGGCGGTGGGTGGCTCTGGGTTCATGTGCCACGTCAGTAACACGTTTTTCAGATCAAAGATGCCGTCAATGGATGATGTGCTAAAGAAGAATCCTGAGCTGGCGCGGCAAATGGCTGCGGCGGCGGCTCAGGGCGCGGGCCCTGGGTTTGGCAATTTCATGGGCATGGCGATGGGTGTGCAGCCTCCGCAGGGCCCCTTTGGTCCTTCTGGACCCCCTGCATACGCTGGTAATGCTGCCTCTGTCCCTCAGACGGGCGGATTCTTTGGAGCTTCCTCTGCGCCTGCGCAAGCGCAAGCGCCTGATTTCGGACAGATGATGCAGCCACAGGCGGTTCTTCAGCAGCAGAACCATAATGCTCGCCCTACGGCCCGCAGAGAAATGAGCGGCCCCACAGGCGTTGATGATATTCTAAAGACGTTTGACGAGGTTCGCCGCGCGGAAGCTGCATCTGCGTCATTCCAGCCCGCGACTGGTGTTCTCACGCAGCCGGCAGTGGCGGCGGCTGTGAGCTCCGCCATGTCAGATGATGCGATGAGCCATGCCGAGTCTGCTATGACAGGTGCAACGGGTGTAACGGGTGTAACGGGTGCTACAGGTGGCCAGCGCAGACGCAGAAAGGCTCAGGCGCCTGTTGGAAACACGGTGAGCTTGAATGTCTAACGTCTAGTGCTTAAGTTAAGTACTCCTCATGGATAAGCCGACTCCGTCGGCTTATTACATCGGTAAGCGTAGCAAAATCATTAACTTATCGCTCTAGCGGACTAAGTGGTGTGCCTAATTTAGGCACTTCACGGTAAGGATTTATAAAATAAAAATTTAAAGATTATCTTAATCATTAAATTTTGTAGTTCACGGTATAAACGTATTCATGTCATAGAATTAATCTGCGCAAGTGCCGAATTATAAAGATTCATAACAGGATTTTCTGGGGCCTTTTCCTTTGTGACAGAAGGACTCTGTGCAGCGCGTTGTTTATCTTTCAAGCGATTCAAGATCATTGCTTCCTCAGGCGTGAGGCCAACCATAGTTTCCACCTTTTGCACCTTAGGTTTACAGCCTGTAGGTTGCCAAATGCAAAGATCAGAATTCTCATTGAATAAGTATCCGAGCAATAGAATTACAATTATTGCTAAACCTGCTGCTATGACAATATTACGCGTTGCAACGAAGATTACCACGAATAGGAAGAACCGGCGCACCATCGGCTGACTTAGGAACTTTTCCTGCTCCTTGCTTATTTCTAATGATAGGAAACGCCCTCCAAGATTTAGGAGAAGCATCATAATTCCAATGAAATACGGATTACTATTTACACTCGCCATGAGTATATCAAGTGGATTTGTTGCAACAAGAGGTAGTGTTGCTGCTACGGCCGGAAGGCTCATCTACACAGTCCTAGTTAAAAATATAACATCGGCCCCCAAGCACACAAAGGCAAAGGCCGCCATAATTCCAACAGTAGGGCACCATACGCCAGCTAGCATAACTAGCCCAAGAATGAACATTCGTGTCAAAGGGAGTCCGTATAATTCAACTAGACTTTCGGGATATGCTGTCTCTAAACGACTGGCGACGATGACGTTCCATAGGAAGAATACGAATACCAATCCTATACGTAAATTGCGGTCTAAGTTTGATATTGGTTCATCATGGGACATCCCCTTCTAACTTTAAACTCTAAATTACTTGGACGTTTTCCCAGAGTTTGCCCGAGTATCATCTTGAACCGCCATCGTATCAACGCGGTCTTCAACGATTTCCTTTGGCTTCTCATGTAATATCTTTTCCACAAGCCATTTATTTCCAGATATATACGTTGTTTTCACATTATCAAATCCCTCGGTGTATGGCTTTAACAGAGGCCTTGAAGCCCATGATAATGCGATGACTATTGTAAATAAGAGCGCTAGACGCCAGCCAGCATTGATATAGATGATGTAGAGCAAGAGGAGTAAGAGCAAGCGGCCCAGGGTCGTGGAAAGCTGCCAACGCATATTCATAGGCATTTTTTCTGGGAATGAGGCCCAGATGACTAGGACTGTAATAAAGACCATTAAGTACAATTGATTTGATTGTTTCGTCCAGTCAAGAAAGGTCTGTTGAAATTTGGCTCCGCCGATCATTGCACTTCCACTGGGAGGCATTCTATAAGGTTGATCGTTATAATTTGATAAGACACGTTAGAGTGAGGAATGGTCGGTTGTTCTCTCACAGAAGCTTTTCCGGATACAACAGTTCCTGGTAAATCCAGAAAGAAGGCAAAGGCCTCTCCAGGGCCAGCACTTACTTTCTTAAAAGACGCCGATAGGCAGTCAGAAAGGCCCCCGCCTCCTCCCGATGCCATGATAAAGGAGGGATATGCTGATTATAGCAGCGATGCAGACGTCGACGTTATTGGAAAGGCAAAGCCAACCAAAACTGCAAATGCAAATGCAGCACAGGCCCCAATCCCTTCCTATTTTGGAAAGGGTGCAGATACAGAATCGTTTGCCGATTACAGCAAATCTTCCACCGACAACCCTGGCTACCAGTTACAGGGCAGTGA
>Ga0214919_10003891_pt1 | contig 22200 bp, 23 predicted proteins | sample LL1503_MetaG_FD_177994 | JGI IMG/M metagenome (GOLD analysis project Ga0214919, IMG submission 177994) | Freshwater microbial communities from Lake Lanier, Atlanta, Georgia, United States - LL-1503 | ecosystem: Environmental > Aquatic > Freshwater > Lake | place: USA: Georgia | collected... | reverse complement strand
GTGCTGCTAAAACGGGTTCGCGGAACTCCCGCAATGATGTTGATTTCGCAGAGGATGAGGAGGATTAAATTTGAACCCTTAAAGTCTCCAACTTTTAGGTAAAATGCCCAAGCAATATAGTTATGCTTCGCCAATTTATCGTGTTGGCAATCTCCAGCAGGTCTACACGAAGGAAGACCTCAAGACAATGAATGAAGATTATACCAGTCTTGTTGCACAAAATGAAATCGGCATTTATACAAAGTATATTACCGACCATGTCATCATGAAAGCAACGGTGGGCGGAAAGGCCATCGCTTTTGAAGTTCTTCCTAAGGTCTTTCCTATCTGCCATGATTCGAAAGGGTTGCTAAACAAGGAAGATCCGGGTCCCATTCCGGAAATTTACATGGACCGTATTCTTCAGAAACTCGGGAAGATTTTCCCCGATACTGAAATTCTTGTAGTTGATGGGAAGATGTATTTGCGATGGGAATAATTAGAGAAGGAGAAGTAGGATGCCAATTCAGGCTGCGTTATTTTTTGACAATGATTATGAATATTGTGCTGATTTTAGCCCTTGGGCACCAATAATAACACCGTTCCACATTGGTGGCTACCAAAAACCGGAAGGAACAACTTTTCCTATTAAGCCATGGGCAGAAATGGCGGACTTTCGGTCTAAGCTGAGGCCTGAGGGTAAACTTGTATTTGACCAACTTAGATTTCTTTCTAGAGCATTTCCACCTGAAGGGCAGGGAGATTCATATGATGAAACAGCGGGGATAACATCTCCACAAGCAGAAGTTATATCACAGGCCTTAGAACGTAAAGCACAAATTCATGGTGCTGAGAATGTTGCTGCTATATTTGATTTTGACCGAACCCTTTCCTTGTTTGAGGGATTAATTGGAGGAAATCATGAAAGTATTCCGGAAAATTCGGGCATTCAAGGATATGTAAATTTGTTAAATGAAGCATGCCCCATAGCAGCAGATGGAGTCCCTGTTTTAACAACGCCTATGGGCCTAATAGACTACTTATTTGGTGGCCCACGACGTGTTGCATGGCTTCATACACTTTTTCAAGAAATACAGACAAGAGGTCACCCACTTATCATTCTAACAAATAATAGTACTGCTCTTAGAAATGCCCAATTATTTAAGGATTTCTTTCCGGGCCAGCAGGATTATATTAGCGTAATTTGCGGTGCACCCTACAGAGGTCATAAACCCTCTGCTTTACACGCAAATCCTGCTTTTACGCATTTATTTTTGCGAAATTTACCAGCAGGTGATAGATATATTATTCGGTTTAGCCGCGACGCAGAACATGCTCCCCTTTTTCATGCTGAATTTATTCAACCGTCGCAGCACCAAGATGGGGTTTTAGATGTTAATCAATTATTTCCTTTACCTGCTTCTGGTCCTGTTGGAACGGCAAGAAGACGTGCTACTCGGAGACGTAATCGCCGGCAACGTAAAATTTGACTTGGGTTTATCCGCTAGTGTAGGTAAAATGACCGATAAGGAAGGTTATGTATACTGTATGACGAATGAACATATGCCCGGCTTTGTGAAAGTCGGATATACGGACAGGACACCAGAAGAGCGTCTAGCAGAGGCCAATGCGGATACATGGTCTATTCCATGCTGGAAGTGTGAGACCTCTGTCCGCGTTAAGTCGCCTCGTGATGCTGAGAAAGCAATTCATCTTCTGCTTTCCAATGAAGGTGGGCGAATTTCACCTCGGCGGGAGTTCTTTTCCTGCTCTGTGGATTATGTAAAGATGGTCTTCAATATCTTGCGAACCCAAAATCCGGAGCCGACACCTCAAGCAGTAATTATGGCCGAAGTTAATGCTGCGATTGCGACTGAACTCAAGCGAACAGTCTCATTTGTGGAGGCAACCGCTTCACCTTCTCCTTCTCCCTCCCCTTTAGGGGGAAGTACGGGGATTCGTGAATCTAAGAAGATTTTCCGCGACGGTCAGCTCTTGAAACACTTGTACAAGGGTGACGAAGCTATCGCTGTCTATAAGAAAGAGGCCGATGTATTCGTTTGGCGTGCGACTGAGTATGCTTCATTGAATAGACTCAATTCTGCTCATAAGCAGTCAGTTAATCCCGAGCTGAAATCTGCTGGAAACGCATGGGATGAATGGATGTGTATGGATATGAATGGAAATTATGTGCCGGTGAAGAATTTACCTGAGTTATAGGAAGTCTATTCTCGGCTTTACCCAAACTTTAGGCCTTATTCCTGCGTGTATTCTTGCGTTTCAAACCACGTCTTTTTCTTGATCTACCCATATTATTCAAGTTCCTATTACTTCTAGAATTGTATGCTCCAAAACCAGGTCTTGCTCCAGTATAAACAATACTTGTTGGATTAGTAGGCAAGCTATCACATGTATGCATAATAATTGCTGCTGATTTTCCCCGAGCAACTCCCATAAGAACATTAATTAGGTCTTTTAACCTATATTCAAAGTTTGTTCTACCAAAACGATTTGTGCCAGTAGCATCTTTTTTAATTATTTTATCAATTCCGCTCGTATACTTCAAGTTGTATGTAGAACTTTCATATAAATTTTTTTCATAATAGTAAAAATTTGTTGGAACATCTTTTTGTAGTAATACTTTATCATCTACTTGTGAAAAAAAATTATACGGTTTATGTCTAGAAATCATATCACTAGATTGAAAGAATGTTCTCCAATCTATAGTCGTAGGAGTTCTGTCAAAAGAAGGCGATATAATAGTACATCTATCGCGCGGTTCATAAGGATATCCAACTCTAATATTAGGTAGTAATGGAATAGACTCATGGATACCAGGTCCACCATGAATATCAATAACCATAATTATATCTGGGGGAGTATTCACTGATACATCTGTGGCAGGAGCATAAGTTCCCGAATATTGACGCGGTGCTGCTGCTGGATATTGCTGGAATACCTGTTGTTGTGGGGGTGTGAAAATGGATTGTTGGGGTTGTCCATATCCAGCCGGAAGTTGTAGGCCAAATCCGTCACTAAGACCACCATTACCTGGTCTTTCATACTCCATTTCTATACTTACAACATATTTAAACAGGTGTTATTTGCGGACCAGCAGGTGTAGGAGGAGAGACAAACGGGGTCTCCTTCTTTGCTATTTCCATAGCCTCACGAACAGTTTCCAGTGTCGGCTCATTTACATTCCGCTGCTTGAGGATTGTAGTTACACGCATTTTTAGTTTGCCAAGTTGGAATTCGTTCATCTTCGGATTCTCATTCTTCATAATCATTGCCACCTTTTCTAGCAGAGTTGCATAATTTGTCTCAGCATCCGGCTGAACCCAATTTTCACCATCAACAAGGTCAAATAAGTTATCAACTGTATCTACAGGAATCTTAAAGAAGTCGCGGTCAGGATTTGGCCTTTCCCCGAACTTGTTCAATAACTTGTGCAAAGACACCAATTTGGTGTCCGTACCTTGGACCGACTTCGCCTTTTCTACCTTGAATGGGAAAAGCATGCCTTCCGAATAAAGTTCAGTGGCCTTCTCAGCAGGTGTTTTCTTGGAAGCCCCTATAAAAACATACTCTGGGTAGAGTGGATTAGATAATACATATATATAACCCGCCGACATCTTTGTTTTTTAACCGAGAAAAGAGTTTACGTGCGTGTACGCGTTCTTCTTTATAATTTAAGGAATAGAACCTATTTTAATTAAATGAACTTTATCGATGTTTTAAAAAAAAGTGGTGTTCCTTTTGATACAAATGGAAAAATTATAATTCCTCCTTGGGTAAAACATATTAAGTTAGATATTGGTTTAGCTTATCATGCTCCTCATACGCAGCAGTGGATAAATGCTGACCCCACTGTATTAGTATTTGGATTTGAGCCAAATCCTGAAGCAGTAAATTTAATTTGCTCACCATTCAATGAACCGGAAGATTCACAGGCAATAATGTTTGAATTTCGGCATATTAACACACGAGCATATATAATTCCAGTTGCTCTTGGCAAGGAACGATGTGATGCCATGAAATTTTATGTAACTGATGGATTTGGCGGAAATTCTAGTTTTTTCCCACCTAGCGAAATAGAAACACGTTTTAAAGTTAAAAAGGAAATTAGCGTACCTGTTTACCCATTATCTGATTTTTTTGAACTTCTGCCCGAGACAGTACAATATGTAGATTTTATTAAGATTGATGCACAGGGAGCTGATTTAGATATCTTAAAGGGGGCGGGGGATTGGCTGACAAAGAAAGTGGTTTTTGTAACAGCGGAGGCAGAAGTTGGTCCCTTTTATGTTGGTGCTACTGGAAATTATCAGACATGTGTTGAATATATGACGCAAAAACAGAATTTTTCGCATATTAAGCATATACACACGGAAGATCCTACATTTGTAAATAATACATTATTACATTTTGCAAATGAGGTGTCTATTTATCAACATGGTTAATTTACTTCTGCTTAGCCCATAACTTGCCAATTTCCTTGGCTACAACTGTAACACCACCAGGGTGGGCCTTAGAAACGCGGGAGTAATTTGCCTTGAAAAACTTCATGTACGGAGACAGAGCACGCTTGGCTTTCTTTGTCTTTGCCGGGGTCTTTACTGAGGTCTTTACTGAGGTCTTTACTGAGGCCTTCGCCTTACGGGTCTTCCCCTTGTAGCTGGCCTTCTGTGCCTCAGTCAATCCACGCCACATCGCACCAATTTCTTTCGCAACACCGCCTATATCCGCCTTGCGGCTAGGGTCGGCCTTGACAATCTTAGCACGCTGCTCCTGTGAAAACACCATGTACGGATTCATTCCTATCTTGAACGCAGATTTTTTCTAGTCCGTTTTCGCATCTGCTTTCGTTTACGTGTTCGTGCTTTTGCCCATGCTTTTACAGGGGAAAGTCGCAAAGGGGGTACTTCTGGTGTATAGAACGGATTTTCACCGCCGCCAACCTGATAATCACGTAAATCTACTGTTGCGTTCCATGGCTGAACCTTGCAATTAAATAAAGCATCTCGGGCTTTTTTACTAATCTTACTTTTAATTTGTCTAGGTAATAAACCTCCTTCACTTTGTAACTTCGCTCTTTCTCCATTAATTACACTTCTCATTAATTTTACACGAGCATAAGCACTATCATAATCTACGTGATTTCTAATTAATTCACAAATCTTGCGACATTTTTGGGCTAAATATTGCGTACGAATATTCTTCCAATGTATTTCTTTTCGTGTTCCAGCAGGCGGTATAATACGGTCAATTTGTCTTTGTAATGACGTATTACCTTCTGAATTCATGGCATTTTTGTCTTTTAGGGAACTCAAACATAGCTGGCTTAAAAACGAATCAATTGCTCTGACATTTTCACGCAAATCACGCCATTTAAATTGTTTGGCATTCGGGCATGTTATAAATTTCTGTTGTGATTTTACTGAATTACAGTGATAACATGTGGGTCCTCCAAGAAAACTCATTATTTGTAATTCTTGTAAGGAATAGTGGCCGTTTGTTAGATAAATTTTTAAAACAGCGGCGGCGTAGTTTACGGGAATTGTATGGTCATAGGACCATTTTAGTTGTTGATAATCCTTATCGCCCTCTTTATAATATGTATCCGGTTGTCTGAATTTTAGAGCAAATCCGCATAAATCACATAATGTATCTTCATTTATTGCATCAAATTCAGCTTGCCCGTGAATGAACTTTAGTTGACTATCGGGACTGGGTCCTTCAATGCGTGAACCCTTCATGGCCATTAAAAATGCTTTTGTTGCTGTTAAAGATGTCATGTTGCTAACATCGGAAAGACCAGATGCTAGTTGCGAACCAGGTCGTTGTCTCTTAGATTTAATCTTAGTTCGGCGAATAAGACTACGAACAGGTTCGGGATTATATTTGTTTGGCTGCCTACTTTCTCTGCCACTACGTGTTCGTTTTTCTCCTGCTGCTGCTCCTGCTCCTGCTGCTGCTCCTGCTTCTGCTCCTTCTGTGCCAACTCGTAATAATTCCCGTGCTAAACTACTAATTGCCTCAGTTGATTCTTTTACCGAAGCTAATGAACGAGCAGAGTTTCTGCTTGAAGCACTACTTCTGATACTTCTTTCTTGGTCTAGTCTGATTAATTTATCTTTGGCATTTTGTAAAGCCATTAAAATACTGACTGCATCACCTTCGTTTCCAGCATTCCCATTTCTGTTATTATTTTCACCTTCCTCTTCTTCAATTGTTTCAAGGGCCTCTACTAAATTATCAAATAGGTCATCTGGAGCATTTTTAAGAGTTTCATCATTAAATAAATCTTGGGCGTAATCAGCATTAATATCTGGTGTTACTTGAAATTCTTCAAATATATCGGGCTCTTCTTCTTCTGGCTCCTCGTTTTCTTCTGCTGCTCCTCCTGCTCCCGCCCCTGCTCCTGCTCCTGCTGCTAGAAATCCTAATCCTATACCACCACCTCCATTTCCTTGCGGTACAATAGGCAAAAATCCACCAGCAGAAGAAGCACTTCCACTTCTTTGTCTTCGTTGAAGTTCATCTGCAATAATATTTTTTGTACTTGAAAGTGCTCCTCTTGAGGGTGCTCTTAATTGAGCCGGTGATACACCTGCTCCTGCTCCTCCTCCCCCAGCACCAAGATGTGGAGACATTTTACTATTTTTTGCTAATTCATTTGCTAAATTATCATTTGAACCACTTCCATTTGAGTGGCTCCCATTTGAACTACTTTCAGCAGATGGTCCGGGTAGTCCTAACTGACTTAAAATACCTCTATTTCCTGAAGTATTTAGAGCACCAGCAGCCGCAGCTCCAGCAGCATTTTTTGAAGCCATCCCTACACTTAACGCGTAAATTTGATTTAGCAAAAATACATTATTCCAGCAGAAGCAGAAGCAGATGAGTATTTATGTCCTCCGTCTTGATAGAAGTAAGTTCTGGGTTGGATATACAAATGAACCTGTCCGACGTCTAAAGCAATTCTTGGACATGAATGAATGGGTATCACACTATGAACCAGAAAGCATCTATAAGATTATTCCTGCTAGAAAGTATCGGCTAGACACCGAGGTTAAGGAAATGATGGTTGAATTTGGAATTGAAAATGTTCGCGGCGGTTCATGGTCTGAATCTATTCTTCCCAATACTGTAATACAAACACTTAGAAGCGAACTTTTCGGCGATTCAGATATTGTCTGTTTCATGTGCCGGAAAGTCGGGCATTACGTTCAGGACTGCCCCGATGATGATTCGGGTGATACTATTTCTGAGTTCTTTGGTCCTACTACTGAACCTTCACCAGCTCTTCGCCCTGCTACTCCTCATCCTCGTTGTGTAACACCTATTGTAATAATTTAATTACTAAAATAGAATGAGGACAATTACAAATTCAAATAATGTTGGAGATATTCTATATATTTTTGTTGCTGCTCTAATCGTAGACTTTTTGACTGTTCTTATAACCAAGTATCCCGGCCCCAAACCCTACTTCACTGTAAAAGCATTGGATGATTGGTATACGCGTTTCGGTTTAACAGCAGTTGCTGCGGATGTATTAAGCGTTATGATTGGTGTTGTAGCAGCACGGTATATTTACACTGCTTTTGGCCTAAATGGTATGCTTGCTTTTGTTGCTGTGCTCATTCTATTCCAAATGTGCCATGACCTCTTTTTTGCTGCGGCTGTTTTTGTGCCAATGCCTCGTGGCGAAAATACAATGATTGACGTTTTTAAGGATTACGCTGCAGAAAACACGTGGAAAATTCTGGTTGCGGATGCGGTCTTAGTTTTAGGGACAGCAGCCGGTGCAACTCTCCTTAAAAATCTTCCTTTTCATGTAACCGCTTCAGTTGGCCTGGTTACTGCGTATGCTTTATGCTTTATTACGTACACTAAGGCTGCTGCTGTTTAACCTTCTCTTTCAACCACGTAAATCTTATGAGGATTCTTAAGGCGGGTCGGCTGTATATACTCCCCTTCAAAGTATTCACCTGCTAACAAATCAAAGATTTCCCGTACCCGCTCTTTAGAAACGCGGAAGAATTCACGGTCTTCATTTACACGTTCATGATAGATTCCCAGCAGCTTATGCGTTGCCAATTCCTTTTCTTTCGGATTTGCGATTAATTTGGCAAACTCCACTTTAAAAGGCAGAGGCACGCCCGTAGTATATAATTCACGAGCACGAACATCAGGCGTATCAGTTGTAAATCCAACCTTTAAAAGACCAGGCATAGCCGGGTTGGACATACAATAAACGTATCCATCCATTAAATCATCCGCGGTTTTTTCTTGTTTTGCGGGAACGCAATTTTCCAGTTGTCATAAGTTTTTGAATCGTTTCAGGTTTCGGTGTTGCTCCTTTCCACCCACCTAGACGCCCTCTTCCTTTAATAGAATTAAATCGCTCTTCAAAAGTAGGCAACGCCCTTCTAATTGTATTCTTAATTGCGTTCTTTCTGCGTTTTGCCACAGACTTCCAATTCATATTACCGCTTTTTGTTGAAAAAGGATTATAGACTTCTTGACCAGCGGCTTTTTTTTCAGCAAATTCTGTTTCATATACATCTTTAAATTCTGTATCTATTTCTTTAATTTGATGGAAAATGGAATATGGTGGTGTTTTAGTTTGTCCGAATGATGTTATAAGTTTATCATTCTTGAAAACTACCATTGAAATAAATCCATCATTCAAGTATGTTAAAAAAGTATATGCGTCAACAGGTGATAAATAGTGTGTTGTATTGTCTACGTCTCTAATTGCGACTATATAATTTGCTGGTAGATTATTTGCAGTATAATTCTCTTCTTCCTCATTTATCTCACGCCAAGCATTAAATTCACTCATCACCTACTTCTAGCAAATAAATTGCGGTAGAGTAGAAATGTGGCTGCGGTTGGCATCCTTGTTGGCGATTGCTAGTTTCACGGCAGAAGCCCAATGGTGTACAAACGTTTCATCTTTGACCTATGCGACTACATGTCCTCCACAGCAAGGGATTCCTGGTTGCGATTATATCCAGCAGATGGTGCCCTATATTTGTGAAAGTGTTGCTACGGGATATGTTGCTGTCAATGGACCTTCTTGTGGTTTTCTCGGTGCTGGATATGGTTGTTCCTTATACATGAATACGCATTTTGATACACCAAATACATTCTGTTGTGATTTAATTGCTCCTTACACAATGCCGATTCCATCTGTTTCGGCTTCTCAGACACCTTCACAAACACCCACTGTTTCATTGTCACCTTCTCCGTCTGCTACACCGACAATTTCTGACACACCGTCGACATCGATAACAGCCACGCCTACACGTACTCCTACAGTTTCCATAACAGGAACACCGTCGCCTTCACAGACTCCATCGCAGACACCATCACAGACACCGACACCAACACCGACACCCACATCTTCGCCTACGAAATCGCCGATGCGTAATCCGTATTTATATGATTCTGCATATGATTTTAACGGGGTTCAAGGAAATCATGGATGGAACTATTATTATTATCCCGGTAGTAATTTAGGCTATGTATCTGCAAATCTGTATGACCAGTATACTCAAAATAAATGGATGTATAGCACAAGTTGTGCTGGATGGATTTCTGGTACACAAATAATGCCAAATGATGCTTTATCGTGTAATTCTCCAAACTGCGGACCTATCCAGCCAGCCATAAAATGGACAAATCCAATTCCGGCACAGTATATGCTTCTAACTGTAACTGTTCAGCATTGGGAACAAGGAGGTGAAGGAGACTTTATTCATATGTATCTAAACAGTCAAAAGGTTTATGATGCGGTTGTTACGTATGCTATGGGAACAGTCACTTATCAGACCTTTGGATATATTACTACGTTTGAACTACAAGTTCAACCATGGCAAGGATGCGACTATTCAAACATGAATTATAATATTGTCGTTTTTCCTGTGCCTCTTTCACCTTCTTGGACATCAACTGCATCATTAACATCAACCGCATCCGCAACATCATCTGCTTCACAATCTGCAGTTGCTTCATCAACAGGTGGGGCCACATCACGGGCATCGTCGTCTGCTAGTGCTTCTGCTTCTGTATCCGCTACATCACAAGCATCTTCGTCTGCTAGTGCGTCTGCTTCTGCTTCTGCTACATCACAAGCGTCCGTGTCCGCTTCTGTTTCTTATTCGGGTTATGCTAGTTGGTCGGCATCACCTTCTTTTTCGGCCACCAGAACAGAGACGGCTATGACATCACTTTCGCCCTCTGCGTCCGCTTCACCATCCGCTACTGGCTCAGCGTCATGGTCAGCAGCGGGAACAATTTCAGCCACTAGCACTGTATCCGTTTCACCTAGTGTTACAGCCACTCCATCACCCGACTGGTTTAATCCACCTTCTATTCCGCAGAATTTGACAAATATTTCCGCTAGCGAAGCGGTAGGATATATGAATATGCTAGCTTCATATGATGCTTCAGTAATTCAAGATAGTCTAAATGCGTTAGGTTCGGCTCTGCTAGCAGCGGCGGGCAATGGTAGTGTTTCGGTTTCAACCTCAACCTTCAAAATGACATTAGCTGCTTTACCTAATACAAATGGCACAGCAACTTTATCGCAAGGCACTACAGCTGTTGCCCTACCGCCCCTCAAAGATTTAGTTCCCGGTGCAGCGGCGGCTTCTATGATTCAGTGGAAAAACAATCCTTTTATTTCAACTGTACCTGACCAAAAACCCGATGCGGGTGTTCTATCACTGAGTGTTCTTGGTTCGGATGGCTCCGCTCTAGCAGTTTCCAATCTAAGTACTCCAATTATAATGTCATGGCCGCAGAAACTGGCTGCGGATGATCCGCGATTTCAAACTCCGCCCTCCTATGTCGTGCGTTGTGATACGGGGGCTGTTTTCTTAACAACAAATGACCAAATGACTGTCTTCCATGGGTTTAATCGTTCACGGGCTGATTTATGGGAAGTTCCCTGTTTAATGAATACAACTAACTATGTTCAGTGTACTTCGTTTTTGCCTTACACCTATCAACCCTATCAATGTCCTAAACCGGCGTTTGACCATAGTTGTATCTACTGGTCGCCCTCTAAGAAGATATGGACTGATGATGGATGTGTTCCAGCATTCGCGAATTTGACCTATGCTTCCTGCAAATGTACCCATATGACTGATTTCAGTAGTCGTATTTCAGCGATAGCTTCATCCAATAAAGCCATTTTTGATAATGCTGGACACGTCTACTCGGCGGCTGGCTTGCGGGAATACGCAGAGTGGTTCGGTCTCTTCGGTGGTATCGGTGCTGTAACTTTGCTAATTGGTATTATTGTAACTCGGGTAGACTTGGCATCCACACGGCGTTATGTACATTCACTCCTACGAAACAAATATCTACGGGAATTCCTTGAACGTCGACCTTCTTCGCCTCTCTATCTCTACGACCTCTGGAGTACGCTGGACCGATACCATAAAACAAAGAAGGAGGCACCGCCTGTGAAAACTGTCAGTTTATCACAGCGTATCTGGCAGCAGCATCCTTCGCTTCAATTCATTTTCCGCTATGACCCGCGTTTATCTCGGCTTTTCCGTTTGTTGTTTTTGTTCATAGTTCAGTTCCATGCCCTGTTTATTACAGCACTGCTGTACGGATTTACATACGGCGTAGAAGGGGGTAAAGCATCTATGACAGTTGCAGATACAATCCTGCTTTCATTGATAACAATGAGTCTCAGTATCCCGGTTGTACAGGTACTACTCCGCGGCTTGAATCATGTTGGAACTGAGGAATTTCAAGTACAGTTCCCCGTTTTATATGAGGAATACACACGTCGTTCCAATTTTGAGAAAGTTGCTCTTGTCTATTTCCACAAGAAAGACGGTCTTGTGTTAGATGCGGCTTTCCTCAAAGTGCCGGGTGTGGAAGAGTTGATGGAACTGCCACTCAAGCAATTGTTGAAGGAGATGGCCAATGTTATTTCAAAACCGTGGAATCTAATTAATTTTCCAATGTCCTGCTGGAGCATATGGCCAGCCCACACTGGAAAAGGTGCCCTCTTTTTATTGCTCTGTTTTGGCTATTTTGGTTTTGTGTTGAATTATTTGATTCTCTTTGCAGCGGGTCATCAAACATCTGTCGGTGAACAGATTATGACGAGTTGGGGTATTTCGCAGATTTCTAGCATATTCCTCATTCAACCGCTGACGATTGCTTTTACGCTCGGATTTTACTGGTTCTTGAATAAATATTCTGCTTGTATTCCCAAGTTTATACGGAACAATATATTGGTCCCAGCCGTGCGTTCAATTCCTTCCATCTTCTATTTCACGAATCCTTGGGCTGCTAATTCACACTCACCTCTGACGGCTCAGTTTGCCTACACACTCTTTACCCGCTGCTCGGCCTATGCTTCTCACGCAGAGGAGTTGGCGTACGCTCCGATGGAGGCAATTGCTACATCTGTTGGAACAGAAATTGCGGATATAACGGTGGATGCTTCTCCGGCCGATGAAAATACGGTCAAGGGCCTGTATGAGAAATATTGGCGAACATTTGCTGAGTTAAATCGGTAATATATTGGCTAAAGTAGATGAGTGCGCAGCAGAAAAAATACGATGAAGAACAAAAACGGATATTTGAAGCAAGACAAAAAATACTTGCAGCAGCACTAGCCGCTGTTAAGGAGGCGGTTCCGCATCCTGAATTTTCTATAATCTGGCATGATGCTTCTTTACATACTGCGGATGATGGTGATATAGAAGCCGCGGTTCAACGTGCTCTTGATATGGAAAAGGAAATACGGGAAAAAATATTAACTCCTGCGGAATTATTTGATGAAGCCCAGCACTCTAGAATTCCTGGAATTGATCCACAGAGGATTATTTCCCCCGAGCGTAAAGAGTTATATGATAAGTTACATACACAATTTTCCGAGGATTTTATGGACGACCGTGTTGGAAACATAGCACGTTCCGCATCAGAGACGGCTTCTTTTAGAGCAAGAAACTATGAGGAAGCGGTGCTAATTTTTCGTATTATTATTTTACAGGCTAGAATTGCGGACAAGCCGACTGATGCTCTTAAACAGGAGTTTGCTGCTGTAGTACAGGAGTTAGAAGCAGTTCGGGAAGGCTTACCCAAATATGTATCACCTCCTCCTCGTGATTGGAATAAATTTTCTGTTGTAAGTAAACTTTTGAGTTTTTATGATTTGAATGCTGTGGCAAAACGAGCACTACGGAAAAAATTAGAGTCATATTCTATAGAACAAATCCAAAAGAAGACGGATGTTTTTGAAGCAAAAGATGCTGCAGCAGCAGCAGCCGCAGCGGATCAGTCAAAAAAAGGAATATTCGGCGGCTTATTTGGCAGAACACGGAAGGGGCGGAAGGGGCGGAAGACGCGGAAAACACGTAAAAATTGAGTTCCTTTATTCACCGGAATTTAAGCAGAAGGATGTCCGACAATGAGGATGCTCTCCTGCAGAGACCTCTGCCCCGAAACTTGGTAGAACGAAAACGGGCTATAGCTGTTAGGACCGCTGAAGAAGCTGCAAAAGAAAACTGTACAGAGAAGACCATTTATGATCTTATCTATACAATTGGATTGTCCAATTCGCTCAAGAAGGAATTTCCTATGAGTTTCAAGATTCTAGCAAAATTATTTACTGAGAAATATCCGGTGGATGAGACGCAGCCGGATAAGGTTAAGGGAATCACAGATTTGGCGATTCGGCGGAATCCTATGTCAGTCTACTTTGATAATATCGGAGAATCCCACAAAGACCGTTTTGAAGTAAAAACGCTTAAGGGTGCCGCTGAAGACAGTATTTCATGGCTAGCCTGTTTTGAAGGAGCAACAACTCATCGGGCAAAACTAATTTCGGCCATGAAGTTGGCTGTTCATTCCCATCCTGTAGATATAGAAAAGGGAAAAGAATCGTGGAGTCCAGCAAATATATTTATTGAGAAGCGGGAGACACCCTTATTGTTCACCAAAAATCAATTTCATCAATGGATTTTCCGTGAAGAAGATGCGGCTTATAAAGAGGCTTGGTTAGCCCACTATGAAAATTTAAATACGCAACCCTGTTATAAATGCCGGCCGGAGATGCGGAATCGCACAGATGCGGACGGCTGGTCCTTTGTTTAACTGAAGCCAAGGGATGTCTTACCCTTCAAGTATCTGAGGTACTCAGCATGAGACTTGAATTTTGTGTACGTATTTGTTGCTAGAATACGCTGGTCTTGGAACTGGATAATATTTAGTGCTGCTGTTTGTCCTGTTGTATCCGACCCACTTGCTTTTGTTGCGGTTGCTGCTGTTTGTGTTGTTGTTGCTGCAGCAATTTTTGTCTCAGTCTGAATAGAGGCTGTACTATTTACTGTGCCTAATGAAACAACCGTAAATGTATATTTCTTACTTTTTGTTAGATTCGTAATTTCAGCTTGAACTGTGGTTGCTCCAACACTCAGAGTTCGTGTTGTTCCGCCATTAGAGGATGTCGCCGTAATCGTATATCCTGTTAAACCGCTGCCAACAGAAGCAGGCTTTTTCCACGTGATAATTGCTGATGTTTCTTTCATGCTGCTTTTTACATCAGTAGGGGGGCCGGGAGCAGTTGCCATTCTCTTCTTATAGGATGGATTAAAATTGAAGTCCGTGATATCCGGGTTGATATTTCAAAATGGAAACACTAGAGTTTAATTCAAAGTCGGCAGCCTTCTCCGAATTAAGCAATTTCCACCAGTCACCCTTCTCCTTAGAGGAGAAGGTATGGCCCACGGTTGAGCATTATTTCCAAGCACAGAAGTTTCCAGCAGATCCTGTCCTTCAAGAACGGGTTAGGGCTGCTAAGACTGCTCTAGGAGCCAAACGCTTAGGTCGTACTAAGACTGCTGCTTTTCGCTCGGACTGGGAAACCGTCAAGGATACAGTGATGGAAAAGGGAATTAAGGCAAAGTTCCAGCAGAATCCTGAGTTAGCGGCTCTTCTTCTGCACACAGGTGACTATTGGCTAATTGAAAAGTCAAGGTCAGATTCATATTGGGGCTCTGGTCCCAACGGCTGTGGTTTGAATAAAACAGGTCGCATACTTATGAAGATACGCCGAGAGTTAGCTTTGCCGCCAAGTAATCCCTAAAAGCAGTATCATCCCAGCCATCTACTAGCAGTGTTGCGGAGATTCCTGTTAATGGTTGAATATAACATAGATTTTTGATTTCATATCCGTTTTTCCGAGCAATAGAAACCCGAGCCAGTCCTTCTATCCAGCGGTCCAGTCGTTGGATTTCTGCTCGTGAATCGCCTTCTAAGAACATATACACCGAATGACCCGCTATCAAATCCACTTCGCAGGTCAAATCAAGCCGCGGGTCGCGGAGGTCTACACGTGCTTGAATCCCCTCAGTTGTCAAAAGGTCACCCAAAATATGAGCACTGATTTTTTCCAAGAATGGCAGACACTCTTTGAGATCGCCCGAATCGGGGACTTTGTAAAGAGGAGCATTACGGCCTAATCGCGATGAATAAATACACGCAAGACGATATAAATCATAGACTGTTGCTGGCGATGAGATGCTGCGGTCTGTCACACGACGCCAGCTTGTAATTAAGTCATTTCGCATAATCATCGGCGGTGAACCTTTTGCCGGGCCTAGCAGAAACTCCTCCAGTTTACTTTCAACGTGTCGCAAGTTGTAAATGACGCTACGGATTTTATGGAGGATTTGCATAACAGGAATCATTTCTTCCATAGTCCATTCGCGGCCGGGTGACAACTCCGTGATTTTCTGCTGGAGAACTGTAAATTCAAAAACGGGAGGTGCCTCTGCTCCTATACCAAGACGGGCTGGGAATAAAGCTGTTACACATTGCTGGATAAGGTCTTGTTCTTTCTCATAGACAGGTAAATCTTCTTTTAGGATACGAATGCGGAAAAGGGCCAAGCGAACTTTATCGTCCCATTCACCCGCCGATTCTGGAAATCTCAAGCCGATTTCGCGGAGAATAAAATAGCGAATAAAGACGGAAAAATCAGCCATTGAATCCATACGAAAAACCCAATCCGGTATGGTATATTGCTCTCCAGCAGGAAAGAAATTCTTGTATTGAATTCCGCCCGTTTTCTTGAGGAGAAGGGGCGGAAGAGTATCAGGATTTAATTTAATTTTGCGAAAATCCTCACCCGTCCATGACATGAAAAAACTCTCAATATCGCTGCGTTCTACTGCAACCTCCTCGTCAATACTAGCATGCTGAGCGATTGAATACCAGCGGAGGAGGGGCCGATGAATTTCACGTAGGAAGCGGCACATATTCTTTTCGCCCTTGCTATATGTCATTATCAGATGACTGCGGGCCCGTGTAACAGCCACGTAGAAAAGTCGCCGTTCTTCATCAATTCCCTCCTCGTGTTTCATCTGCGGGAAAGCACCGTCGTGGAGTTTAACAATATAGACAACATCCCATTCTAGACCTTTAGCAGCGTGAAATGTACTGAGAATAACATCGGCCTGCTTCTTGCGTTTATTGATTTTTTCCTCTGTCATGAGGCGACAGGTGATTTTACGTTGAACAAAGGCTTCTTCAAATTGGAAAAGAACATTGTTGTATTTGCTTAAAATTGCGATTGTGGGTTGCTGCTGGCTAGCAGAATCTGCTAGAGCCAATCGTGTTTGAATATCGTTTACAATCCAGCCCACTTCACCGGAAAAGCGATGAAAATAGCGAACTTCCGGCTTGGATTCTGGTAAACCCATTTTCACGGCTGTCATTCGTTCCTTGTGGGATAAAGTGGGAATTTTACGCATAAGTGAATTAGCAACTGCTACAATGCTTTCACTGCTCCTGTAGTTATATGTCAACTGAAAATCTTGAATTGTCTTGATTTCTTCGTGCATATTTAAAATATAGTCCACGCGTGAACCACGCCACGCATAGATATTCTGGGCATCGTCACCTACAATAATAACGTAACTTTGACTACCTGCTAGAATGGCCCGGATAATATCCAACTGAACATCATTAATATCTTGGAATTCATCGACAACTAGCATTTTGATTTTGTTGGACCATACTTTTCCCTTATCCGTTTTCAAAAAATCTAGCCAAAGATACGGGAGTTCATCCACTGTGTGCATAATGCCTTCAATTGCGGCGGGGTCATTCTGACGGAGAATCTGGAGTGCTAGAGCGTGAAAAGTACCAATATATGCTGTTGTAGACCCCACCAGTTTTTCCAAGCGTTCCCGCATTGTATCTGCTCCCGAACGACTAAACGTTGTTAGAACAACTTCCTCGGGCCTCATACCTAAATGTGTTAAGGCGTGGGCTATTTTTGCTGTTATTGTAGTTGTCTTACCTGACCCTGCTGATGCTAGAACACGCAGATGCTGGTGTAGAGGAGCTTCCACAATTTCATATTGCTGAGAATTAAGTGTTAGTGAACCGAATTCAAATTGAAGTGTATGATTCTGTAGCATTCTTGGGCTACTACCTAACTCTGTGTTCGCGTTAGACGTTTATATTCCCTGTAAGAACATAGGGATGAGTCACTTTGATTCAATTTATACCGCTTATGTAGTTGCTGTCTTCGCATTATTGGCCTGTTGGATAACAAAAGCGGTGGATGTTTCTGATTTAACTGTTTTTGCTATAACTGAAACTGCTGTTTTATGGACCATTATTCGTCTTCTCTATATGTTTGTCTTCTCGTGGGATACGACCATGTTGTTTGCGGCCATTTTTCTCGTGGCTGTTTTTGTAGGCGTTGTTGCGTATTTTATGCCCCCGTTTATTCGTGATATTTTCGGTGCTGTTCTAGCAAATATGATGGCTCGGCCTACTCAGAAAGCATCGGGTATAGATATTGAAAGTATACTCAAAGAGGGACTGCCAGATGAGTAAGCCTGCGTATATGTTTGTAACAAAGAATCAGCGGTTTTAGCAGGGGATGTTAGAGATATTATTTCTACTTCTATTAGCGTGTGTTATCGCAACCTTCCTCTGGTATCGTTCTTTTCAGGAATTTACAATTCTTCAATTGAAATATGCTCCTTTAATGGTGCTGCCCGATGAACGAGTTCCAATTGTAATTCGCGAAATTCCTATGCAATTTAAAACATCATGGCTTTCAGTTCTAGCAAAACAGAGTTCATTGCCTGTTTTGCTGGAGGATAATACACGAACACTTCTGAAGGAGTATGCTGCTAATCCTACGGGCATATATCATCGTTTAACGGGAACGGAGCTTGCTGCGAAGTTCAGTATTCATTCCAAATTTAAGGATACAATGATGTTTCTAGCAAAGTTCTGGTATTTACCTGTGGCTCCACTTCTTTCACCGGCCTCTCTATGGATTCTGCCTTCTTCCGAGAAGGGAATAGGTCTTCAGCGTTCACTGGCAGAACGTACTGTCTTAACAGTTCATGAAGGTCGGGTGACAGTGTGGCTTTCACGTGAAACAGTGGATGTTAAGGATATTTTGACGATACTCAATAAAAATCCTTGGTCGCTTTCTGTCAAAGAGACACCATTTATAAATGATCTTCAGTACATTGAAGTAATTTTACGTGCTGGAAATTCTTTGGTTTTGCCTCCGCGTTCTCTGTATAGTCTTAAGGCCGCGGCAGCAGCAGAGTCTCCCGCCTTCGTGTCACGTATGGAACTTCATTCGCCGCTTTCATTGTTTATTTCCGGCATTTCACGCTCTTAGGTTTTAAGAAAATTGCGATAAAATAGAATAATGACAGATACAGAATCTGAATCCGAGACTGAATCTGATGCTGGGGAGAGAAAGATGCTGGAATCCAATCTACGGAAAACTGCATTAGCATTTGAGGATTCTCTTGCGGCGGTAGATGGAATGATTTATGAACTACAAAAAATACATAAGCAACTTGCTACTTCCGAATCAGATACTGCTCCTATTCAAAAAGATATGTTCATGGGAAAATATGAAATTCGGAAAACTGTTTCTGAAATTAAGGTCATTGCGGGTGACAAAATATCCTATAAAGAACTTGTTGGACGTATTATTGACTGGATAGAGGCAGAAGGAATGGATAAGGGTGGTATGATAAAGCCTAACGCTGCTTTTTTGGCGGCATTTGAACTAAAAAAAAAGACAGTAAAATTTCCGGAGATTCTGGCACGACTCAAGAAGTTGATTATTTAACGCGGCTGTTTAAAAATTGAGTTGCTGTTCCTTGCTTTGATAACAGCAGGGAAATGCCACTTAATACAGAACAAGAGGAGGCTATGGCCGATGTCATCGCAGGAAAATCAGTCTTTATTACGGGCCCCGGTGGCGTGGGAAAATCGTATTTGATTCGGGAAATTAAGAGCCGGCTTTTAGAAGCGGGTCGAGCAGTGGGAGTAGTCGCAATGACGGGTTGTGCGGCTCTTCAGCTGGAGTGTCAGGCAAAGACACTTCATTCATGGGCATCTATTGGTCTAGGACGAGAATCGGTGGATGCTTTGGTGGCGGGTATTCGTCGTTTCAACAATCAGAAAGCAAAGGCCCGTTGGAAGAACACAGATGTCCTCATTATTGACGAAGTTAGTATGATGACGCCTGAACTGCTAGAGAAGTTGGATTCGGTGGGTCGTATTATTCGGGGAAAGTTTGCAACTCCTATGGGTGGTCTTCAAGTTGTATTAGTAGGAGATTTCTGCCAGTTACCTCCGGTTAGTAAGGACTTGTCTGGGAATGAAGTAGAACCCCAGCTTCTATTTGAATGCGGCGTATGGGGTGAAATTATACAGAAGACAATTTGTCTCAAGCAGATTCAACGTCAGTCTGACCCTGTCTTTCAGCGGATTCTGAATGAGGCTCGGATGGGTTCACTGACGCCAGAATCAATGGCCGTGCTAGAAAGCCGGAAAATCAAGGGAACAGCTCTAAAAGACCAGATGGATTCTAGCATAGTAAAGCCTACCCTGATTTTCAGCCGGAACAACAAAGTGGATGATATTAACAACAAGAATATGGAAGCGCTCGAGACTGCGCTCGTGGCTCGGAAATCCAAAGTTTGCTATGGTACAAAGACTGACCCTAGTAGCGTAAATATGGAAGATCCAGCAATTAAGTACGCTCTTAATCGTCTGGAGAATGATGCTCCCTATGTTCCTATGCTTTCTATGAAAGTGGGAGCACAAGTCATGTTGATTACAAATCTGGATGTTGAAGCGGGTTTAGTAAATGGAAGCCGTGGCGTTATTAAACGCTTTACCGAGACGGAGTTACCTGTCGTTGAATTCCGCAATGGTATTGTGATGACAATTGACCTTGCAACCTGGATGACAGAAGAGTTTCCCTTTGTTGGAATGGCACAGATTCCTCTTCGGATTGCTTATGCGATTACAATTCATAAGAGTCAAGGTGCTACACTAGATTGTGCTCTAGTTGATGTTGGTAAAGATACATTTGAGTATGGACAGGCTTATGTTGCGCTTTCAAGAGTTCGGTCACTAGACGGTCTCTATATTTGGGGTCTAGATACAACGCGAATTAAAGCCCACCCGCGTGTTGTGGAATTCTATAGGAGTTTAGAAAATAGTTAAATTTCCGGATTTTAGACTAGATGGAATATATTGATACTTTTTATTTTATAAATCTGGATCGACGACCCGACCGTCTTAAGGAAATTATGACCGAACTTAAAAAAATGGAAATTCCAATTGAAAAAACAATACGAGTTCAAGGGTTTGATAATAAGATAGGTATTCTGGGGTGTGTTAAAAGTCACATACAAGCAGTTAGTCATTTTATAGAATCGGGTAAAGAACATTGTATGATTTTTGAGGATGATTTTGAATTTACAGAGACAAAGGAAAAAGTTTATGAAGTCTTGAAGGGAATTTTTACATGTAGTGTTAAGTTTGATTGCTTAATGCTGGCTGGTGAAAATAATTGTGTGTGGGCTGAGCCCATACAAAATACATATCTTCAACGCCTTTTTTTTGCCACGAGTCCTTCATGTTATGTAATAACTAAAAAATACGCACCGGAACTCTTACATAACTTGTCTGAAGGAGCCGCTAAGCAGGAAAAATGGATTAATGCTTTTGGCGAACCCGAAAATGCTTTTAATAATGACTATTATTGGATTTACGAGCAGATGTCAAAACGCTATTTTTTTACATTTCCTAAACTGGGACGACAGCGGAATTCACCTTCGGATATTACTTCCACATCCAAGGCAACGATGTATTGTATAAAAACATAAAATTGAATAGAAATAAAGTATTTGACCTAGTTAAAATGCTGGCAGCCTTACTGTTTGCTTCATTGGCTTTTACAAGTGTATTTGCTCAAGGGCCTACGGTTTCACCTCCACCGCAACCTTCTGCTCCTCCTCCCGCCGTTGTCTTTACTGATTCAACGCGTTTTCCTATCACTGGCAATTACACAATGGGTTATGTAAACAATACGGTGGAAAATCGTTGCCATCGGGCTACGCATAAATTTCAGGCTCTTGCTAGTGGCACTGTGGACAAGCTAAAGATGGGCGTTTATTCTCAAGCTGCAGCTGAAACGTGCGGAATCAGTTTTGTCCTATCCACTTTTCCCGGAGCTGTTACAGTAGGTTCATCACTTCTAACTACTTTTACAGACATAGTTATGGCTACACCTGGAACGGATGAAATGATTGTCTTTAATGCCACAGCGTCAAGCTGGGCTGTTGCTGCTGGTGCTAATTACACAATTACAATTTTGCCTTTCACTTGGGCAACTGGCGGTGCTGCTGGAACATCTGGGTCCGCTTCCCACTGTGTCTTTCAGATGCCGTATGGAAACCCCGGTCGTCCATACGCAGCTATTGGTCAGTACGGGCCTACTAATCAGCCATGTGGTGCTACTCCTTGGACAACCGATTTGGCGGGTGATGGTTGGGGTCTTCAAATTATGATGAACGGCAGGCCTAATACAGTTATTGTTCCTTCAGCTTCGCCCAGCATGACACCTACACCAACATCATCTGGGACACCCACGCCTTCTAGCACAGGAACACCTACACCTTCGGCGACTCCTACTATGACGCCCACCAATACAGAAACTCCCACTGTCACACCAGCCCCCGGTTCAACACCTTCTAACTCTGCTACTAGCACGCGGACTCCCAGCAGAACTCCCTCTATCAGTTATTCGCCTACGCCGACGGGGTCTGTGACTTCATCAGTCACACCAACGGAGACACCTTCACCGACACCCACACTGCGGATTGGTGC
>Ga0214919_10003890_pt1 | contig 22201 bp, 32 predicted proteins | sample LL1503_MetaG_FD_177994 | JGI IMG/M metagenome (GOLD analysis project Ga0214919, IMG submission 177994) | Freshwater microbial communities from Lake Lanier, Atlanta, Georgia, United States - LL-1503 | ecosystem: Environmental > Aquatic > Freshwater > Lake | place: USA: Georgia | collected... | reverse complement strand
AGCACCGCCTGCACCTAAACCAGTCGTAGCACCGCCTGCACCTAAACCAGTCGAAGCACCGCCTGCACCTAAACCAGTCGAAGCACCGCCTGCACCTAAACCAGTTGTAGCACCGCCTGCACCTGTCGAGGTCCCCCCTCCAGTAGAATCAGCACCAAAACAAGGTGCGCCTGTTGAAGTAGAAGATCCAAAAATACAAAGTGAAAAACAAATCAAAGGTTCGGGTATTAAAGTCAGACCTACAGGAGATGTCTGGCAAGGCGGACCATTATCAAAAGCAGCTGTTAGTGTAGCATTAGCGATTCAAGATCAAGTAAAGGGATTTAAATTTTACACTGGTCTTAATGATAAGTTCCATAAAGAAAAACATCCAAAGAGTCAACATGCTGTTGGTCAGGGTCTAGACTTTGTATTAGATCATATGCCAAGCGTCGAAGAATCACAAGAAATAAAAGAACAGATAAAAACTATTCCTGGTGTGAAACCTTCTCAAGTGATGAATGAATATTATAATCCACCAGAAGGAAATAAAGCGCCATATACAACAGGACCACATATGCACGTCGGAGTTGCAGATACCGCAAGCGCATTAGCTTCTCCAAGTAAAAAAATAGAAAAAACGATCATTGCTACAGTAGAAAATAATAAGACTCAAAATAATATTTTTAGGAAGGCTGTATAATGGCTAAGAATCCAAAAAAGAAAAAACGTAAAGCAATATCTATAGCAGAAATGTTGGAACTTCAATCTCAGCTGATAAAAGATCATGATGCTATTCCTGCTAGAGAAGGATATATTAACTGGACACCAGAGCGTGCACACGAATGGAAAACTAAGCAACAGCTTCTTTTAAAAGAAAAGAAGAAATTAGAAATCGAATTAAATGATTCTAAAGAAGATGAAGAAAATTCTGGAGTAACACCTACAATGGGTTTAAAGGCGATGGGTGCTGCAGCCGCATTTGGTGGTGATGCTGATATGACTGCTTCTATCGCATTACTAGCTACAGGTGTAGGAAAGAAAATTTTTAGTGGTCTATTTAAAAAGAAAAAACAGATACAAGAAGATAATCTTTCTGATACCACTGATAATGGTTCTCCAGAAAAAAAAGAATCTAAAAATAAAGGTTACACTGATAACGATGTAATTATATCCATACTGAATAAGATATTAAACGCATTCGAAGATGATAACGAAAGAATGCGTAGATCTATAAGAGATACACAAGAAAAACAATTAGAGTCAGATCCGACAGCTGATAAGATAGGAAGTCCAGAAAAAGTTAAAGACAAAAAAACTGATATGAATAAGTTGCTCATGTTCGGAGCAATTGCTGGATTGTTTGGATCTGCGCTTCTATTTAGAAGTGCGATCGGAGAAATGCTTTCTCCCATTACAGATATGCTCGGAATAACTGATCCAACCGCTGATGCAGATAAAGAAGATTATAATTTTGATATAATGGATATGTTGGGCGTAACTTCTTTGCTAGGGATGTTAGGTATTGGTGGAAAAGCTGCAGCAGAAATTACAGCGAAAAAGATTGCTACAACTTCTGCTGAACGCGCAGCAACCTTGGGCGTAGAGACGGGAGCAAAGGCTTTAGGTAAAGCAGGAACTGCAGCTGCAGAACACGCGGCCAATGGAGACGCAGTAAGAGCATTTCAACGCGGCGGTGGTGCTGTTGCTAGTGCAGCTGCTGGCGCTCCACAAAAAAATAAAATAGCAGGTAAAATAGCTGCTGCAATTTCAAAATTGCTTCCAAAGGCAATGATGAAGGGATTGGGTAAATCTATACCATTTTTAGGTGCTGCAATTGGTGCTGGATTGGGTATCTATGAATTGGTGAAGGGTAATTATGTTGGTGCATCTCTTGAAGTTGCCGGCGGGGCTGGAAGTTTAGTGACTGCAATTCCGGCAACAGTTGCTAATCTTGCAAATGATGTCTATAAAGATGTTTATGGTCAATACCCAGCTGATGATCTATTTGCAGTTGGTAAAGATAAAGTTGCAGAACGCATGATAGAAATTAAAAATTCAGCACAAGAAGCTGTTACTGATTACTTGAAAGCTAAACCTCCAGAAAAAGTAGAATCTAAAGGAGCTAAATTAAATCAGAAAGAAGCTCAGGGACTACTGCAATCAAATAAAGAATCTCCTCTTTCTGAAAGAGATTTAAAACTCTATGGCGGATTAGATCGGATCACAGATATTGCAAATGGTGGAAAGGGTGATATGTCTGCGGCTTCCTCGGCTGGGGGTGGAGGCAGAACATCCGGCGGTGCTGTAGCAAGCGGATCCTCTGGTGGAGGTGGAGACACGGGAGAAGGAGCACCAGTCGCATCTTCTCCTCCACCCGCCAGTGAAACTTCTGGAAGCGCAGTAACAGCTGCAACGATGGACGCATCAGAAGCTCAAAACTCTGTTACAGTTCTTCCACCAATAGTGAACAATGAAAGCAATACTATGAAATCTGGCAATGAAGATGCTTCCAAAGTTCAAAAAATGACTATGCAGGTTCGAATGAACGATGATGTATTCAGAAAGGCTGTCGAATCTACTGCAGCTGTGTTGAAAGCAGCATAAAAAGGGCGGATCCCATTGCAGGATCCGCCCGTCAATCGAAGTTAGACTAGTCTAGTCTCGAGCCAATTTTTCGAACATAGCCAATGTGTCATCTTCGTCTTCATGAACAGCGTTTTTAGAAGGAAGCGACTTGGCTTCTGCTGTTTTTGGAACTGCACGTGTTTCGAATGTTGGCATATCTTCCTCAGATATTGCAGCGCCAGTATTCAAAACTTTATCCAGACGCGCTGACAATTCAGCATACGATTTGAACTGATCAGGAGCAACTAGCGGCGAAAGAGGATACTCGGACTTCCAAATACGTTCCAATTCTTCTTCTTCTGCTAATGGACTTACATCATCGAATTCTGATTTGTCATAATTACGATAGCCTTCAACATTACGAATCTTCAGCTTGAAGTTCGCACCATTCCAAAGATCGAAAGGATTGATTGCTTTCTCATCCTCAAACTCCGGATTCATTTTCTCATTCAGCTTGTCGAAAATCTTTTTACCAAACTTATAGAGAAACACTTTTCCTTCAGTTTCCGGATGTGCTGGATCTTTCACAACGTAAATGTTAGTAACATAATTCAACCGACGCTTTTGTTTGCGAGCAGTTTCTTTATCTTTCTCATTTCCGCTGTTCCACAACTTACTATTCAACTCACCAGCAGGATCTTTCTGATTGAGAGTTGTCAGCGAGTTTTCGATATACCAACCACCAGGACCTTGGAAACCATGATTCCACAAGCGAACCCACGGAAGATCTTCACCCTGAGGTGCGGGAAGAAAACGGATAACTGCGTAGCCGTTACCACTCTTATCTACTTCTGCTTTCCAGAAGCGATCGTCTTCGTTCTTTTTGGTTGTGTTGGTGAACTTATCAAGTTCTTTAGTGAGGCGATCCATTGAAGTGTCGCGCGAGCGTTTCAGTGATGCAAATGATTCTGCCATATAATATTCCTTGTATTTTGAGTATGATTCGAAGTATGTTTTCTTAACCACTAACTACCATGTGCTGCATTATTATTTAGTCACGAAATTCCCCTTTTAGTAAAATTATCATTATAAAAATTTAGATTAATCTAAATTTATGTAGTCACTAGCACTATTATCATCGATCCACAGATGTGGAGTATCTTTATATTTTGCAATACTTCTATCTAGCAAATCTACATACTGATTAACCTGTTGATCAGTGAGCAATCGCCCTCGCCAAATGAGTAATATTTTCATTCTATCAATAATCTTGAAGCTTCCGTGTTTGGTTCTTAAGTTATTCCAAGCAAATGAATTTGTCTCTGGAAGTTTTGGTATACTCGCATGTATGTTTGTATGTTTCTTGATTGGATCTACTATCAAATACAAAGTTTCTATATCATTATTATCGAATAATTTCACACGCATTGAAGTCGGCGCATCCACCATACTAGTAAAATCGCGATGTGCTGGTGTGTCCTTTGAGCTCGACCACATATTCCATCTGAAGTTTTTATTTCCTACCCAAGGCATATAGTCATGCACCTGTTGAAAAATTTCAGGAAATTCAGTATAGATTTGCTCTATCGGATTCAATGACCAAATCGGAGTCCATCCTGGCGTTACACTGTCTATAGTCCTGTAAGTGCGATTTGATGCGGGAAATGTGCCTGAAGCTAAATCACTTACGGTCTTGCTCGCATGTTTTGCATTTTTATTGAAAAAAACGATAAACTTATCAATGTCGTCGATTTTAATCCTAGGAATATCGTATGGCACAAATAGATATTTTCCATATGCTAGTTCGAGTTCACTATAAACAGAACTTCCATTCATAAAATTTATTGTAGCTTCATGTGCTCTAAGTTTGGTTAAATTATCTTTTGTTTCTGTAATAACTGAATTTGTTCCACGAGTATTTCCTGATACTCGTTCAACATCTGATGAAGTAAAGAATGAATTAGACATATAATATATTCCTCATATTTTGAGTATTTTTCTTAGTCGACTATATTTAGTCATGAATTATTATAGAAAAACTTTCTTAATTATTTTTGTCAGATCCATCTTATTCATATGTATGAATGGACTATATTTACGAATAGATTTACTCACATCCGGCCAAATGATAGTATCCTTTATTTCGCGATCCCATTTGGGTAGATAGTTTAAAACAATATTAGATCCGACAAGAGTTTCGATACTTATCTTTTTACCAAGATATAATTTAAGAATTTCTGGATGTCCACCTGCTACTGATTCCCAAAGTTCTGCAGGATTAGCTGTGTGAAGTTTTTCTTTCGCAATCAACAGATCTTGCTCAAATGTATATGAAAAGGATTGAATTCTTTTCTTCCAATTCGCATAAGTTTTTTCTGCATTGACGTTTGATAATTCTCCGATCCATTTTGTTTTATTATTGTCGACAAAATTAGAAACAAAAAAATCTGTTAATTCTTGATCGTTATATCGTCTTTCTATTTTTCGAAAAAAGAATGTGTCCTTTCTCTTCTCGAAAGATTCATTCGTCATTGCGCGTGTCTTTCCACCATAACGAAAATAATCATAGTCCGTCGTGAAGTGTAGCTTCAACGCGAGATATCTTGTATATGCTTTTGTGCCTTCCATAATGTATCATACTCTCATTTAATTGGATTGTCAAGATAATATTTTCTAGCGTATTGTTCTGAATTAATATCGATTATACATTTAAAAACAATAACAGATCGAAGTTTATAACATTCTCTCGTGACAGGCATCGCCCTGTGACGTATGTTAGCATTGAATATAACTAATCTATTCGGAACATATGCGTTATAATGAATAACATCTGTTTTATTTTTATTATAAAAACATGTTCCACCTTCCCATTCAACATCCCAATTACATACGGGATAATAGATTGCGGTGTAATCGCCATCATCTGAATGAATCAATCCATCAGTTCCATACGTGTGAGCATTAATATATGCTCTAGCAAAATCACATTTATACTCTCGAGTTTCAATAATTTTTTTCTGTATTTGTTCCCACAGTTTTATAATATTTGGAGTTTTTTCACTAATTTTTTGAATGTCTTTATCTGATGCGACGGGTAGATGTCGAACATCTTCAAATATACTACTGTGCCAATGCCAACTAGCCTTATGACCACTGGAAGAAGACCAGTCTGATCGTAGTGGTGAAGCCTTTACTTCCTTTTCGATAATTTTATGTGATTCATCATCCATGAAGTTATCATATGTCTTAATATTTTCGACATTTTCGTTGTAACTAGTAATTGGTTCGATTTCCATATTCAAATCGGTAACCTCGCAGACTTTTTCTTTTTTAACATGTTATTAGATAGTGCTTCGTTCTTAATCAATCGTTTCATTTTGATATTGATCAATTTTGGAACACTTTCATACTCTAACTTAATTTCTTCACAAACATATACGATGGCCTCCATATAAGACATCTTTTTCGTCTTAACATATGTCTCGACTAGATCAAGAAATTTTTCTTGGGTGATAAAATTTAATTCATCAAGCCCTTCAGATTGTTCCATAGAACCGCACTCCATTGTGATTATTATAACTATTATACTTCATTTGGAGTTAATTGTCAAGGTATTTACTTGATTCCAAGACTCTTTCTAATCTTCGTAGCACTGATACTAGTTATTTTTTCATCAAACATTTCTTCTCCACTTGTGTATCCTACTCCGCGACCCCAACCAATATGCACAATGTTAGGAACGATTTGTATTTCGTATTGTCCTTGATATATAGGATCTAGATCACGCTTGATAAATCTTTTGACTTTTTCTACTTCGAATGGATTACTACCTTGCCATCCCTGAACATCACGTATTTGAATAATCACTTGTCCAGTTCGAGCAATTAAACGGTCAAATAATGCACGATGTCCTTCATGCCATGGTTGCCACCGACCTAACATCTGCACAGTTTCTTTCTTCCAATCAAAGATAGGACGTCGACTGTTCTCAAAGATATGATCACCAATGAACTCAGTCCACTTTTCAGCATCTTGTTCTATGACACGAAAGTCGTATACTTCAGGTTCAATAAATGCAGCATTAGTATCAGCATAGCGACTTTCGCGGATAGTGTCCATCCAAATTGTCCAGTCAGCTTTAAAATTGTTACGCATTTCAACTAATGGTGCGACAAAGTCACACAATGCATAATCTGTTTCGCATTCATAAACTGTTAGATCAAACATACGTTTACTTTGACGTATACGTCCTGCTTCGCTAAAGTCCCAATCGTTAAATCGTTTACGGATCTCGTCGGCATTGAACCAAGTTACCGTTTTTCCATCCGTTTCTAATTTATTTTTTAAACCAGTTGCCAATGTTGTTTTACCAGAACCAGGCAAACCCATGATTAATATACGTTGTGTCATTTTATTGTTCTACTTTTACGTCTTTAGTCAATTTTTTCCAATGTTGTTGCTGATCATTAATCCATGTAGAACTACTTTTTATTGGAGTACAAAACTCATCTTTATAACTGGTTTGAATAGTGGAGGAAACATTTACTTGTTCAAATATTTTTTTCCATTCTTCATAAATTTGCAATGAAGTGTTTGTATATGACGCTAGGAAATAATTGTTTGTAATATTTGACATCTCAAACATTAAAGGAATACGTAAATATGGAATGCTTCCAGTGAGTCCTAATGCATTTACATATCCTGCTTCGATAGACCCTTGCCATTGTTTAATAAAACCAATTGAAATATCAACTTCATCACTCAATACTGCTTTCAATGTATCTGAAGTTCCATTATAAGGAATAACTGTGATATTTGGAAATTTTTTCATTAGCTCCGACGCCACTAAATGTGTGGTTGTGCCAAGTCCACTCACTCCAACAGTTAGACGTTGTGATTTATCTATATCAGAAAATTCTTTGTATTTTTTACTGATAACTACCATTGGTTGATCACATTGAGATATTACTAGTCTAAACTGCGACTCAGTAGAACTGCTTTTAGCGTATATTGATGATCTAATAAAAAAACTACTATTGGTCATTAATAATGTTTTATTTTTATTATTAATTACATTATTAATTGCTATTTCGCCACCCGCTCCTGTTTTTGGGACTATAATAAAGTGCCAGTCGTTTTGAATTTTATTTGCTTCTTCAATAAGTTTGTGACCAAATACAGGAGCAACGAGAAATGGAAATACTACCTGAACCGTTTCCTTTGCTATTGCATTTATTGAGCTTAACAACAACAACACACACAACAAATTTTTCATTTCTTTCCTTTAATTACATCATCCAACCAAACTTGTTCAGCATCAGCTGGCTTAATGTATTTAAGATTTGAATTATCCTTCAAAATATTTTCCAACGATTCGTGGCTAATAGCAATGGGAAAATCCAGCAGTTTAGATATTTGCTTTACGTAATGCATTCGGTATAGATATAATAATTCCGTGCTAATGAATACTGGATCATATTTTAATAGTAAATCTAGCTGATCAATAAATCTAGGAGTGGTGACAGTGTTTCGTAATCGTTTTTGTTGTAAATTAAGAATGTTAAATTCACGACCAATAACGACCAGCTTAATATTAAATCCAGCAAGTTTAGCTTGTTCGAAAAATTCTAAATATTTTGGTATTACTCGTCCAGCCTCATCATATAGTTTAAAATTACCCTTAGGCATATACGGACAACTGATGCTAGTCACATAGTAGTCATATGGGAATGTGGTAGTTTGAAATAAATGAGGATTTTCCCATAACTCAGCGAACGGTTCGGTTGCGTGGCTGATCCAGTATGTTTTAGATAAATCCGACCACCCACACACCTTTGGAGTTTCAGCTAACACTTTACTCCAAAGGTGGTTTCCGGAGCCTTGCGGTCCAGTCATAACCAAAAGAGTTTTCATTAACTGTTTTGTATTCGCGCCATGAATGGTTTAAATCCTTTGTGATTTTGGTAAAAACTATGAACTTTTTTCTTACACATATATTTCATTATCTTATCACTTGCCGTATCAAGCTCAGTAAACTCAACACCATTATTTTTGAATTTTTTTTCAAACTTAGCAGATTCTTCAATTGCCCACTCTCGTTCAATGATTGCTACAGTTTTAACTATTTTAGTGAACGCATCCTGTTGCTCGTTACTCAATGTTGTCCAAAATTTCTTAGATGACAAGATAGTGGTAATAAATAAACTATGATTGGTTTTTAATATATGAGTTCCTTTGAATCGCAAATATGTTGTATCAATAGCAGTAGCACCAGTTCCTTCATATATATTATCATATCCTGCCCAAAGATGTGGACTGACTGGTACCGTGGTTGATCCAAATACTTCGAAAGTCTTAGTGCGAGGACCTAAATGAGTTGCTACAAGAACTTTTTGCTCACCCAACTCTTTAATGTTATTGATCTTGTGATTACTACCAACAACTCGATATCCACCGCTATAAGTAAATCCTAGTGCTTTAAAATCACTAGTTTTTTCTAAATTAGAACATAGATCTACACCAATGTCACCATCTAATACCCTATTGACATGATCATGATCAGTAAACAAATAAGGTATGTCCAAAAGGTGGAATAGAGGATTTTTCATTGCAACAATATGCGTTTGTGTTTGGCTTAAATCAATATCATCATTTAATGCAGTAAACAATGCCTCAGTAGCTATATCTCTTCGCGTTAAATCACCACCGTTAATGGTATTCAACACATTAAGCTCTGGATGTATATCCACATATTCAGGCACTGTTAACGCTTTGATTTCAAATTGTCCTGGTAATACCTTATCTAGTTCTTCAGCAAAAGCCACAACCGTGCGTTGAAACAGTTCAACTGGTTCGTGTGCGATAAGCCATGTAAGTTTTCGAGGATTTGACATGTAATAATTCCTTATTAAATAGTATATCGATTTTAGATATACTATTTATACTTATTGTGGAATATGTCCGATATAAAAATGCTTTCGAATGGCAGTCAACTGGTCAGGATCTCCCTTATCATTTAAATGAATATAATCAGGGGCAGATTTAGCAACATACTGTATTCCTGCATTCCAAACAGCTAATTCTTTATTTCCAGCTAGGGCATATGCCCATCTATCGAATTCAGTATGCCAACCACCAGTAGCTTTATTTACTTGAAACCAGCTCGGATTCCATGTGGAGTATATGATATCTTTTGTGATAGGTTCTAGGATTGTGACCCATTTTTCAAATGTCACATCTTTCCACAATGATTGATAAGTTTTATTTACCGTTAACCAATTCTTAATTACATGTGCTTGCTTGCACATTATATTGATTCCATCACAACCCCAATAGAAATGCTCAATATTTGCATTAGGGTATTCGGTATGATCGTGAATACCAGAAAAGCTAACAGCACCTGCATCGCTCAATGTAAGAGATAATCTATTTCCGTGCATTTCTGTTCTGGGTTTATCAATCCCAGTAACTATGGCAATGGATATATTTTTATCAAATTGTTTTTTGACTGATGAAAAATGAAAATGATTAAATCTATAAAACATAGCAAAAGTTAGATTACTTTTTCGTTCAAGTATCCATTCTTCGTCTTTTTTTCCTTGTAACTCTGACATAACTGTATCTGTTGTATCTAACACTGTTATTTTAGTTCTTGGACACGCATTTTGTATTTCTTTTAATCGAGGAATTGCTTGTAATTCATGTTCCGCGTTTAAGTTCCACGGATTAGTTACTTTCTTATCTAGGACCACTAACTTTTCTGTGCCCTTTGTTAAATGATTTGTAACAATTTCATCAATGTGTAATCCTTGTCTAATAAAACTTTGCACCACGTTGTATGAATCCGCGCCGCCGCTGAAACTTATTATTAGATAATCATATTTTTCCCGTAACTGTCTTGCTCGTTTGTTATATAATTCATCTAATGTTTCTTGCGGTTCAATTGTCCAATTATAATTATTGAAGATTACGTCATTATAAATCCATGTAATTGGTTTCTTAACTGACGATGAATATATACAAGCCTGAATTTTAGAATAGAAAATTTGATCGTTACATTTATAATATCCTGTATTATACAAGTGCTTTGCAGTTTCGGCAGTTATTATCATTAAGCCTTCTTATAAAATATATGATTGCCTATAGATCCTATCTTTTTCAATTTCCAGTTCGGAGTCACAGATACGCTATGAAAGAATAATGCACCATCAGTGAAGTCAAAAATTCTATCCATCAAAATCGCTTTAGCTAAAAATAACGCTCTCTCCCATTTCGCGATATCTAAAATCTTTTCTGGTCGACCATCACAATACCAAGAAAATTGACAACGATTCTGAATTGGCTTTCCTTTAGAATCTTGTGGTCCTTCGTAAACAACTGAGCATATATCCTTTGGAAATATGTCACTCATAGATCTATTCTTTACAACAAGACCAACAGCTAATTGTCCAACCAGTGGTTCGTCTTTCGATTCAAAATATATCGCCTTGGCCATACACTCTACATGTTTAATATCTACCTCAGTAAAATTTTCTTCTGCTCTGACTGTCGTTGGGGATTGACTGCATGATATTATGAATAGAACGCCCACTATAAATCCGATGAAATATTTCATCTTGTGTTCCCTCCTCTTCTTTTGACAAAATCACTCCTGTCTTCAATACGATTAGGAATAATAAATGAAAAACACAGGTTGTTTTGATGACAAGGAACAACCTGCAAATCCTCGTGAGTTTACGCCGCTAGGCGAAGATCCTCATTGTAAAATGCGTCGTTTGCATTTATAGTTTTGCTTCATTTACGTCGATCGCCTGACGTGCTGTCTGTTCCGCTACTCGTCTGCCCTGTCGAAACCTAGACACCCCCATCAGTAAGCACTCATCACACGCCGTATTATAAGCGATCAACCTTATAATCTAATAGGCATCAAAATGCTTACTGGTGGAGGTGGCGGGAATCGAACCCGCGTCCAGAACACCTTTTACTTCACTTCATACAGCAATAACCAACATCATATTTATAATTCAAAATTTTATCGTTTTTACAATTGATGGACTAAATCGAATCTCGCTTATAGATCTGATTTCCGAAACTCGGATTGTCTCCACCGAACCAGTCGCTCTTTATCAATTTAAATCCGCGAGACAATATCCAGCTGTTCTGTTCATCGAAAGTCGGTGCGCCAATGAAGAAGTTATCGGACCAACTTTCAACCATGAGATAGTTTATACTTTTAAGAGTAATTTCTGCACCTTTGAGGACCTCTAAATCATAACCTTCAGTGTCGATTATCAATGTATTATACGGTGGTAGAGGCGCGCCGAGTCTCTCGAGATCTTGTAGATGAGTTTCCATATATGTGTCGAGGCGAACCATTTTTACCAGAATGTCCGATTGAGTGTCAATTCCAAATCTTGCAAAATGTCCAGAATTTTTACCATCTAGAATGGAGCTTGAATTTCCATCATTAGTAGCAACATGTAGTATAATTTTATCTAGATTTTGTGATCCACACGCAAGAACCTCGACAGTGACAGGACAATTTCCACGCCGCGGAACATCGCCAATTTTGTTCTTAATCTTCTGTGCCTCATTTGGAATAGGCTCAAAATACAATTTCGGACCAGGGAACCTATCGTAGAAATTAAATTCTTCCGCATTATTGGCACCAACATGAATAATGCCATTTATGTTATAATTATCTGGTGCTTCAGTGTAGTATGATTCAAGTGTCGTAGATGCCATTATTATCGATCTTTATTTAATCAAGCGTCTTCTGTTTGTTGCACACTGAAAGCCGTAACGCTTTGACTGACAATCAGTGTGCAACAAATTTACTCCTTTACTTCTTTACTTCTGCTTTAGGAGCGTCTTTCTTTGCTTCTACTTTTTTGGCTTCCGCCTTAGGAGCGTCTTTCTTAGCTTCTACTTTAGGTGCGTCTGCAGCGAACACTTGTGAAGCAAACATGGTAACGATAATTGCGATAAATGATTTCATAAGAACTCCTTAGTGATTATAATATACATAATATAAAAAAAACGTCAACATATATTTAACGCGCGAACTATAGATTCGTTGACAAGTAATCTATTTATTATACTTCTCTAAAAAATCCATCAGAATTGGCTCATAGTCCTCCCTTTTCTTCTCAAAAATTTGCGGTACACCATCTTCTAGAGCGATTGCTACAACAATATCTGGAGTTTTTATACCAGTGGCTTCCTCAAACATAATAGCATATGCGGTGCACTGTAAAAAATAATCAAGTATCTGTGATTCTTCCTTCGCGCGAGTAGAAGTCTTGATATCAATTACAGCATTAGACTCTTTCCACGTTCCGATTACATCTGTTCTTCCAGCCAGTCTTAGTGTGTCTGATATCAGACCTATTTCTACTGCTCGAACAAGTTTCAAATTTTCCACTATAATTGGTTCGATGGATCTGAACATTTCAATATTTAGTGGCATTTCTTTACGGAGATCCATCTCCTCGTTCATAACAAATCGTTCGACCAATTTATGAACAGACGTTCCTCGCCTAGATGCTCTTCCAGAAATTTTGTTGGCGTTTGCATTTCCAATTCGCTCACGCCACTCAGCTAGAGATTTCCGCTTTTCTTTCCTTCGACCGAGAACAGTTGTTACTGATGCATATTTCTGTCCACTAGATCCAAGATAAAATCTTCCGTTCTCAGTTTGAGTTGCTTTAATTTCTGGAAGAGACACAAGATCATGTTTAAATTTATTCATAATATATTATACTTCACCTATAGATAATTGTCAAGGCATTCTTTCACATAATATTAAAATTTAATTTGGCATTGATATATTCTTTAACAAGTTTAGATCGACAAATATCTTCTCTATTGAACTCGATAAATTGAAAACTGTTCATAGACTTTATTACGTTCATAAATTTAGTGAGACCTGCGCGTTCGTCTTGTTTATTTAAATCAGTTTGTCTAAAATCTCCACAGAATATAATTCTGCATCCATCTCCACAACGGGTCATAATTGTGTCTAGTTCTGAAAAATTTAAATTTTGGCATTCATCAACAAGAATTGTTGTGTTATGGAAAGTCAAGCCGCGAAGGAATGAAGTTGTTGAAAAATCTACGAATCCTCTTTTCTTTAATTCTGAATAAGCATTCTTTAAATTGAACAATTCAGAACACAAGGAATGATATGGTTGCTCATATACTGCAATCTTTTCTTCTAGCGTGCCTGGAAGAAATCCAATATCTCTTGTGGGAACAACTGAGCGAATAATTGTTACTGGGTGATTCTTCTTACCAAGCAATGCTATTTCTAGCGCGAGGTACAATGATATAAATGTCTTACCTGTTCCTGCAACTCCATGCAACATCAAATTTTTGTTTGATCTAAATGCTTCAAACGTCCTTTTTTGATTCTCCGTAATTGGATCTACTTTAAGTAATGAAAAATTTGTAGATGCTTCTGTGATTCTTTTTCTTAACCTCTTTTTTGATTCGACGGAATTTTCAAAGAAATGAACTGATGCTTGCATTTACTTCTCCTCGGGCTAGTGAAAGAGTCGTTATCAATCAAATGTATTGATCGTGCTCCTTCTGTTATTTTTTTTAATTGTTCGAAGGATATCCCGAAATCCTTCGTCTGGTTTATTTGTTCCACTCTGAACGCCAGAGATAATACTTGGCGCTGTGACGATCTTAATCTTACTAGGATTGTTTTCTAGGTATGATTCTACCTCAGAATATTTCATAAAAATATCTTCATCGATATTTGTTATTGTGTCTCGGAAAGTGTATGTAGGCATAATGTTATTTAGTTAACTCCTCTTTTGAAAACCAGTCTGGAATATTTCTTTTTGTCCATCGTGCAATTTTCTTTTTGTGGTATAAATAATAATTCCGATATGCTGCTATAGAATCTTCAGTCTTACATTCGTCGGGCATCGCCTGCGGAAATTTAGTCAAAGGTCCGTGTGGAATATTCTTTGGCGTAGCTTTCAATATATCCAACAATTTAGTTTCCGTCATATGGATTCTTCCATAACGACTTGTGTATTCTTTACAAAGATTTATAAATAAAGAATATGCCCACTCATAATTTGAATTTGTGGCGCGACACCATATTGTGCATGGATGATTCACGTGCGAAGCCTTATACAGGACATCTTCACGCGGATCACTCACTCGCCATCTAGTAATCTTCCGCCCAGTCTTTGTAGATGAAACTTCCGATATGCCATCGAGAATACGATGAGCAGTAGAAAGCATTTGAGCTTCCTCAAGAATCATTTTCACCACATGTTTATTGCAATGCATTTGTGCTGCAATGACAGGATCAGAATCTAGAATAAATCTATTCATTTTTATATTCTTTAAAAATTGGAAGTGGTGCCATAAGTTTTATGTTAGCATAACCAATTCGAACCTTTTCATAAAGATCGGAAAGACTATTATCATTTGGAATGACATAATCAAACTCAGTAGCAATCCATGCCCATTCAGACTCATGAACGTGTGGATACTGAAAATTGATCGTCGAGCGAGCTTCATCATCTGATGGACAATCGCATAGAATAGTTTGAATCGGTTTATACCATTTTGGTTGTTCGCCGCGATAAACCGACCACACATGTCCACCCAAACGTCGAAGCATATCTATTTCATTTGGAAATCTAACATCAGAAATTACAACGCGATCATATTTCTGAATAGTATTTTCCAATGCAAATACCCATATGTCTTTATGCAGAACGTCACGAAATAATTCGGTTCCGACATATTGAAGCGCATATCTGGGAGAGAAGTTTTTAATTTCTAAACGATTTGCCCACCATTCATCTACGCTTTCTCTGCTATGACGATCTTCGGCAGTCTTGCCTTCCAACATTGCACGATCCCATCCGAATATATCTGCGCACGCGTCTTTCAAAACAGACGCAAAAGATAATCGAGTGAACTGGAAGTGTTCAACCAAATATTCAGCAGCTGTGTCTTTTCCAGATCCAATGGAACCGCATATACCGATTATACAATTCTTTGGATATGTGGTCGTGGTCATAGCATTACATCTTCGAATCGCTGAGAGACTGGTTTAATTGGTTCTGGTTTCGTAATAACTTTTTGTTCGACTGGTTGTGGAGTCAAATTAATATACGCGATTACTTTTCGACCACCATCACGAACTGCTTCTAGTTTCATTCCTGCGTCATGACGGGATAGCCAAATAGAGCTTCGCGCCACACGTTCAGACCCCGCCGCAGCAACCAATTCGTCTACTGTGAATCGGTTATTACCTTTTTTCAAAAGCTCAGTCAACATACTCATTTTTTCATTACGCTTCATAATCATTCCCTTTCATTTAAGTTTAATCATATTTTCATACATCTCTACGATCTCAGAACAGCATTCTACCATTTGATGTAATGCAGATAGTTCGGTCGGACTCAAATCCATATCTTCAATCGAATCACAATGAGTCATTTCTCCACGACACTCTTCAAGATCAGCTAATGTATTTTCGAATTTGCAATAAGACATATTAGGCATTTACTTTTCCTCGTCTTTAGAATATCCGACTGGAGTGAATCCGCATTCCATTTTTTTGTCATCAGTCCAGTCTTTGAGATAATCATTGTCTTCATCAAACAAATCCAATGCATCTTTCTCCGAAATCACGCGATGCGAGACAATCGTTTCGCCTAGATGTTTCTGACTAAATTCTTTGACGTCTTCCATAGTCACACTATCCAAAGCGTAGTCAGATTTTCCTTTCGGAACCTCAACAACATACCGTTGACGAAATTGCGACACGGTCTCTACAAGAATCCATTCAGTTTGAATACCCTCATCTTTTTTGCTCAATGTGTAAGTCCCATTCTCATTATCTTTCCATTGTAATGTATCGCCTTCCTTCCAGCCTATTTCTTTCAACAATTTATCAGAGAACGGAAGAATCAAATCTCCGTTTTTATCTTCTTCCAATTTCACAGTATATTTACTCATTTTAAATTTCTCCTAAATTAATACCAAGTCCTGTGGCGTTCAGCTACATGTTCGAGTCCATCATATTCCCCTATCAACCAGGAAACACCTTCTGGTATTTCAACGACGTGCAAATCTGCGTATCTGTCAGAGGATTTCTCACCTAGTTCTTCTACAACTTGAACCAATGCTGGATCATCACGGCGAATATCGTAAATGTGAATTGTATTTACATCCTCGATATTTTTGATTTCGGCATATCGACGCATCGCTGCATCAGACAATCCGAAACCACCGTGACATTTATTGATTACAATTTTTTGCATTATCGTTTTCCGTATACAAGTGATTTTTGCGATTGACCAGGATGGGTGATGCATACAAATGTCACTACATCCCGACCCTGAAAATCTTCTTCGATGTTTTCAAAGGCGACATATTTCTTATCAACAGGATGATCCTCACCGCAAGCAGAACACTTCACATAATTTTCCATGACTATTCTTTCCCCAGTTCTTCGGCTATCAGATATGCGAACTTCTGGCAAAATACATTGAACCAAAGTTTATTCAACATATCCTCGGGTGCTCCGGCTTCAACCGCAATTGCTTTCAATTCATCATTCATTATTTCATCTCCATTTCATACGGCTCACATTCATTAACTTCCACCACACAACCCTCGGCTTCCAGCAAGCGCATCCACTCAGCCGCACCTTCAGCATCAGCCTCCGACATGGGTTCACTGGAAAAGACCAACCGACCCGACAGATAAACACCGTATGTATAAAGATCACTCATTATTTCATATCCTTTTTCGGGGTCATAACAGCCTCACACGCAGGATTCAACATGGCGGTCTTCTTCAGCCCATCGTTTCTCTATTGCCTCACACGCAGGACACTTACCAAAATGTCGCGCCAGCACACCACACACATGCGGAACAGATAAATCGTCATCTGTTAAGAAATATTTAAGGGTTGAGACTGATTCCATTATTTCATATCCTGTTCAAATTGTTCAGCTTCGGTCAGCGGAGCCGACAGTTCAGCCAAGACCGCATCCATGCGATCAGCTTCTTGATACCGAGCTTCTTCCTCGGCACGTTCGCGGGCTTCTGCTGCCGCCCATTCTTCATCCGCTTCTTTGTCGTCGGTGCAGAACCCCATCTCACGCAGCTGCACGCGACCCTGCGGGGTAGAACCCAGTATCCGCAGATACTCATGGAGCCCGTCGATCTCACCACTGAGCCACTCCTCCGAATTCCACTGCTCATCAGTAGAACTACGCGGACGGAAACCGTGCACGTCCTTGTAAAAGTCGCTGTAATGCGACTGGAGTTCTTCAACGCGAGTCAGTTCGTTCATTTCGTTTCCTTTATCATTTATCATACAACCATTATAAGGGATTCGTGGCTAAATGGCAAGGCTTTTTTGGGCTTTTTTGGGCTTTTTTTGGTCATTTAAAAACATGAATGAAAACAAGGGGTTATAAGTCACTGATTATTAAGGGAAAAACGGACCGCTAGAACGCGTTTTAAGAGAGGGCCCGTTTTCGGGGATACTTACCCCTTACCTGTGGCTCAAAAACGCTCCACAGAGCGCCTCGCGGCTCCTATTCTTACGAAAAGGCACATCCAATGATGAAGATTACGAACGGGAGAGCGAAAACACACGTCGCCCCAAGAAATGCCTCAAAAATCGTCTCTTTTTCCATTATAGCATATCCTCAGCCGAACAACCATAATCTTCGTCAGTTCCCCATCCTGCAGAAGCGAGAGCATCTGCGTCTGCTTCCGCGTCCGAGTTAAATCCATCATAAGGCTCGTCTTCCGGAATCCTGAGAATTTTGTCGATATATGCGGCGATGTCTTCTGCCGGGAGTCCAGTCAGTTTTGCGATTTGATGAGCGTCAAGATTGTCATCATAAAACATATCTTCGATTTCCAGCGCCATCTCAGCCATCTTACTCATATGACACATTCTCCATATCATTTTTATAATTCATCGCATCTTCGTAAGCAATATAAACCAACGACTTCAGCTTAGACAACGACACATTTTGATACTTACCCAAAAGAACACAAAGAACACTGCTCGTATTCACGCCAGAAATAATCTGACACATCGCTTCGTCGATTATTTCATTAGTGATATCTTTTTGACTTTTCATGCAAATCTCCATAATTAAAGAACAATCAATTCTTCGTCATCTTCCGGCGTCACGATAATACGCGACACGGGTTCGGTTCTCCACCGCATTTCAATCGGAGAATGAAGTTCTATCGTGTGAGAGACTTTTCCGCCGTAGCGAACGCGACTTTCAACCACAACACCTTCGAAACTCTGACCGAAATATTTGCCAGCCACTTGCTTTCCTTCGAGAATCCAGCTCACTTCATTTCCTTTATCATTTATCATACAACCATTATAAGCGAAGTCTGGCTAAATGGCAAGGCTTTTTTGGGCTTTCGTAAGTCGTTGATTATTATAGATAAGTTCCCGATTCTACATCAGCCATAAAACGCTTCATATATCCGATAAGTTCAGCTGCTTCCTCTTTTGTGCAACCGTAACGTGCACAAATTTTAATATCCTGACGATTATTGACCAATTTCAAAATTTCGGCATACGTCCAATCTATGCATGCCTCTTTATCTACGCCATACCAGCATGCCATGGTTTGTTCTTCTTTTTTAGAAGATGTAAAGAAATCAGAATAGAACGTATACCAGCAAGAATTGCCCCAACGACTATAACTCATATTCGTGCCTAATAAAAATCAACATAATAGAGACCGCTAGAGACCAATACAATCAATGCGCATGCTAAAATGACTCCAGTCCAACCCCATTCTTCATAAGAATTTAAACCATAATAATATGATCCCATATCATAAGTTCTTGCGAATTTAAAATGATTCGGATTGTGATTGTAATATTTGCCTATCTGCAATTTAGTTTTCATAATTATTTAATTTTCTTAACAGAGAAACACAAAGTTTCAATCTTGGAAGTCAATCTGTATTCGCGCGTGTGTATTTTATCTGACAGCGCGAAACATTCTTTTTCTGACTCGATGTTATCGATCGTAAAGGTTGTAATGTTAGGATCACCCGTTAGATGAACGATCAAAATCCACACCAACATTGTGTTCATTTTTCATCATCCCTTTTTTTGCGATGAATCATAAAAAAATCAACAACGGTGAATATCAATACGATCATGGTCACAGTGAAGACTACACAATATGCAAATAACATATCAAAAATCATCTAATGACCAGCACTCATCTTCGCACCCAGTGCGCGATAGATTCCTTCGACTACGCTCAATTCCAAATTCAGTTCTTGACTGATATCTTTGCATGATTTTCCGCCTATCAACATATCTTCTATCTTACTCAAAATGCTCATTTTATTTCCTATTGTGTATTTACATAACTATTATAAACGGTATTTGGCTAATTGTCAAGGCTTATTTTACAGCAGATTATATTTTATCAAAAAATGTTCGATTACAAGATACCAAGAATAAAATGGAATTACCACGGCAAAGAATGTGCTCCAAAATCCATTTGCGATAATCCAACCACTAACCCAAATCGTAACTCCTATCATCGACGCTATATGTTTCATAATTTGGGTTCATCCAATGAATCTACAGGACCAGGCGTTCTATTGACATAGAACTTTTCGTCCGGAATCGCAGCCACCATGAGTTCTTCCATAGAATTGCAATACGGATCCTGTAAATTTTGATATTTAATTATTGCACAAAATGTTTCTTCACCTTTTTCGAGTCGTTCCAGCTTGGATAGCAAAGTGAGCAGATTTCGTTTTGATAAGTAGACGTGTTCCATTATTCAACTCCCTGCCGCCCCTGCATCACACCGTTCTCAACTGTGGTGCATTCTTCGATCAGTTCTTTAATTCGTTCGTTCATATAATCCTTAGTGTGCAATAGGGTAAATAATTTCTTTTTTGCTGAAGTAAAAGATTCGACTGTTACTTAGCATCCGTGCAGTGCGCGTCGACTGCTTGATGAAGTCACATCCATTAAAGTGAAACAAGCGTCCGATTCTGAACGATTCAAATTCCCATGATGTCATTACACGCTCCTATGTTGAACAATCATTATACGCTACTCGTGGCTAAGTGTCAAGGCTTTAATTTCTTCCAGAAGTTTGCGGAATTCCTTATCCGTAGATTCACCCTTAGCCTTGTTCATACTGTTCAGCACGATCTGGATATTGTTCTCAACATAACCCTTCTTAGAATTTATGCGATCAACAGAAGCCATCCTGAGATTATTCTTACCAGTCTTATGATCTAACTTAATACCAGTGAACGCACAACAATAATTTTGTTTTTCTAGGATACCCTGTATATACGCAGTCGTTAGGTTGTGTTCTAGGATGCGCGTGTTTCTTTTTCTTCCAGTCAATGTTTTAGACAATAACACACTAGCCATCTTCGATCGATCATTCTTCCTGATTTCTCGCTGTTTCTTGTTGGTCGAGGATACCTTATCTGCGTTATTGGCTCGATAATTGCGACTATATTCTAAGAACTTATCAGCGTTATTGGCTCGATAATTGCGACTATATTCTAAGAACTTATCAGCGTTATTGGCTCGATAATTGCGTTGATATTCACGGCGTTCTTCAATGTTCACTTTGATACCTTTCAGATAGGCCTATCGGCCGTTATGTTTTGACCAGTGGTTTTCGCCGCCGGAAATTGTCAAAAAAAATTCTCAAAAAAATCTATGGATACCACCGCTCGCATCGCATCCGGCCCCCCTTAGCCCCCACCCCTCTATACACTGGTGAAACGCGATATTTCGCAAAATACTACCGAAAATCTGGTGGGCCCTCTCGGATTTGAACCGAGGACCGACGAATTATGAGTTCGCTGCTCTAACCATCTGAGCTAAGGGCCCTAAAAAATACTAATTGCTCAGAACATATTCTGCAAGTTTGCTCCAGTTCTTAGCGCCGCCAGCACGAATCTTCGCGACTTTGATCAGAGTGCGCAGTGAGATCTCGCTAGCAATCTTCTTATTCGCATCGATCAGAGCCAGCGCGTCCTTCTTAAACTGCATGGAAACTTCTGGCATGAATTCTTCCATTGCTATTAGGCTACCCATACGCTCAATCTTCTGCTCAAGCGTCATGCTCAGATCAACGCACAGTGAGCGTGAGCGGAGCGCCTGATTGAGGGTGGCCAGCGTGAGGTTACTGATGAAGATCACGCCACCGTTGAACTGGAAGGAGCGCGGGAGATCATCGTCACCCTTGCTCTCACAATTCCAGCTGATGATACGCTTATCGTAGCTGTCAAGGGCCCCTTTGAGGAGGTTCAGTGCAACGGGGTCTTTCAGGACGTTGTCGCAGTCGTCGAAAACCAGGAACGAATTTCTGTGCTCGAACAGAATACGGTAAAGACCTTTGGCGGTCGAGAAGCCTTTGACGATCGTGAACTGCTTATCGTCGCGTTCCATGATTTCGTCTTCGTCTTCCGCTTCCATCAGGTTGCTCGCGTCTTCCAGACCGTTCGCTTCCAGCGTCTTGATGACGGTGTAGGTCTTACCGAGTCCGCCCTCGCCAGTGATAATCGCTGAAGCCGACGTCTTATTCGAAACCATCGTGACGAGGTCACCGACGAAGTCGAATCGTTCG
>Ga0214919_10003889_pt1 | contig 22209 bp, 13 predicted proteins | sample LL1503_MetaG_FD_177994 | JGI IMG/M metagenome (GOLD analysis project Ga0214919, IMG submission 177994) | Freshwater microbial communities from Lake Lanier, Atlanta, Georgia, United States - LL-1503 | ecosystem: Environmental > Aquatic > Freshwater > Lake | place: USA: Georgia | collected... | reverse complement strand
CTTGACCCTCAGTAACTCGCCCGCTCGTGGGCTGCTCGACATCGAACTCCTGAATGGCCCGAACGCGCTTGGCCTGGCCAAAGGCCGCTACAACAGCGTCCTGGACAAGTCAACCGGTGAATATCCGCCGATAAAGCTCGGTTTTGGTGCCAACGGAACACCTGCAGATCTTGCCCGGCTCGGCTTTCGTACGGGGGCCTACATCAGCGGCGCCGTAAAAGATGACCTGCTGGTATTTCTCACCGGCGCCGGAACCGCTTCGGTAGCGGCGAACTATTCGGGTGTGCCATCGGATCCCAAGCAGTTGCTGCGCGGCCAGCCGATGGAATTGAAATTCACCAGCGACCGACACTACACGATCACCGACCTGAACACCAAAACGGTGGTCGCGGAGCGCGATTTTGATCCCGCGCAGCTGACGGATGGAGTCTCGTACCAAGGACTGCACATGTCCTTTAGCAGTTCTCCCAGGGCCGGCGACAAGTTCCAACTCGATGGCAATGTGGACGGAACCGGTAACAACGAAAACATGCTCGATCTGGCGGCGATCGAAAGCAAGCGGGTCTTCGGCGGAAAGACATTGTTCGGCGGCACCAAGACGCTGGCGATGGCCTACATCGAGCAGGTCAACGACATCGGCAACATCGGACGCCAGGCCGCCATTGCGAAGGCATCGCTGGCCGTGGTCAACGAGCAGGCGGTGTCCGCGCGCGATGCGGTCTCTGGGGTCAGCTTGGACGAGGAAGCCGCCGACCTGATCCGCTTCCAGCAAGCGTACCAAGCGGCGGCCAAGACCATCCAGGTGGCGAGCCAGATCTTCGACACCATTTTGCACATTCAATGAGCGGGGCTGAGCAATGAAAATCTCGACTGGTTTGGTTTTTGAGCGGGCGACGCAGCAAATTAGTACGGTGCAAAGCGAGCTCGCCAGAAGCCAGGCGCAGGTCTCGTCGGGAAAGGACATCATCCACCCCAGCGACGCTCCCGACAAGGCGTCGAGCATCCAGCGCCTGCGCTCCATGCTCGATCGGCAGCTGAGCTACGGCGACACGATCAAGACCGTGCAGACCCGGCTGCAGGCAGAAGACACCAGCCTTGGAAGTGTCACCGAGATATTGACACGGATAAAGGAGATTGCAGTCCAGTCGGCCAACGACACCCTCAGCGGCCCCAACCGGCAGGCGCTGGGCGTGGAGCTCAAAGGCCTGCGCGACCAGCTGCTCAGCCTTGCGAACAGCCAGGACACCACCGGAAACTTCATATTCGCGGGCAGCCGGCTCACCCAGCCCCCATTTCCCACGGGTCCCGACGGAACCGTGCAGTACCAGGGCGACCAGACGAGGATGATGGTGTCGATCGGAGACCAGCGCAGCCTGCCGATCAACCGCAGCGGCTCGGCCGTATTCGTTCCGGTGATGCGAACCGGTGCCCAGGGCCAGGCCGTAGGAGTCGGCTTCTTCCAGGCGCTGGACGACCTGAGCGCCTCGGTCAATAGCTCGAACCAGGCCGGGATGCAGCGCGGTATCGGAGAAATGGAAACCCTGCTGCAAGGGGTTCTGCTCGGACGCGCCGACGTCGGAACCGATCTGGCCGTGGCCGACCAGCAGACCAGCGTGCTCGATGACGTCACGCTGAACCTCAAATCGACCCTGTCGGACGTAGAAGACCTCGACTTTGCCGCCGCAGTCACCAAGATGAACAAGCAGATGCTGTCGCTGGAAGCGGCTCAGGCCAGCTTCGCCAAAATCGCCAAGCTCAACCTCTTTAACTACATCAACTGAGGCAGGCCGCTCAAGTTCTGAGCCGCGCCGCCGATTGAACGCCCGATGACCGCTAACCCAAAGACCGGAGCCATTCGTGGCAACTGATACCATCACCGCGCTGGGGGCTGGATCCGGCATGGACGTCAAGGCCCTCGCGCAGAGCCTGGTCGATGCGGAGCGCGCGCCGCGCAAGGACGCCATCGACAAGAAGGTGAAGGCGTCGGAGGCCAACATCTCGGGCTACGGGGCGCTCAGCTATGTGCTCGATGGGCTAAAGACCGCGTTTTCCGCGCTCAACGACCAGAGCGACTTCAGCACCATCCAGACCAGCAACAGCCAGCCAAACGCTTTTTCGGTCAACGCCAGCGCGACCGCGGCGGCGGGCAGCCATACCGTAGAAGTCACCCAGATCGCCACGGCGCAGCGCAACCTCAGCGCCGGCTTCGCGAACTCGACCGCGCAGCTCAACGGCGGGGCTGCTTTCAGCCTGTCGCTCAGCGTGAACGGCGGCGCAGCGCAGGCTATCGAAATCCCAACCGGCTTTACCAACCCGATGGGTGTGGTGGCCTGCATCAACGCGACCAAGCTGGCGACTGCGGCGGTAGCGCCTGTGCAGGAGCTGCAAAGCATCACCATCAGCAATGACGCCACGGCGCAGGTCTCGTTCCTCGGCATGCCGGTGGCCGGCTCGGCCGCGCTCGACACACCTGCGGATACCGCTGACAAAATCATCGCCGACAAGGCCCACATTTTGGGCGGTGCAGCGGCCATTTCGGCCGGCATCGCCGACATTGCGGCGGGTGCGGCGCCCGGTACGCTGATCATCACCTACAAGGGCGGCTATGCCGGTGCCGGCTCCGGCGACGTGCAGCCAATGGCAGCCGTCACCGCGCGCGACCCGGCGGCCGAACAGCAGCGGATCAGCATCAGCGGAACCGCCACCGGAGAGGTTTCTTTTTTGGGCGTGAGCCTGCTGGGGTCCCATTCGGGCGACGGGCCTGATGCGATCGGCAGCCTGGTCCTGAATCCGACCAACAAAGCCGCCATCCTGGGAAGCGCCGAAAACCCCACCCAGGCTTACGCTGCCGGAATTGACAACATTGAATACGACGGTGACGGCGGACTGCTCATCACCTACAAGGGCGGCTATTCGGGCAGCGGCTCAGGGGACATCGCCAAGCTGGTCGCCGCCAGCTCGACCGGCATCGGCTTTTCGGAGGGGGTAGAGATCCAAAAGGGTGACGTGGGCGTCCCCGATTGGGGAGCCACATTCTCTGCCGGGACCGAGCTCGCCAAGGGGGTGCAGGGAAGGGTCGCCAGCACCGGTATCACGGCGCAGCTGATCAACACCGGCGACCCGACAGCACCCTACAAGATCATGGTCACCGGGGCCACTGGCTTGGCAAACGACTTCACGCTGCTGAGCAGTAACGGGGCGGGCGCGCCGGTGAGCGGGGTCTCCTTTGAGACCCGGTTGCAAAGTGTGCGCGACGCAACGCTGGTGGTAGACGGGGTGCCCATCACCAGCAGCAGCAACCGAATCGAAGGCGCCATAGCGGGCGTCACCTTGAACCTAACGGGCAAGACGACCACCAGCCTGCCGGCCTCGCTTGATTTCAGCCGCGACACCTCGTCGGTCAAGACGAAGCTTCAGGCGCTGGTCACCGCCTACAACGACGCCAACTCGATGCTCGGCGTCGTGTCAGACCCCAAATCCACCGTCGAGACCTACGGCGCGACCTTGGTGGGGAATTCCGCCGTCCAGCAGGTGCGCAGCCAGATGCGGGCGCTCATCACCGCAAACTCCAGCTCGCCCTCCGGGGATGTCAAGGCCCTGCGCGATCTTGGAATCAGCATCGACCGAACCGGGGTCATGGTGCTCGACGCCGCCAAGCTGGACACCGCGCTGAGCACCAAGTTCGACAACGTCGTCACCATGCTGTCGGCCAACCGGGAAAACCTCAGCAGCTACAGCAGCCAGACGGCCGGCATCGCCGGTGAGGCAGTCCGCAAGATCACCAAGATGCTCGCCAGCAACGGCATTCTGACGACGCAGACCAGCAGCGCCAACTCCCGCATCGCAGAGTACAAAAAGCAGCTCGCCAAGCTCGAGGAGCGGATGACCGAGTTGCTGGCCCGCTACAACAAGCAATTTGGCGCCATGCAGACCATCGTCGGCCAGTCCAAGAGCCTGGGCGCCAGCCTAACCAGCACCTTCGACGGGATGATGGCGGCTTACACCAAGAACTAGGGTTTACCCTTAATTCGCTGCAGAGCGTGTCCGTCACAATCGGGCGAAATCAGAAAAATAGTTTCTCGAAAGCCCTCAAGTTTCTGTTTGTCGCGCCGACTCACCCCTTACAGGTCTCATGCATGCGCGTCTTGCGTTGCATGAAAGGTCGACGCGCCGACATGGCGCTCGAATAATGGAAAGGACGGCAAGCCATGGTTTCCGAAGTGAGAAATATAGGTGGGGCACAAGTGCCTGGCGCCCAGGCGCCCATCAAGAGCGCCACCTCTGGGACATCAGAGGCTGCGGCGCCCAGGGTTACAGCACCCAAACCAGTGCAGATCATGTTTGACCCGGGGAAGATGCGCCAGAATGTCAAGGACGCGGTACACCTCCTGAATGCGCAGATGCAGTCGAATGGGCGTGGGTTGGGGTTTTCGATGGACGAAAGCGTTGGCGGACCGGTCGTCACCGTTCGAAATAGCGAGTCCGGCGAGGTTGTACGGCAAATTCCCAATGAGGCAGTGATCCGGGTGGCGCATAGCATCGACGCGATCAAGGGCCTGTTGTTCAGCGGGAAGGCCTGACGCAGTAGCCGCAGACCAAGAAGCTCCTGAGCCGCTCCAGCCCATTGGCCGGAGCGGACCCAAAAAAAAGCCACCCTCGGGTGGCTTTTTTTCTGGGCGGGCGCTAGCGATGGCAGCTTTTTTGGCCCTTCGATTGGATCTCCAACCACCTGTTATGAATCTACATTACACAAAAAGCTTAAAAAGATCACTTAGAAAAAAAATTAGCGCAAATTTTTCACTTAGATCCTAAAGAAAGTTCTTATTGCTCCGATTCATGCACTGACAGGGAAGCATTTGACAGCTCCTGTAACAGTTTCAACACACTCGAAGGAGAAGCCCCATGACCATGTTTATCAACACCAACATCAGCTCAATCCAGTCGCAGAATTCGCTGCGCACCTCGGGCGCCAGGCTGGCCACCGCAATGGAGCGGCTGTCCAGCGGCGTTCGCATCAATGCGGCCAAGGACGACGCAGCCGGCCTGGCGATCACGACGCGGATGACCGCGGAGATAAAGGGCCTGGCGGGCGCGATGCGCAATGCCAATGACGGCATCTCGCTGACGCAGACGGCTGAAGGCGCGCTGGAGTCCATCAACAACAATCTGCAGCGCATACGTGAACTGGCGGTGCAGTCCTCTAATGCGACCAACTCTGCCACCGACCGGCAGTACCTGCATAACGAGGCACGGCAACTTATTGATGAAATCGACCGGGTTGCGGCAAATTCTTCGTTCAACGGCATCAAACTGCTGGACGGCACCTTTGAGGGGAAGGCCCTGCAGGTTGGCTCCGGTAACGGCGAAAACGACCGCATCACGCTTTCTATCGCCAAGGCAAGCTCGGACAGCCTCGGCGTGAGCATGAAGAATAGCTTTTCGACTCCGGCCAAGGCCGATGTCAAGCCAGTAGATGCAACCCTGAAGTTTTCGAAGGACAGCAACCTGAGCATCAATGGCGTGAATGTCGGCGATACATCCAACGATGGCGTCTCGTTTCAGGATGCGGCTGGCAGCGCAATTGCCAAGGCCTCCGCGATCAACGCGGTATCGGGTCAGACGGGCGTCTGGGCGACCGTCGGAGCAGCCGCTCAAAGCTACACTGCGGATATTACGGCTGGGGCTGGTGTAGTCGACTTTGAACTGACCGTTAACGGCGTCAAGTTCAGCGGCACCACCAGCGGTATAAATAATATAACCAACGCCAGCGAAATCGCAGCCGCATTTAACGCCAACGCACCGCAAACTGGCGTTACCGCTACTGTTAGCGGGGCCGGTGGGTATACCCTGACGGCTGCCGACGGGCGCAATATTGACATCGTCGTCGATACCGAGGGAGACACTGGAATAGACTTTAACTCCACCACCCGCACCGCCGATCAGGTCACCGGCACCATCACCCTGACCTCGTCAGAGCCCCGCATCACGATCGGTGGCGCAGCCGCCTCAGACTCGCTAGGGGTCGACTCTGGAAATTACACCATGGAGAGCAATCCCAACAATCCGGCCGGGGTAGATGGTGTTGACCTCAGCAGCGTGCAGGGCTCGCAAGATGCGCTGTCCACACTCGACGCTGCGATCAACTCGATCACCAACTCGCGGGCCTCACTGGGTGCCTACCAAAACCGGCTGACGGCTGCCATCCAAAACCTGGACAACACCTCGATGAACCTGCAGTCATCCCGCAGCCGCATCATGGACACCGATTACGCCACTGAGACCACCAACCTGGCGAAGGCGCAGATCATCCAGCAAGCGGCCACGGCGATGCTGGCGCAGGCCAACCAGTCGGCGCAGTCGGTGCTTTCACTGCTCAAGCAATAATCGCTGCAGGCAGTCGCCGCCCGAGAAGCCCGGACAACACCGGGCGCTAGAGAAAAGGGTCACCCGAGGGTGGCCCTTTTTCATTTTGGCGGTCGCGGCAGCCTGCCCCCCTTAAGCGCGCCCCAATCCCCTAGCGCCCGCCGCACACGAGCCGGGACCCATGGCGCGCTCAGCGAGGCTTTTGTCTTTCTTGATTGCCCGCACCCCGCCACAGCCCAGGACATGGAGGCGGCACTCCTCCTCAAGCAACAGATTAAGGCGGCGCAGAATGCATCATTTTATTCTAAAATAATCATTTACAAATTAATATTTGCTCAAATTGAGCTTTTAACTTATTTAAAATATTAGAATAGAGCAAATAATGGGGTTATTTAAAGTTTCTCACTTGGGGACCGAATCACTAACCGTGAAGTTTCTAAATACTGAAAGCTTTGCACCAGCCAAGATTCAGGTCTCTCAATCCCAGTAGCTCTTAAGGAGAAATGCCATGACAGTTATCAATACCAACCTCAGCTCGATTCAATCACAGAATTCGCTGCGCATAACGAGCGGCAAGTTGGCCACCGCGATGGAACGCCTGTCCAGCGGCGTGCGCATCAACGCAGCCAAGGACGACGCGGCGGGGCTGGCCATCAGCACCCGCATGACCGCCGAGATCAAGGGTCTGGCCGGCGCAGTGCGCAACGCCAATGACGGCATCTCCCTGACGCAAACCGCTGAAGGCGCGCTGGAATCAATCAATAACAACCTGCAACGCATCCGCGAACTCGCAGTGCAGTCGTCCAACGCCACCAACTCGTCTTCGGATCGCATCGCGATGAACAACGAAGCGCGCCAACTGGTCGACGAAATAGACCGTGTCGCATCAAACGCGTCGTTCAACGGCATCAAGCTGCTCAACGGCACCTTCAGCGGAAAGGCGCTCCAAGTGGGTTCGGGCAACGGATCCAATGACCGTATCACGCTAACGATAGACGGAGCCGCCTCGGCCAGCCTAGGCGTGAGCATGAACGCCAGCTACTCGACATCTGCCGGAAGTGTTACTGCGGAAGAATTGACCCAGGGCGGCTTGAGCATCAACGGTGTTCAGGTCCCAAGTACAATGAGCGATGGCGTCTCGAATAACGACCCTGCCGCGAGCGCCATTGCCAAGGCTAACGCCATCAACTCGGTCTCCGGAGCAACCGGGGTTTGGGCGACAGTAGGCGCAGCTACCCAAGCATACATCGCGCAGGTTGGTGGCGGTACGTTTAACCTAACCGTGAATGGTGTCGAAGTTTCGGGAACGACTACGAGCCTAACCGATGCGGTCATTAATGCCAGTGAAATCGCCGCCGCATTCAACGCAAAGGCTGCCCAAACCGGCGTCACCGCCACCGTGACGGGCGACAATCAGTACACCCTGACGGCCGCCGATGGACGCAATATCAATATGGTCGTCAATACCGCGGGAGATGCCGGAGTCGCAGAATCGGGCCCTTCCGCTAACAGCAAAGTAACAGGTACCATCACGCTAACTTCATCGGAAAATGGGATCACGCTGGGCGGGTCCCAAGCTGGGGTACATGAGGCCATAGGAACAGCAGCTGGCACGGTGACGATGGTGACGAACCCCAATATTCCGAGGGGTGTCGATGGCGTGGACCTCACCAGCGTGCAAGGCTCGCAAGATGCGCTCGCGACGCTGGACTCGGCCATCAACGCCATCACCAACTCGCGGGCCAAACTGGGCGCGTACCAGAACCGCCTGACCGCGGCCGTGCAGAACATCGACAACTCCGCGATGAACCTGCAAGCTTCACGCAGCCGGATCATGGATACCGATTACGCGACGGAAACCACCAATCTGGCCAAGGCGCAGATCATCCAGCAGGCCGCAACCGCGATGCTGGCCCAGGCCAACCAGTCGGCGCAGTCGGTGCTCGCGCTGCTGAAATAAGCGCCACACCGCCCGGGCGAGAGCCCGGCACACGCCAATGGCCGCCCTCGGGCGGCCATTTTTTTGCTCACCGGACACCAGCAACCGGCCCAACCGCCTGCGTGGGCGGCTTCGAACCGGGCCGGTACTACGCGCATCGCGCTAAGAAGACCACTAAAGGCTAAAATTCATCCGCCGGCAACGCGAAATTGTCCGCACCTGGCATTTCCATCTGAGACCGGGCGGTGCTCAACCTGCAGGGAATCCGCCATCCGCCAACCCTTGGCGCCCGGACGCTGTTGCGCCCATTCAACCACCCAGGAAAAACGCCATGAACGACGCCTACAAAGTGCTGCTGGAGACCGGTATGTCGTCCAAAAGCGCCATGGAGACGCTGCCGTTTACCGCCACCCGCAACCTGCTCGCCGCCGAGGCGATCTGGCGCAGGGGCGATGTGGAGCAGCCCTGGACCTACATCGTCTCCGGGCTGGTCTGCGCCAGCCTGCCGGGCGAGGATGGCGCATTCAACGCGGTCAGCGCCTACGGCCCGGGAAGCTGGGTGGGCGAGGCCTGCCTTGTGAACGGCCAGGCCTCGGCGCTGGAGTATGTCTGCGTCAACCCGACCGTGGCGCTGCAGGTGCCGCTGGAGCGGGCGCGCGAACTGCTCGCCACCGACATCGATTTTTGTCGCTACATCGCAAGACTGGCGGCCTGGCGCAGCGAGCACCGCGCAGATCAACTCGCGCTCATGGGCAACGGCAGCCCACCGCTGCGGGTGACATTTGGCTTGGCCCTGCTGGCCGAAGCATTGCAAAGTGGGTCTTCACATCACACGAGGACTGAGGCCGTTGATACGCTGCAGCTGCCGCTCAAGCAGGCGCTGCTGGCTGGAATGTTCGGGGTGTCGCGCGGGATGTTTTCTTTCTACGTGCAGCAGCTCGCGGCGATTGGTTGGGTGCGGGTCAACTACTCGCTGGTACAGCTGCTCGGCCTTGGAAAATGGAAGAAGTTTTCTGATGCGCTTCGTCAAAGCCGGGCCAGCATGGTCAAGCCGACGGTCGACGAGCTGGTGAGCTTCCTTCTCAAGGGACAGACAACGACGGAACCCCACGCATCCGAGCGCCGAAGCGGCTACCGGCATGCCGAGTTCCCCGGCCAAGGTGGGTCGGGCGGCTCGGGGCCAATCGGCTGAGCGGGCGAAACCGTTCGGCGCGACGTCGCTTCGGGCAGCGGGGCCAGTAAGCCCGACGCCAGTGCCAATCCCACAGCATTCATGTTCCGGGATCTGGGTCCGATGTAAGGACGATGAAGTTCAACACCGGCACCCGTTCGGACCGAAACAAGCGATCTGTAGCGATGCGTGGTCCAGCAAGCGAGTGCCAAGAGCCGCTTCTGGAAGGCGGAGCGCTCGGTGCCACCCCGGTCGCGCTAGAGGGCCGCCTGTTCGTTGACCCCGTGGCGCATGATCTAGGCCGTCGCCGAGTATGACGATCGCATTAACCATCAGCAGCAGCTCCGCCGCGCTGACCGCGGACGACGCTACGGCGACCATCACCTTTAGTTTCAGCGAGGCACCCACCGGCTTTGATGCCGCTGATGTCGTGGTCTCCGGCGGCACACTCGGCGCCATCAGCGGTACCGGCGCCACGCGCACCGCGACCTTCACCCCGACGGACCATCTTGCATCGAGCAGCGCCAGCATCAGGGTGGCGGGCGGACTTTATACCGACGCGGCCGGCATCCCCGCACAGGCAGGTGCCTCGGCAGCCATCGCGCTCGACACGCTCAGACCCTGGGTCGCCATTAGCAGTTCCAACCCCCACGACAGTGGCCCCCTGGCCGAGGGGGTTACGCTGACCTTCACCCTGAGCGAAGCCTCCAGCGACTTCACACGGGAAGACATCACGGTAGATGGTGGTGACTTGGAGGAGCTAACCCCATTAAGCGCTACCGAATACACATCGACCTTCCATGCCGCCACCGGCCTAGGCGATGGAAGCGTGATCGTCAAGTCGATCAACCTGGCAGCGGGCACCTTCAGCGACGCGGCCGGCAACCTCAACATCGCCGCAATAGAATTTGGAACGCAAGCCGATACGCGCCCTCCAACGTTGATCGTCAGTAGCAGTCCGCTCACGATCGCGTCGGGCGAGATGACCTCGACCATCACCTTCAGCTTCAGCGAGGCGCCCACCGGCTTTGATGCCGGTGATGTCGTGGCCAGAGGCGGCACCATTGGCACGATCAGCGGCACCGGCCTGACCCGCACAGCCACCTTCTTCAAGAGCGCAGGGCCAGGCTCCGCGAGCATCTGGGTCACTGGCGCAAGCTATTCCGACCCCGCCGGAAACCCGGGATCGGCGAGCAATAGCATCGTGCTGGGCCCCGTCACCATTTACGGCACGAACACGGCCGACATCCTGTCCGGCACTGCGGGCAACGACACGCTGGACGGCGGCGCGGGTGTGGACAAGCTAAGCGGTGGCGCGGGCGACGACACCTACTGGGTCGACCTCACCCTGGCAGGTGCGCTGCAAGACAGCGTCAGCGAAGATGCGAACGCGGGCAACGACACGCTGGTGCTGCGCTCGGTATCGACCAACACGCTCGCCGTCACAGTGACACTGGGCGCCAATCTGGAGAACCTGGACGCAAGCGCCACCGGCGCGAGCCTGCTCAACCTAACGGGCAACGCGCTGGCCAATATGCTGAGTGGCAATGCCGCGAACAATGTGCTGGACGGGGGCACGGGTGCCGACACCATGGACGGAGGGCCGGGCAACGACACCTATGTGCTGGACAACGCGGGCGACACAGTGACCGAAGTCGATGGCGAGGGACTAGACACGGTGCAGTCGTCTGTCAGCTACACGCTGGGCAGCTTTGTGGAGAACCTGACACTGACCCGCACCCAAAACCTCAACGGCACGGGCAACGCGCTGGCGAACATCTTAAGCGGCAACGCAGGCAACAACGTCCTGCGCGGTGAAACTGGCAACGACAAATTGATCGGCGGCCCCGGCAATGACACGCTCTGGGGTGGCTCTGGCAGAGACACCTTCGTGCTCGACGCCGATGCCAACGCCTTGACCAATAAGGACACGGTCAAGGATTTCGAGCAGGCCATTGATGTCATCGACTACTACGGACTGCTGCGAAACCTCACGCCGATGTACAGCGGATCCAACCCGTTTGCGGGCGGGTTCTTGACACTGCAAGCGTCGGGGGTAGACACGCTGCTGAGCTTTGACGCCGACGGCAGCGCCGGTCCGCTGATCAAGTCAACCGTGGTGGCGGTGCTGCAAGGTGTTTCCCCCGCCGTCTTTTCGGAGGCGAACTTCTACCCTGCCTACTCCCCGAGCAAAGTGGCCGCGACATCCCAGTCCGTCATTGGCGGCGCAGGCGATGACGATCTGATGGGTGGCATCGGGAACGACACGATCCAAGGCGGCGCGGGCAACGACACCATTGCAGGTGGCCTCGGCGCTGACTCGCTAGATGGCGGCCCAGGCGCAGACCTGTACATGATTTTATTGGCGACCGAGCATCCCCAAGCAGAAATCCACGACTCCGGCACAGGCATCGACGAGTTGCGATACGCCGACACGCAAGCCGGCACGCTCACCCTTTTTGCCGGGGATAGCGGTATCGAGCGGGTCGTCGTAGGCACCGGAACTGCTGCCAGCGCGAACAGCACCGCGACCACCGCGCTCAACGTCAACGCCGCAGCGGTGGGGAACGCCTTGTGGATAGTGGGCAACGCAGGCGCCAACACCCTCACCGGGACAGCGTTCGCGGATACGCTGGACGGCGGCGCCGGTGCCGACAAGCTTGTCGGCGGGGCGGGCAACGACCTTTACCTGGTGGACCTAGACGCCAGCGGCGCCATGAGGGACACGGTGCTCGAGTCGCTCAATAGCGGATTCGACACGGTTGAGTTACAGGGCGATCTGGTGAACACCAGCCTCGCCAGCCTGACGCTGGGCGCCAACCTCGAGGCACTCGATGCCAGCCTTACGACGATCAATGCCAGCAACCTTCCCAGCCTACTCGTCCTGAACACGGCATTTCCTTATCTGCCGGTCTCTCCCAGTACTACCCTGCCCGGCGTCGGCCTGCTCAACCTCAGCGGAAATGCGCTTAACAACCTCCTGAGCGGCAATGCGGCCAACAACCGGCTCAATGGCGCGGCGGGAAATGACACGCTGGCCGGCGGCGCCGGCAACGATACGCTGGTCGGCGGCGCCGGCAACGACGTGCTGGTCGGCGGTACCGGGGCCGACTGCTTCGTCTTCGACACCGCGCCCAACGCCTCGAACAACCTCGACACAGTGTCCGACTTCACCATGAACCTGGACCGACTGCAGTTCAGCAGGGCCGCCTTCACCAGCCTAGGCAGTGTCAACGGACTCCTTTCGCGCAGCCTCTTTTATGCGGCCAACGATGCAAGCAGGGGCCACGACGCCGATGACCGCCTCATCTACAACACCAGCACCGGCGCCCTGTACTACGACGCCGACGGCAGCGGCCCCTTGGCAGCCATTCAGGTTGCGGTGCTGACGGGCCAACCGGCGGTGCTGTTTTCCGACATTCAGATCATCAACTGATCGCCCGCGCCCGGGAATCTACCCGATCGCGCGCCCTGCGCCTCCCGCGCACCCGAATCACCGGGCGCCCCGGCGCACATGGCCCAAACCTTGCTTTTACGTCTGTCCCGGCATGGCAGGAGCATGCAGTTGCAGCAAGCGGCAAAAAGGCGGAAGAAGCGGCAAGACATGGCCACCAAGGCCTGCCGCCCCTCCTTTTTTACCATGGCACAGCAATTGCTTGTATCCCTGCGTGCAGGATGTCCCGGCTTCGGGATGTCGACCATTTGACAGATTAACCCAAGGAGTGAGCCATGCGTCCGGAAATTGAACAAGTCATGCGGCAAGTTGCCGCCGCCCAGTCTCTGGACATGGGCCAGGTATCGCGCTTCGAGCCAGCGGATTTCCGACTGGGCATCCAGTGGCTGGTGTCGCAGGACCGGATCGATCTGGCGCTGGCGCTGGCCGACGCCGGCCTGAGTCTGTACCCCAAGAGCGAAGACGTGCTGGCCATCGCCGGCCTGCTGGCGATGACGAGGGAAGACTGGCCACTGTCCATCGAGCTGCTCAACGAGCTGCTAGAGGTGCAACAGGACATGGCCCAGCCCATGACCTACCACATGCTTGCGCGCGCTTACTGCTGCAACCTGGATCTGGCCGAAGCCCGGCAGGTTCTGGCCCGGGGTCTGATCGTCTGGCCGGACGACGCCACCTTGCTGTCCGAGCAAGACGGCATGGCCATCGCAGAGCACGCCATGCCAACCGCAGCCCTGATGAGCTGATGCGCCGGCAAGGCCTTGCCGTCTTGGTCAGGCTTTGCAGCATTATTTCGCATTGAGCCCTCGTGACTAAAAGAACGAATCCTCCGTACGCTGTGGCGCGCCGGGTTCAAGAAATTGGAGTTTCCCCATGACCGTTATCAACACCAACGTCAAGGCGCTGTACACGCAAGCCGCACTGAAGACATCAGGACGGCAGCACGCAGTGGCGATGCAGCAGCTGTCCACCGGCAAGCGCATCAATTCGGCCAAGGACGACGCCGCCGGGCTGGCTATTGCCGCCCACATGACGGCGAAGATCCGCGGCCTGAACCAGGCGGTGCGCAATGCGGGCGACGCGGTATCGCTGATACAGACGGCGGAGGGCGCCACCAACACCATGTCGGACATGCTCCAGCGCATGAGCGAGCTAACGATTCAGGCCAGCAACGCAACCTACTCGCCCGAGCAGCGGGGCTTCCTGGACGAAGAATTCCAGCAACTCAAGCAGGAAATCTCGCGCGTGTCGGAAATGCACGAGTGGAACGGCTTTCCGATTCTCAGCGGCCTAGCCGGAAAACAAGTGGGGCCGGTACCCCCGCTGAGCGGCGCGATGGCCCCAGTTCCCGGGCTGCCCACCAAGTACAAGCTGAGCTCCGAGCCGACGCCGGCCACCGCGGTCAGTTATGCGGCCAGCAATATTCATGCAGCTTCTGGGCTTGGCGCAGTGAGCATCAGCGGCAATTTTGCGAAGTCCGGCACTGTGGACCACATCGAGATTACCGGTTCTGAGGTCGAGGCGACCTTTACCATCTTCCCCGGCGGCGCTTCGTTCAGCTTGCAAGGTGACTTGAGCGCAGACGGAAACACAATCACCTTCGCCAAATCGACGCTTACCGACAACAATGGCCCGGTCACGATAAGCTCTAGCGGTGATGACTTCACGAATGGCTCGCTGTCATTCACGGTCACTCGCAGTTTCACCGCGACCCAACCGATCGTCGCCAACGCCCTGGAGATCAACGGCGCCAAGATCGGTGCATCGTCCGCCAAAGACGACCCGCTCTCGGCGACGGTCCGTACCGACACCATGGTGCTGCAGGGCGGGGCTATGGGAGTAGCGACAAACCCAACGAGCTCTACCGATCCGACTTTATTTCCACTTGCAAACGCGGTGAAAGGCAACTCGGGCTCGTCCGGCCTGATCCTTTCAGTGGCCGGGAACAAGACCTTACCCATCACCTATGAAGACGGTGCTGATGCCAAAGCCATAGCGGCGGCAATCAACACCGCCGCCAAGGACACCGGAATCATTGCCACGGCGTCCAACTCGGCGACGCTCGGGAACCTCGCCTATGCGGGCCGTATTTCGATGAGCATCAACGGCGTTGAGATAAAAGAATCGGGAAATACCACCTTCAATGTGGAGGATCGGAACGACCTCACGCCCATGCTCGAGCAGATCAATGCAAAGGCTGATGAAACAGGCGTGACGGCATCGTTTGCCCAGGCCGGCGATAAGAGCGCGCTGGTGCTCACAACCATCGACGGCAGAGACATATCGATTTCCGGTTTTGAGCAGGCGGCGGCGGGTTCGTCCGTTTCGACCATCAATTTTTCCGGCAACACGCTGAGCGACGCAACCGCGGGCGCAGACGCAGATCCAGTCGACGACTCATCCGTCAAAACAGGAACCGTGCAGCTCACCAGCTACAAAGGTCCGATCACCGCGACCGACACAAGCCCCTCGATTTTCGACGTGGTCAACGTCGCCCAGAGCAAGATCTCGCAGCCTTATGGCGCGTCGACCGCCGACGGCAGCGCGATCGCCATGGCAGCGGCGATCAACCGTGCATCCAAAGCCACCGGCGTCACCGCCACGGTCAACGCCAACATCATGACCGGAACCGCCGTATCCACCGGCGTCGAAGTGCGCGGCACCGTGACGATCAACGGCCGGGTATCGGCCCAGTTCAGCACCAACGGCGACTCCCGCGACGCAGTGGTCCAGGCGATCAACGCGATCAGCAATCAGACCGGCGTGGTGGCGGTGGCCGATGGCGACCCGCGCCAGGGCATCCGGCTGCAGGCAGCCGACGGGCGCAATATCGAAGTGGCCTTCAACACCATGGCGACCGCCAGCGACTTCGCCGCCAGGACCGGACTGGCGCAGGGTCTGCAGGTGGGGACCTATTCGCTGGCGAGCGAAGACTTCCGCCCGATCGCCGTAACCGGCAATCCCGCGTCTGCTGGACTTCGCGCCGGCGTCTACGACAAGAATCAGACCGTTTTCAGCACCGCGACGCGCGTTGCCGCCCACAGCGAGGGCGACCAAGCCAAAGGAGTGCACCAGCTCAGCGCCGGGGACTTGCTCATCAACGGTGTAGCGATCAGAGGCGCCACCGAGGACGACGACGTCCTGAGCCAGGCTGCCGCCTACAAGACCGTGAGCAATTCCCGTGCGGGCAGTGCCATCGCCACGGCAACCGCCATCAACGACAGCACCGCGCAAACAGGGGTAACGGCCACCGCCAACCCGGCTAGCACCAGCGGTGACACGACGCGGGTGAGCGCGCCAGGGCTTAAGTCGCTGTTCGTCAACGGCACCGAGGTGCAAGTCAACTTTTCTGTAGGCGACACCGCCGACCGTCGCCGCGATCTGGTGGTCGCGGCTATCAACAACGGGGCCGAAGGCGTGCTGGCGACCAATAACGGCAAGGGCGTGACGCTGAGCACCACCGACGGGCGCAACCTGTCGGTCTGGTACGACAGCTCGGACGACTCCATCTCCGCAGCCAGTTTTGGCCTGGGAATGGGAGCGGGATCCGCGCCCGGCGTGGCTGGTGCAAAAGACGCAGGAGCTGATTTCGCCGGGGCACCGACCGTCTACGGAACCGTGACCCTCTCGTCCGACAGAGCCTTCATTGTCGAGCCCGGAGTCAACGGCTTTGGCGCAGATGCCAACTTCTCCGCGTTAGGGTTCAGGGCCGGCAGCTTCGGCGGAACAGAGGCCGAGGCCAAGCCAACGCCACCGGAAGTACATGTGGGGCGGCTGAGTTTTCAGGTGGGTGCCGGCGCCAACCAGGTGATCACGATCGACTTGCCGGACTTCGGCAAGAACGGCAACATCACCGGTGAGCTGACACGCGATGTCGACGACCCCAACCCATCGCTGAACATCAAGACCGTGGCAGGCGCTAACGCCATTTTGGAAAAAATCAACAAGGCGATCGACAATGTCAGCGCGACGCGCGCGACCATGGGCGCGGTGATGAACCGCCTGGAGCATGTGATCGACAACCTGACCAATGTGTCGGTGAATTCCGAGGCATCGCGCAGCCAGATCGAGGACGCCGACTACGCAGCGGCCAGCACCGAGCTCGCGCGCACCCAAATCATGCAGCAGGCGGCAACGGCGGTGCTGGCGCAGGCCAACACCGACACGCAAACCGTCATGAAGCTGCTGCAGTAAGCAGCCCGGTTAAGCCGCACTGGCATCTGATCACGCACCGTGGCTAACGAAGCCAGTCCGTCGCGCACCGGCACCGCGCTGGTGAACTGCTGGCAGTGCCGGCACTTTGCCAGCAGCTGGGACCCGAAGCTGCCCTATCTGTGCCGATTCATGGGCTTCAAATCGCGCAACCTCCCCTCGGTCGACGTGATGCGGCTCGACGGCAGCGCCTGCCAGGGCTTTGCAGCCAAAGCGGCGGCGCACACCACCCGCGCGACGCCCTCCGCCGCGCTGTCGGAAATGCGGCGCATATGACCTGAAAAGGGTGGCATGGCTCTTGCATTTACTGTCTGACCTACTGACAGAAATGCGACAACCCATGAGCTCTTCTTCCCACACGCAACAGGCCCTCTGGCTTGACCCATTCCGACCGCTCGGCGTCGCGGAACAGGCGCAGCTTGGCGTGGCCGGCCTCACCGTACGCCCGGTCAACACGCTCGAAGAACTGCAGGCGCACTTGCTGCAGGCGGACTGCCTGGTGATACGACTTGGCGCCAACCTCGAACTGCTGCACGAGCTGCTGCGGATGATGAAAAAAATGGACCACCTGATACCGGTGGTTTGCCGGGTGGAGCGCCAGGCCCTGGGCATGGCCGTCGCCGCGATGCGCGAGGGCGCAACCCATGTGCTGGCCGCCGACGAATGGTCGGTCAAAGAGTGGCTGGGCGCGCTGGCGCAGACCAAGCCGCTACAGATGCCGAACGCCGCAGAGCCCAAGAGGACGCCGGCGCCGCGCAGCGTCGTCTACGTCGATCCGGTCAGCCGCCACCTGCTGGCGCTGGCGCAGCGGGTGGCCCAGGCCAATGTGGCGGTGCTGATAGAGGGCCCGACCGGATCGGGCAAGGAAGTACTGGCGCGCGTGCTGCATGAGTCTTCGGCCAGCGCACGCGGGCCCTTTGTGGGACTGAACTGCGCGGCAATGCCCGAGCAGATGATCGAGGACATGCTGTTCGGCCACGAGAAGGGTGCCTTCACCGGCGCGCTGAACCTGCACCGCGGCCTGTTCGAGCAGGCGCAGGGCGGCACACTTTTTCTCGACGAGATTACTGAAATGCCGGTGCAGCTGCAGTCCAAGCTGCTGCGCGTGCTGCAGGAACGTACGCTGGTGCGCCTGGGCGGCGAGCGGGCCATCGAGCTCAACCTGCGCGTGGTCGCCGCGACCAACAAGGACCTGCGCAGCGCGATCGCGCTGCGCGAATTCCGCGAAGACCTGTACTTTCGCATCAGCACCTTCAAGCTGCGCGTGCCGCGCCTGAGCGAGCGCCCGGGCGACATTCTTCCGCTGGTGGCACGCCTGCTGCCGCGCCACGCGCCCAACGGCGAGGCCTACCGCGTCGACGCACAGGCGCAGGCGCAGTTGCTGGCCTACCCCTGGCCCGGCAATGTGCGCGAACTCGAAAACGTGATCCTGCGCGCGATGGTGCTGTGCACCGACCAGACGATCACCCCGGCGCACCTGATGTTCGACGAACTCGAGCATCGCCCTGCCCCATCCGAATTCCGTCAGGCTCCGGTGTACCCGGCCGCGCAAGCTGCACCTGCGCCGGAGAAAGCCTTCAACGCCGAGCCAGCAGCCGAAAGCGACTGGGCCCGCGATTTGGCGACTGGCACTGCATCGGAGGCGCTTCCCGGCGAGCGCGGACTGCAGGCTGCGGTAAAGAGCAGCGAGCAGCAGCTGATCATGGCCGCTATCGACGCGACCGAGAGCCGCGAGGAGGCCGCGCGCAAGCTGGGAATCAGCCCGCGCACCCTGCGTTACAAACTGGCCCGGCTGCGCGATTTCTCGCCCGCCACCGCCACACCTGAAGGAGCCACCGCATGATCGAGAAAGCCACCTCCGGCGCCAACATCGCATCGATGCTGCAAACCCTGCGCCTGCACCAGGCGCAGGCAGCGGGCCTTGGCAATGACCCCGCCTCCTCGGTCGGCCCGGAGAAGACCGGCTTCGCCGACGCCGTGCGCGAGGCGCTGGGCCAGGTCAACACCGCGCAGGTGTCCTCGAAAAATACTTCGGAGGCCTTCGAGCGCGGCGAAGATGTGCCACTGACCGACGTGGTGCTGAAGATGCAAAAGGCGTCGCTGTCCTTTGAAGCCACCCTGCAGGTGCGCAACAAGGTTCTGAAGGCCTACGAAGACGTATTGAATATGCCGGTTTAAACCCGCGCCTGAAAGCAAAGCACCATGGCAACCGCATCCACTGCACTTCAGACCGCGCCCTTCCCGGCACCGCAAAACACCGGGGGCGCGCTGACAACCCGCGCCGGCACGATGCCCGCCGTAAACGGCGCCGACGGCAACGACGCAACTTTTTCCAGCATCATGGCGCAGGGTGCAGGGCCGATGGAGACCGCAAGGCAGATGCTGCAGCAGCCGGCTGTTCGCAAGGCGCTTCCGGTGATGGTGATCGCGCTGGCGCTGCTGGCTTTTGCACTGGTTTACACCGCCATCAACTCGACCACCTACCGCCAGCTGAGCGCGGGCAGCACCGAGACCGACCAGCAGGCGGCCTTCGAAGCGCTCAAGGCCGGCGAGTTCAAGCCGGTCCTCGACGCCGGCAGCGGTCAGATCACCGTACCGAGCCAGCGCTACCACGAGGCGCGGCTGTACCTGGCCTCCAAGGGCCTTCCCAAGACCGGCCAGACCGGCCTGGACTCTCTCAAGGACCAGTCGGCGCTGACCACCAGCCAGTTCATGGAGCAGGTGCGCTACAACGCGGCCATGGAGCAGGAGTTGGCGCGCACCATCACCCAAATTGATTCGATCCAGAGCGCGCGGGTGCACCTGGCAATGACCAAGCCTTCGGTCTTCGTGCGCGACCGCACGCCGCCCAAGGCCTCGGTGGTGGTGACGCCCTTCGCAGGCAGAACCATCAGCCCGGCGCAAGTGCAGGCGCTGGTGCATTTGGTCGCGTCAAGCGTACCGCTGCTCACCCCCGAAAACGTGACGGTGGTCGACAACGTCGGCAAGATGATTACCGACGCCTCAGCCGACCCGGCGATTGGGATGAACGCGGGCCAGACCAAGCACAAGCAGTCGATCGAGGAGTTGTACCGCCAGCGGGTGATCCAGATTCTGGCGCCGATAGTCGGCGAGGAAAACGTGCGCTCGCAGGTCAACCTGACGCTGGACTTCAGCCAGACCGAGACCACCCAGGAAGATTTCGACACCCGCGACAAGGGCCCCAAGACCCGCTCCGAGGTGCGCAGCGAGGATCGCAACTCGGCCAAGGAAGCCGGCGGCATACCCGGAGCGCTGGCCAACACCGCGCCGGCAGCGCCGACCACCTCGCTCAACACCAGCTCCGCGCCAGCAAGCGCACCGGCAGGGTCTGACGACAAGACGATGACCACCCTGCGCAGCACGCGTAACTTTGAGCTCGACCGCTCGGTGCGCCACACCAAGAGCGCCACCGGCAATATCCAGCGGCTAAGCGTCGCGGTGGTCGTCAACGAGCGCGCTCCCGTTGCTCAGCCCAAGGATGCCAATGGCGCCGCCGTCGACTCCAAGCCGAATCCCTTTACGCCCGAAGAGGTGCAGCGGATGCAGGAACTGGTGCGCGGCGTGGTCGGATTTAACGAAGACCGCGACGACGTGGTGACCGTGGTGCAAGCCAAATTCGAGCCGCAGGCGCCGGTGGACCTGAGCGTCGCCTGGTACAAGGACGAGTCCACCGTCACCAACATCAAGAGCGGCCTGCTCGGCGTGTTGTTCGTCGCCTTCTTGCTGGTGGTGGTCAAACCGGTCGTGACGCACCTGACGACGCGTGACCAGGTGGCTGCAGAAGCAACCGCCGCCGAGCTTGCAGCTCAGGCTGAGGAAATGGCGCTGACGGCAGAAGCCGAAAACATGAGCAAGGACAGCGGCAAGACGCTGGAGGAAATGAAGGCCGACCTCAAGGCCAAGAAATCCACCGGCATCTCGGTCGAACTGATGGACACTGCCAACACCTACGACGACAAGGTCGCGTTGGTGCGGATGATCGTGGACGAAGACCAGGCGCGTGTCGCCGCGGTACTGAAGAACATGATCAAGATCGGCTAAAACCAGGGGAGCAAGCAGCATGGCAACCACCGTTGAAGGCGCCGTCGACAACAGCGAAGAGGAAACGCGCAGGGTCCTGGAGCAGATGTCTCCCACCCAGCGCGCGGGCATCCTGATGCTGCTGCTTGGCGAGCAGCAGGCGTCGGACATCATCAAGTTTCTCAACCCCAAGGAGGTGCAGGCACTCGGGACCGCGATGGTGTCGCTGGCCGACCTGTCGCAGGAGGTGGTGAACGCGGTGCTCGACGAGTTTCTGACGACCATCAAGCGCCAGACCAGTCTGGGGCTGGGAACTTCGGACTATGTGGACAAGGTGTTCCGCCGTGCGCTCGGAGACGACAAGGCGGCGTCGGTGCTGGGCCGCATCAACACCGGCCAGGCGAGCAAGGGGCTGGAGATACTGGCCTGGATGGACGCGCGCTCGATCGCCGACATGATCCGCAACGAGCACCCGCAAGTGGTGGCCATCATTCTTTCGGTCCTCGAAAATGAGGTGGCAGCCGATGTCCTGAACTTTCTGCCCGAGGCGGTCCGCGCCGAGACCATACAGCGGGTTGCGAGCCTGGAGACGGTGCAGCCTTCGGCAATGGCCGAGCTCGAATCGATCATGCTCAAACAGTTCTCGAACAACACGACCGCCAAGTCGTCGAGCTTCGGCGGCGTCAAGCAGGCCGCGCAGATCATGAACCTGACCAAGACCGAGCTCGAGGCGCAGGTAATGAAGGACCTGCGCGGGCTTGACCCGGAAATGATGCAGCTGATCCAGGACAACATGTTCACCTTCGACAACCTGATCAGCGTCGACAACAAGGGCATCCAGGTGCTGATGCGCAACGTGGAGCCGGACAACCTGATGGTCGCGCTCAAGGGGGCGAGCCAGGAGGTCAAAGACAAGTTCCTGGGCAATATGTCCGAGCGCGCTCGCGGCATGTTCGTCGACGACATGGAGGCGCGCGGACCGATGCGGCTGTCGGAAGTCGAGGCGCAGCAAAAGGTCATCATGCGCACCGC
>Ga0214919_10003888_pt1 | contig 22211 bp, 8 predicted proteins | sample LL1503_MetaG_FD_177994 | JGI IMG/M metagenome (GOLD analysis project Ga0214919, IMG submission 177994) | Freshwater microbial communities from Lake Lanier, Atlanta, Georgia, United States - LL-1503 | ecosystem: Environmental > Aquatic > Freshwater > Lake | place: USA: Georgia | collected 2015-03-15 | reverse complement strand
TCTGCTCACCGCTGCGACCGGGATGGACGCGATTGCACATTGCATGGAAACCTTCATGGCCGCGCCGTTTAACCCGCCGGCCGACGGCATCGCCCTGGATGGCCTGACGCGCGGCTGGGCGCAAATCGAGCGCGCCACCAACAACGGGCAGGACCGCGAAGCGCGCATGAACATGATGAGCGCTTCCGCCCAGGGCGCGCTGGCTTTCCAAAAAGGCCTGGGTTGCGTGCATTCGCTCAGCCACAGCCTGGGCGGCGTCGACCCGCGCCTGCACCACGGCACCCTCAACGCCATGTTTTTACCTGCCGTCATCCGCTTCAACGCCCAGACCGAATCTATCCAGCGCGAGCGCCGCATGCAGCGCATGGCCTACGCCATGGGACTCGGTGCCATTGAGGACGCATCGCAGGCCGCCGAGGCAATGGCACAAGCGATTGTGGCCATGAACGCCCGCCTGGGCTTGCCCCCAGGTCTGGCCGCGATGGGAGTGCAGCAGGCCTGGTTCGACAAGGTCATAGACGGTGCGCTGGCCGACCATTGCCATAAAACCAACCCCCGGATCGCCAGCGCGGCAGATTACCGGGAGATGCTGGAGGCGGCGATGTAGGTTTCGCGACCCCGCTAAGCCACGAGCTCAAATTGGGCTGTGGTCAACGAAGCGTGCGTGGTGACGCCGATGAGCGCAACCTCAACCGCTTGAGCTGTGCCTGAGCCATCCGCGTCGTAAGACAAAACCCCCGTGGTGTTGCTGTAAATCAGACGTGTTGCGGCGGTTTGCGTCGCACCGTCAATGGCCAGGTTAGCTGTAGTGATGGCGCTTAGGCCGGAAAGCCCGGCAAATACCGTTTTGCTGAACTGGATCTTATCGCTATCCAGAACAGAAAAGTCGGTGATCGTGTCGCGATTAGCGGTGGTTTCCAACACGTTGAAAAGGAACTTGTCTGCACCCGATCCACCGGTCAAGGTGTCTCTGCCCAAACCACCCGCCAAAATGTTTGCCGCTGAACTGCCGATGATGGTGTTGTTGAGTTCGTTACCCGTGCCGTTGATCGCCGTAGCACCCGTGAGCGTGAGATTTTCCACGTTGTCTGAGAGCACATAAGTCGCCGAAGATGAGACCAGGTCTGTTCCACCATTGGCCAACTCGGTAACTACGTCAGTGCCAGCGTTGACTACATAGGTGTCATTACCAGCACCACCGATCAGGGTGTCGTTGCCGGTACCACTGGTCAGCGTGTTGGCAAGGCTGGATCCTGTCAAGGTGGTGCCAGACGTACTCAAATTCCCCGTGTTGGTGACATTGAAGCCCGCTGTCCCACCGGCGAGCGCCAAATTAACCGCGTAGCCATTGGTGAAGATATTGGCATTACCGGCGTTCGCTGTAGAAGCATTCGCAGTCCAAGCCGCTGCCATCGTGACGTTCGCTATCGCGCCCGCAGACACGACCAGAATGTCCGCGCCTAAGCCGAAATCAGCAATGGTGTCGGTTCCGATGTCGACAATAAAGGTATCGTTTCCGGTACCACCTGTCAGGCTGTCATTGCCGCCGTCACCGCGCAGCGTGTCGTCACCCGCTGCGCCGTTGAGCACGTTGATGCCCGAACTGCCGATGATGGTGTTGTTGAGTTCGTTACCCGTGCCGTTGATCGCCGTAGCACCCGTGAGCGTGAGATTTTCCACGTTGGCTGAGAGCACATAAGTCGCCGAAGATGAGACCAGGTCTGTTCCACCATTGGCCAACTCGGTAACTACGTCAGTGCCAGCGTTGACTACATAGGTGTCATTACCAGCACCGCCGATCAGGGTGTCGTTGCCGGCACCACTGGTCAGCGTGTTGGCAAGGCTGGATCCTGTCAAGGTGGTGCCAGACGTACTCAAATTCCCCGTGTTGGTGACATTGAAGCCCGCTGTCCCCCCGGCGAGCGCTAGATTCACCGCGTAGCCATTGGTGTTGATGTTGACAACTCCGTTATTCATCGTGGCTGCGGTCGCATTCCAAGCGGCTCCCATCGTTACGTTGGCCGTGGCACCCGCAGCCACAATGAGGACGTCAGCTCCGTTGCCAAGGTCGGTTACGGAGTCAGAACCAACATCCACATTGAAGGTGTCATTTCCTATGTCGCCGGTCAAGGTATCGTTACCTGCTCCACCAGACAAAGTGTCGTTACCGCCAACACCAGACAGAACGTCGTTACCATCGTTTCCAAAGAGCCTGTCATCCAGTTCAGCGCCATTGATCGAATCAATCCCGGTGGTACCCAAACGCAATACGCCACTCACCACCGTGTTTGTAAAGATCCCATCGGAATAAGTGGCTGTGACCCTGATGTTTTGGTTCAGCTGGGCTGCACCAAATTGAAGGGCTGCACCGCTGCCAATCGACTGGTATGCACCACCAAGGGTAGTCGACATAGACCAGGTGTAACTAACCGCACCCACTGCCCCATTCGGATCGACAAAGGTATTGCTGGCTGTGAGCGTACTGCCCACCGAGGGCGTACCGCTGACGATGATCGATCCTGTGGGCGCGTCATTGACGCCAGCCAAAACCAGCGCAGTCAATGCGCTGGTCTTGCTTTCCTTGGCACCAAATCCGTCCGTGTAGCTGACAGTAACGGACATTTTTTGTCCAACCTGAGATTGCAAATTAGGGGTAAACGTGGATCCAGTGGCGCCCGAAATATTGACGCCATTGGCCATCCACTGGTAACTGAAAACCCCCAGGCCATCCGGATCCGCCAGGGTACTGGTAACCGCCTTCAAGGGCTTACCCTGCATAGCGATGCCCGTAATGGTTACAGCCCCCGTTGGGGCATCGTTGACATTTGCCACGCTGGCGGTCACATTGCTGAGAACAGGGGCCAGAGCCCCTACCCCTGCAGCGGCATACACATTGCCATGGGTATCGGTGTAGCTGGCCGAAGCGGCGATGGTCGTGTTGACCTGGGCTTGGCTCAGCTGCAAGGTGGATCCGGTTTGGCCTGATATTTCCGCACCATTAGCAAACCATTTCCAGGTGACAGCTGTGGCTACACCGTCGGCATCTGACAAGGTGGCTTGCAACAACTGACCTTGACGGGCATTGCCGCTCACCGTGACAACCCCAAGGGTCTCTTTCGCAGCGATTTCACCGGTTGCGGCACTCAGGAGGGTCTCCTCCGTGTCGCCGCCATCCACATAACTGGCTTCTACGCTGATCGATTTACCCACCAAATCACTGGTGAGTATGAGCGTGGAAGCCAGAGCTAGGTCAATGGCGTCGCCATCGGCAAACCATCTGTACTGGAATCCGCCGAGCGCGCCCACGGAATCGGCATCGCTTATTCCGTTGGTTTGCGCAGTCAAGGTTTGACCCGCCCATAAACTACCGGTGATAGTGGGTGCGCCAACCGGCGCGTCGTTCAAATTAGCCACAGCTTCTGTGGTCGGGCTCCAAACAGTTTCGGCTTTCCCAAAGCCATCGGTATACGTGGCCATTATTGAAATTGCTTTGCCAACATGCGCCTGCAGCAAAGTGAATTTGCTGCCCGTACCCGTCGTGATGGGTGCCGCATCGGCATACCACTGGTAGCTAACAGTGCCCATGCCATCCGCATCACTCAACGTGTTCAGCGCTTGGAGCGTTTGTCCCTGCTGCAGCTGACCCATGACTTTGACGAAGCCCGTAGGCGCATCATTCACGTTGCTTACCGGTGCACTGGCGGCACTCACCGAAGATTCTTGATTACCCTGCCCATCCGTATAGCTGGCACTCAGCGTCATCGCCTTTCCGACCTCAGCCTGGGTCAATGTAAAGGTACTACCGGTGGCATTTTTGATATCCACGCCATTGGCCCGCCATTGGTAAGTCATGGTGCCTAGTCCGTCTGCATCGGCTAGGGTCCCAATGGTGGCGCTCAGTACCTTGTTTTGGGCCAATAGACCATTGATCTTGATCGCCCCGGTGGGCGCATTATTCAAAATATAGGTCTGGTCAGCAAACTGCAGTTTTTCAATTCGGCCAATCGTATCGGTGCCGTCTTCACGATTGGCCGTCGAAATGGTCCAGAGCTGGCTATTACGCGACAGCGTGTAATCCGCCAAATTACCGGAATACACGGCAGTGTCAACACCGGCGCCGCCATCCATCGTGTCATTCCCGCGTCCGCCACGCAGTATGTTGGAACCTGCATCGCCGACCAGAAAGTCGTCGTAAACGCCTCCCAGCACATTTTCAATGTTTGAAATAGTGTCGTTACCGGCTGCGCCAGTTGCCCGACCTGCGACCAAATCAACGACCACAGAACCCGACGCGTTGTTGTACTCAACCCAGTCGTTGCCCGCACCACCATCCATACTGTCGTCACCACCCCGCCCGTCTAGACGGTTATCCGCTGCGCTTCCCACAATCGTGTCGTTCAGATCCGAGCCTTCAACGCCTTCAATGTTGTACAAGGTATCGGTAGTGCCAAATCCGTCTTGCGCTGTGCCTGTTGCAAGATTGACATTCACGCCCGTTGTGGGCGATCCGTAGCTGTACGAAACTTCGTCATAGCCGCCACCACCATCAATGGTGTCATTCCCCTTCCCGCCGGCAAAGCTTTCCTGCTGAATACCTCTGGGCTGCACCTTCACAATGAAATAGTTGGCTGCAGCATCTGACTGCACGACTACGGCGCCCGTTCGTGTCACGGCCATGTGCTGGTCAGTGGCGGAACGCGTAGAGCTCCATAATGCGTTCCAACCTGCGGGCATCGCGCTGTCGTCGATCGAAGGTAGCAGCGCTGTCAACTCCGCAGAGCTGAGCAAAACATAATTCCCGTCATCCCCCGAACTGCCCAGACTGCTGCGCGTAGCGATGGCGTCGGTGGTATCCGAGCCACCGTTAAAGATCCCATCCAATAGCGCGTGGTTAATCATCCCGCCGTTGAACGCGACTGCGTAATACACACTGCCATCACCGGACGTGGCAACCTTTGTCAGTTCAAAGTTGGTTCCAGTACTGCCACCTCCGGTCGACGTGACACCATAGGCAGCATCGTTTGCGCCCGTGCCCATAGTTTTGGTCCAGTTCTTGACCCCATTTGGCGTAAATTGACTGATGAATGCGTCGGCCGCACCAAGATTGGTATTGCCATCCAAAGATCCAAGCGTTTCACCGGCAACGTAGATGTTTCCATCGGAGCCAACCGTGACGGACTGCACGATATCGGCGCCGGATGTTCCGATTTGCTGGGTCCATCCGCGGGTACCGTCTGCTGCGTACTTGGTCACATAGCCGTCATAGGAGCCTTTGGACGTCTGTCCATTCAGTGATCCATAGGTTTCGCCAGCCACATACACCGATCCATCGGGACCAGCCGTGATCGCCCAGGCTTCGTCGATAACGTTAGTGCCGAGCAAGCGGCTCCATGCCACCGTGCCGTCAGCAGAGTATTTGGTGACAAACGCATCCAAACTGCCGTTGGACGTTTGACCACCAAAAGAACTCCAAGTTGCTCCGGCAACATAGATAGATCCGTCAGATGCGGTAGCCAAAGAATAGCCCGCGTCGCTGTCGGAACTTCCGAGCAACTTAGTCCACGCTTTAGCGCCGTCCGGCGCGTACTTGGTCAGAAAAACTTCGATATTGCCAAGGCTAGTCTGCCCATCTAATGTGGAGGTCGTTGTAGTCAAACCAGTCATGTAAATCGAACCATCTGAGCCGACGGCGACTCCGGTAGCCCGATCGTCATTTGCGGAGCCCAGGGTTTTTACCCACAGAGGGGTCCCGTCCGACTGGAATTTCGCAACATACGCATCGCCGTTTCCGGCATTCGCGTTACCGCCCAAGTTGCCCTTTGTCTCGCCCGTGATATAGACCGCACCACTCGCGTCCACCGCGATACCCTTCGACGTTTCGAGCGCGCTAGAACCTAGAAGCTGGGTCCAAGCCAGACTCCCGTCTGCTGCGTACTTGATCAGGTACGCATCGTCACTGCCACTGCCGGCAACACCATTCAGACGGGCAAGCGCTGTATTACCTGTGACATACACAGAACCATCGGCTGCAGTGGCAACCGCTCCCATACGGGAATGCGTCGGCACGTCGACGTCTGTGGGAGTCAGATTTGCAGATCCGGTGCCCAGCAATTTGGTCCAAGCCAAAGTCTTGTCATTGCCAAAAGTGAACTTGGCCAAGAACGTATCGCCGCCCAGGTTGTTTTGCTGACCGGCTAAATTACCGCCAGTGACACCTGTGACATAGATGCTGCTAAGCACCGAATCAGGAACTCCTAGGTTCGGTCGCAAATTCAAAACAGGGGGAGCCCAGCTGTTGTTGTCGTCACTGCCCACCATGACGTCGTCGTACTGGCTTCCGCCAATTGCTTCGATGCCGCGCAGTGTGTCAACGCCCCCAAGTCCGTCTTTTACCTGGCCGCTCTTCAAACGCAGATCCACCACGATACCGGCGGTCGAGGTGGAGTAGTCTGCCTCGTCCCAACCCATTTGTCCGTCAATGGTGTCGTTCCCAGCGCCGCCAATAAACGTTTCCATTGGGGTATCGCCAATGCCCCTGCCATCGCCGCCGCCGGTTAGTTTGTCCGCCAGCGCTGATCCCAGAACGGCGGACACGCCGCTCAAACTGTCGACGCCCACAATTTGCCCTAACTCACCAACACGGTTCAGCGGATCCAATGCCCGGGCAATACCACCACCAAGGTTCACCTCAACGGAAACGCTGGACTTCTCGTAACTGACACGGGTTACACCGTTACCCAAAACGGTGTCATTCCCGCCCATACCTTGAAAGTCATTCCAAACCCCGTTGCTGCCGGCATTCACCGAATTACCGGAAAAACCGCGCGCGTCAAAAACGTCGTCAAAGTCGGTTCCGCGGATGCGTTCGATGGAACGCAAGGTATCGTTACCTATGTTGTTGCCCAATACGTTGCTACCGGCAGTACCCGCTGCCAGGTTGACCGTTACGCCCGTGTTGGACGCGAAGTAATCCGCTAAATCCTTGCCAGATCGCCCATCAATGAAATCGTCACCACCCAGGCCCCGGAACGACTCATAGTCGTCATAGGCGCCACCAACCAAGGTGTCGTTCAAATTGGTGCCTCTAACTCCATCTACCCCAGACAAACTGGCTACACCCAGCGCCACACCGTTGGCTGTCAAATGCGTCATGTCAACGCTGAAGGTCCACCCTGCTGCCAGTCGTACCGAAATGCCATTGCCGGTGCTGCTCTGCACATTGGTGGCAAACCTGACCAGCGTATCGCCATTGCCGATAACAGTGTCGTTACCCGATGTGAGATAGACGGAATTCAATTCAATGTCGGGCAGTGCGGTGCCGGTCATGCCACTGAAATCGATACGGTCGCTGTAGGCGGTATCAACGAGCGCGTTGATCCTCTCCATCCGGTCTATCCCGGCAACTTGCGCTGTGTCGCCGGTGCCCGCTGCGCCATAACTCACGGTACCCGTGCTGCCCGAGAACACTGCATTGATGCCCGTTTGCGACCAGGCGTAGGAAACGCGCGGGCCGTTGGTGCCGTCCAGCCAAGGCACATTGATCTGCATACCATTGGTAAAGGTATCGCTGCCACCGTAGCCGCGAATTTCCAGTCCGTGCTGGTCCCCTTCGGTATTACCCGACAGGTCTGCCAGCGATCCCTGCACCGTATCCGACTGGCGGGTCAACCACACGTTTTCGATGCCGCGCAGCGTGTCGTTACCCGTGAGGAGAGAGCCACGCACTGTCATGTTGGACAGGTTCAAAGTCACACCAAAGACCCGCGTTGCGGAGTAATCGGCCACATCGTTATCCGAGAAGCTGAAGACGCCTCCGTGGCCATAGCGCGATGCCAAATTACGCTGCTCGCCGCCATACAGGAAGTCATCCCCAGCCCCACCAACCAAGGTGTCGTCACCTTCTAAGCCCACGACATAGTCGTCTCCGGCAGTGCCGACCAAGCGGTCGTTGCCATCCCCCGAATTATTGAAATCTGTGACGAATGAAAAGGCCCTCACTGCCGGCACTCCCCCATCCGCGCTCAACTTGAATACGGAAACCGCCGCGCCAACACCGCTAGCGTCCCTACCACTCAAAAAGACCAACTCCACATTTTTGAGCGTGTCCGTACCCAAGTTCGGGCTATCACTGGTGCCAACGCCACGGCTGTCCGTCGTGATCCACTGCTGATTCGCAGCGTCATAGCGCAAATTCATCAGCGCGCTGCCGCCGCGAACCAGGCTCCAGTTGTTAGCGGAAGTTGCTGAAATCGACACCCCATCGACACGGTTGGAGCCCATGTCATATGCGGCAACATCCATCGCTGAATTGCCGGTGATGGTGTCATCACCCGCTCCCCCGTTGAGGTAGCCGCCGGTCTCCCAGGACAGTCCGGTTGCGCCAACGATCAATACATCATTGCCACCCAAGCCGACTGCAAATTTTCCCTGCCCGATGGTGATTTGGTCTCCAAAACCCGTGCCGACCACTTTTTCAATATTGCGCAGGACATCGGTGCCGCCTTGACCGTCTGAGGCGGTTCCGGTCATCAAATTGACCACAACGCCTGTGGCAGCACCACTGAAAATGACATAGTCACGCATGCCATTGCCGCCGTCCAGCGTGTCGTTACCTGCGCCACCGTCAAGGGTGTCGCGGCCGTCACCGCCCAACAAAGAGTCATTGCCCCCCAGGCCCATGATGAGGTCGTTACCTGCCAGGCCATCGATCGTGTCATTGCCCGCCGTGCCAACCAGCGTGTCGTCCGCTGGCGTTCCACGGCCATCTGGTGCCCAAGACACATAAGGAAACGCCGATGTGTTTTGCAGATAGATGGTTTGCGTGCTCCAGCTACTCGCGCCGTCGGGGCGGCTGGTGATCTGAATCTGTTCAATGCCGCTCAGCACATCCGTACCTAGGTCCGCCACCTGCAAGGCGGCGACACCCGGACGGCTATCGGTAACGGTCCAAGTGACTGCATTGCCGGTCACGGCGGCCCGCAGGTTGAGGAGATTCACCCCATTGCTTTGGACCAACCAATCTCCGTTGGGGTTCTGCTTGAGCGATAGCGAACCAACTGCGGTGTCGTCCAATGTGTAAACGGCCGCATCGGCGGCACCACTACCTCCAACCAAGGTGTCATTGCCACCACCCCCTTCCAAGGTGGCGCTGATGGCCCCCGCAAGCAGGCCGTCGCCAAGAGAGGTGCCGACAACGCCACTGACTCCGGTGAAGGTGTCCACGCCCACAATGTTGGCGAATTCGCCCACGCGGTTGGCCGCATCCAAGGCCTGTGCCACGCCGCTGCCCAGGTTGACGTCCACGGCGAGGCTGCGATAGCTGTAGTCCAGAACCGTAGAACCATTGCCAAAAATGGTGTCATTGCCGCCACCGCCCGCAAACTTGTTCCAGTCCCCGCGGCTGCCCGCGTTGGTCGATGTCGCAGAGAAGCCGCGCGCGTCGTAGATATCTGCAAAGTCACTGCCCCTGACAGCTTCGATGGAGCGCAGGGTATCGCGCCCGACACCGGTTCCCAGCGGGTCCGTGCTGTAGACGATGCCGTCTTTCATGTTCACGGTAACCCCACTGTCCACAGAACTACCTTTGTAGTTCGCCCAGTCAGTACCCGCTCCACCATCAATCAGATCCCAACCGCCCATCCCCTTGAAGTAGTCATTACCGGAGCCACCGATCAGCGTATCGTTTCCGTTGCTGCCATCCACAAAATCCACGCCCGAGAAGGTGAAGTTGGTGCCTGCCGTGCCCTGCCCATTCTGGAGGTAGCTCAGGTCTACTACGGTGGTGCCACGTCCCTCCGCCAGGCGAACGTACACACCTTTAGAGTCCCCATTGGTTGAACTCCAAGAACCAAAACCAACCTCTGAATATCCGTTTCCAATGACCGTATCCTGACCACCATCACTCCCAAAAAAAGACCATCGCTCACCCAGCGCGTTGCCGCCCGTCAGACCGCTGAAGTCGACGCTGTCGTTGTACTGGGTGCCCCAAAAGTCCACTATCCCGCTTACCGTATCCTGGCCTGCGAGGCTTGCCAGCGCAGCGACCGGGCTATCAGCCGCGCCATAACTGACGGTGCCAACTTGGCCGGTGTAGCGAATGCTGATCCCCGTTTGTGACCAGGAGTAGTCCAGCCACACGTCCTGCCATGGCTTGGTACCGGCGTCGAGCCTGAAGGTGTCACTGCCGCCGAAGCCCTGAATGCCGATCCAGTGCTGATCTCCCGCCAACGCATTGTTGCCCGACAGCAGGCCAAAATTGCCCACAATCTCATCGTGCCCGCGGGTCAGGTTGATTTGCTCGATGCCGCGCAAGGTATCGGTGCCAGTGCCGGACGTAACAGTGGCGTTGAAGTTAAGCGGGTTGTTACCTGTGTATTTGGTGACAAATGCATCCCCGCCACCCTGATAGGTTTGTCCCGCTTGAGAACTATCGGTCGTCCCTGCCATCAAGAAGCTGCCATCAGAACCAATGGTCGCCAGTATTCCTATCGACGCGTCACCCTGGTCTAAACGGGTCCACAGCTTGGTGCCATCTTCGGTGAATTTGGCCAGGAACGCTTTCCCTCCCGGACTAGTGCTCTGACCATCAAGAATCGTGCTGTCTGTCCAGCCAGTGACATAAATTCCCCCGCCTGAATCAATATTGACGCTTATAGAGTTATCACTGCCACCGGAGCCAACCAGGCGGGTCCATTGTTGGACTCCGCCAACGCTGTACTTGGTTAAAAAGCCATCCAATCCGCCATTGTTGTTTTGGCCGCCAAACGAGCCCCGCGTTCCACCTACAACATAAATAGAACCGTCTAAACCCGTTGCGGATCCGCCGGTCGAATCATCGGACGAACCACCAATCATCTGGGTCCAGATCAGATCGCCAGCGGTGCTAAATTTTGCAAGAAAACCATCGGTTCCGCCCAGTCCAGCAGCACCACCCAGCCCGCCCGATGCAACGCCTGTTACATAGATGGAGCCATCAGCACCAACGGTACTTCCAAGGCCCTCATCGATACCACTGTTTCCAATTAAGCGGGTCCACAAAGACTCGCCAGAAGACGATATCTTGGTCAACGAGACATCCCGGCCGCCGTGATTGATCTGACCATTAGGGGTGCTATCGGTAAAACCGATTGCATACACAGATCCATCTTTGCCGACGCTAACGGAATAGGTCGCATCCTGGCCGCCCGCACCTTGCAAACGGGTCCACTGCGTGGAGCCATCAGGATTTAACTTCGTGACAAATCCATCGTCTAGTCCAAGAAATTTCTGGCCATCCACAGAACCGGGGTCAGACGCCCAGCGACCGATGCGCCATTGCGGTCCATCAATGCGACCAGCCGCATACACGGACCCATCAGAACTTGTGGCCATATCAACCACATGGTCATCCTCGGTAGAGGCGAAAATGCGAGTCCAAGTCTTATTTCCGTTTGCATCAAATTTGCTCACAAAGGCATCGGCTGCTCCGCGGTTTATATTTCCGTCTAAATTACCCGCAGTCAGACCACCGACATAAACTGAGCCATCCAGGGTAGTAACAATCGCAGAGGGGTAATCCACCGCGCTGCTGCCTATCAGCCGGGTCCAAGCTTTCTGGGATTCCGGCGGCAATTCGTAGACCTTCATCGTTGAGAGGTCCAACCTCACGCTCACACCTCCGAATGCGAGATCGGTATAGGACACCGTATCCTGATCTCGTAGCTTCCAGTCAGAGTAGCGTGGTGTCCAGTCGAAATTGGTCTGGTATCCGCCGTCCAGGTAATCGTCGCCTGCGCCGCCGACAAAAGTAGTGCCGCCCACAACGGCCCCTAGCAAGGTGTCGTTGCCAGCGCCGCCCAGACCTTGGGCATCGCTGTACACCCATCGGAAATCAGCCGCTGCGGTGTTGGAACCGTAATTGGCCACGGTCGGGGCTGAGCCAGCACCGTTGAGCTGGACAACAACGCGCTGCTGCGCGCCTGTAGCGCCAACTCCGTTAATCTGCAGGTACTCGATATTTTGCAGGGTGTCGACTCCCAGTGGCGCGCCACTGCGTAAATCGGTCACCGTCCAGCGGTCGTTCACGCTGTCATAGGCAAGGCGCGACAAGTTCGCGCCTGCTGCGCTCAGCGTCCATGTAGCGGCAGCGCTTGCGGCTGTAACCGATAGGCCGTCGATGCGGGTCGTACCCAACTGATACTCAGCGACATCAAATTTGAATGGGGCGCTTCCGGTGAGTCGATCGTCACCGGCGCCGCCATCGAACCACGCGGCACCGTCGCCAGCCGTCAGGGTGTCATTACCAGCCCGACCCTCGGCCCAACCGTAGCGGTTGACTGTGATGTTGTCTGCAAAGGCGGAGCCCTGAACGTAGTTGAGATTAATCAGGGTGTCCGCGCCGCCGAAGCCATCGTTTGTAGCTACACCAGTCAATAGGTTCGCTGTAACAGCACCCGTTGCCGTACCGTAATCCACGCCCACGTCGTAGCCACGTATACCCTCCAAGGTATCGTATCCAGCGCCACCGACAAAGGTGTCATCGCCTCCCCGGCCCTTGATGTAGTCATTGCCAGTGGTGCCTGTGAGGGTGTCTGCACCCGTAGTGCCAATGTGTGTGAGTTTGACTTTCTGCGCGCCTGCGGTGTTATCCAGCTCCGCATAAACATTGCCCGCCCCGTTGTTGCTGTCAATCTGCAGACCTTCAATATTGCGAAAGCTGGTGGTCTGCCCGTTGGCAACCAGCGTCCAGACACCGGTGCCCTGGTTGACGGCCAAGGTGCCCATGGAGACGCCTGCGTCACTTTTCAGAGTCCAACCACTGGCGGCGCTTCCATCGATACGGGCAAGGCGCGCATTGCCTGCGTAGATCTGTAAGGTGTCATTTCCATCACCACCGTCGATGCTGTCATTACCTGAAGTGGCAACAATCGAATCAGCCCCGGTTCCGCCGGAGATGGTGTCGTCGCCATCGCCACCGTCTAAAGTGTCATTACCGGCGTTACCGACAAGAACGTCATGACCGCCAAAGCCTTCGATCTTGTTTCCACGCCCATCGCCGCTCAGGTTATCGCCGAAGCCAGATGAACCGCGAATGTTCTCCAGATTGAGCAAGGTATCGCTGCCGTCACCGCCAGAGGCCGTGCCCGCGGCCAGGTCTACCGTCACCGCAGCGCCCGCAGTGGAGTAGTCCACCGTGTCGCGCCCGTCACCGCCGTCCAAGGTGTCGTTACCCGCGCCACCGCGAATCGAGTTGTTACCTCCGTCGCCCGTCAGACTATCGGCAAAACCAGAACCGTAAATGCCCTCTATGTTGTTCAGCCTATCCGCACCGGCGGCGCCCGAGGCAAGCTTGGTCAGCAAATTAACGGTTATCGACCCATCCGCTTTGCTGTAGTCCACCTGGTCAAAACCTCGGCCTCCGTCCAGGGTGTCGTTACCCAGACCGCCATCGAGCGTGTTGTTCCCGCCGTCCCCAATCAGGGTGTCGTTGAAGCCGGAGCCCTCCACGACTTCAAATCCAACCAGGGTATCCTCACCGCCAAAGCCATCCGTGGCGCGCCCGGTTTGCAGGTTGACAGTGACACCAGCGGTGTCGTTCTTGTAGCTGACGGTGTCGATACCTAATCCGCCGTCCAGGGAGTCGCCTGATGAAGGGCTACCAGCACTTCGACTTATGCCCCAACTGGCTGAGTCGCCCGAAATCCAGTTGTCTCCGTCAGAGCCGATGATGGTGTCGCCAAAGTTGGAACCGTCTACGTTCTCCACGCCCTTGATCGTGTCTTGGCCACCGAACACATCGATGGCGCTTTCGGTCTTGAGGTTGACCCGCACTCCGGCGACTTCCTCCCCGTAGCCAATGCCGTCATTGCCAAGGCCTGCATCGATGTAGTCTGCAGATGATTTCTGCGCCTGTGTGATACCCGTACGCGAGGTGCCCCAATAGGACTGGTCGACCTCAAACCAGTCGTCACCGCTTGAGCCGATGATGGTGTCAGCGAAATTGGTACTGCCGAAGTTCTCGATACTTCGAACGGTGTCAGTACCGCCTTGCTTGATCACCGTCCCGGTCTGCAAATTAACGTTGAGACCGGCGGTGCCGCTGCCATAGCCCAGCCAATCTCTGTCGGAACCACCGTCCATGGTGTCGTTGCCGCTTTCCTCGCCGCGGAAGCTGTCACGACCGTCACCACCGAACATGGAGTCGTTACCACCACCACCCTGCAACGTATTTCTGCCGCTGTCGCCCGTTAGGGTGTCATTGAAGCTGGAACCTCGTGCGCCCTCAAATCCAACCAGCGTGTCCTCCCCGCCGAAACCGTCTATGGCGCGGCCTATTTGCAGGTTGATGCTGACGCCTGCGGTATCGTTGTTGTAGGAGACCATGTCGCTCCCTAGGCCACCATCGATGTAGTCACCGGAGGATGGACTGCCGCTGGAACGGCTAACCCCCCAACTAGCCGAATCGCCCTCCATGTAGTTGTCACCGTCAGAGCCGATGATGGTGTCGCCGAAGTTGGAGCCTGACACCTCCTCAAAACCTTTGATGGTGTCCTCGCCGCCAAAGACGTCAATCGCACGCTCAGTTTTGAGGTTGACATACACGCCAGCGATGTCGTCGCCGTAACCGATGCCGTCCCGCCCCCCGCCTGCGTCAATGTAGTCGGCGGATGACCGCTGGGCTTGCGTAATTCCGTCGCGCGAAGCCCCCCAGGACGAAGCTTCAGACTCTATCCAGTTGTCTGCCTCCGAACCAATAATGGTGTCAGCAAAATTGGTACCCCCAAATGCTTCGATGTTACGAATGGTATCGATACCGCCTTGCTTGTTAACCACTCCGGTGGCTAGATTGGCATTGATACCAGTAGTTGCGTTGCCGTAGTCCAGCCAATCGTTGCCATCATCGCCACCATCTATGGTGTCGTTGCCGCTAAACGGATCACCGCTGAAACTGTCCTTGCCGTCGCCGCCGAAAATAGAGTCGTTGCCCGACCCACCGTTTAGCGTGTCTCTGCCCGCACTGCCCACAAGCGTGTCGTCCCACATCGTGCCCTGGACGCGCTCGATACTGATTAAGGTATCAGTTCCACCCCAGGAGTCAGTGGCAAGCCCCGTTGCCAAATTAACGTATACGCCACGGGTGGGTATGTTGCTGTTGTTGAAGTTATCCCATTGTGAGTCCGAATAATCAACGCGGTCGTTACCCAAACCACCGTTGACCACATCATTGCCAGACCCGGGCAAAATATTGTCATTGCCATCACTGCCGATGATGGTGTCGTTGCCGGCACGTGCAAATACATACCCTTCATTACCTGCCGCGTTGGACATCGTAATGGTGTCGTTGTAATAACTGCCGTGGACAGCCTCTATCGAAATCAAGGTATCCGACCCGATAGACGAACCTGTGGCAGTTCCTTGCGCCAGGTTCACGGTCACAGCCGATGTCGCGTTTTCGTACATCACCGTGTCGCGACCGCCCATGCCATTGACGGTGTCATTACCAGCGCCGGGAGTAAACCAATTTGTCTCACCATTGCCAGTCAGCGTGTCGTTGAAGCCCGTGCCAGTCATGTGCTGAATGTTGCGCAGGGTGTCGGTACCGCCCTGTCCATCTAGCGCAACGCCTGTGCTCAAATTCACATTGACGCCGGTCGTCGCCCCCACAAACTCCACGCCGTTGCCGTACTGACCTTTGCCGGCCCCGTCGATGGTGTCGTTGCCCGCCCCACCGTTAAAAGTGTCTTCGTCGTTGGTTCCGGTCAGGGAATCATTTCCGGCCGTTCCATTGATGTAAGCCAAACTTTTTTCCAACACCAGTTTGAGACTTTGCGCCTGTACCGCACCTACCGTTTTTTCCAAAACCCAATCTCCCGCGCGTCCACCGGTGGGATTGGTAGAGGCGGCAACATCCCAACCCGTTGCCTTTGCCAGTTGGGTTACAAATGCGTTTCCCGCCGCGCCTTGGCCGATATCACACCCGTACAGCATGAGATCGGCCCCAGGGGCCATATACCGCTGAATTTGGGCGAAGGCACTGGTTTGCGACGACAAGTTGGCCGAACTCAGCGTCGATGTACCCAGCTGCATGCTCCCCGTGCTGCCATGCCCAACAATGTGCAGCGAGCTGTAGGAAGAGCCCAGCCCGGCGGCTGCTTGCTTAGCCATGTAGCTCGCAATTTGCCCCCAACCGTCGCTGCTGCCGTCAACCTGGAGCACCGTATAACCAGACGGAATCTGGCTGAGCAACAACTGGTAGCCGGAAACAGATTTATCAATAACAACGAGTTGGGCAGCCACTACTAAGCTCCTAAGGGTTCAGCTTTCGAATCTATTCTTAATTAATGATCTTTACTAAAATAAAAGTTTGTTTTATTGCTGTGCCTAAAACATCAAATACACCAATACTTTTTGCGTCGGTATCCAAAACCGGTTTGGTGCCATACTGGGCCGGTACTCTTGTTCGATGCCCGCACGGTGGTAATTTTTTAGATCTGTAGGGTCTGCGGCCATACGGCATGGAGCGATGTTCGGGACCCTTCATGAAAATTGAAATGAAACAGCTCCTTTGCTGCGCGGCGCTCTGCACCTTCGGGACCTTCGCCGTTGCTGCGAGCAGTTCAGACAGATGGATCGGGCCGGTAACAGAAGCGCAGACGACTTCAGAGGCGGAAAGGGCGGCTGGTGCAGGTACAGAGTTGCTGGCGGTCATGACCAACTGCGCGTCCAACTGCGAATCGCGTCAAAACGTGTGCCTGAAAGAAGCCAATACAGATGCAATCCGCGACAAGTGCAAGGTCTATTTCAAGGCTTGCCTGAAATCCTGCACGCAGGGCAAATAGTTCCCTCAGCCACACACACCCGTATGTTCACCATCCTCCCCCGCGCCGCCGATTTCCGGGCAAGCCCCGGTGGACTCGTGCGCGATGTGGTGGCCAGCCTGACGGTTGCGGTGGTGGCGTTGCCGCTGGCGCTGGGCTTCGGTCTGACCTCGGGCATGAGCGCTGCGGCGGGACTGACCACCGCCATCATTGCCGGCTTTCTCGCGGCTTTGCTGGGCGGTTCGCGCTACCAGGTGAGTGGCCCCACCGGGGCGATGACGGTGGTGCTGATTCCCATCATCCATCTCTACGGAACGCAGGCGATTCCATTGTTGGGCTTGCTGGCCGGGGCTATGGTCGTCTTGATGGGCTTCGCGCGTTTAGGCGGCGTCATCAACCGCATTCCGGACTCTGTCGTGGAGGGTTTCACCGTCGGGATTGCCTGCGTGATTGCGCTGCAGCAGCTGCCGCTGGCCTTGGGCATTCCCAAGGGTGCGGGCGAACAATCCATGGTGGTGGCTTTCAATACCCTGCACGATGCCATCGCCCAGGGTGTGGACTGGCAAACGGTGGCCATGGTAGTGCTCACCCTGCTGGTGAAATTCAGCTACCCCGTCCTGGCCCGTCGACTGAAATTTCGCGTGCATGTGCCGCCCAGTTTTGTGGCGATTTTGGTGGCGCTGCTGGTGGCACAGACAGGCCTGATCCATACCAGCTCGATTGGAGATATTCCGCGCGAAATCGGCCACTGGCAAGGCGCGGATCTCGGGCTGGGCAACATCAGCCATTTGGTATGGCCCGCGTTTTTGATCGCGCTGTTGTGCGCCATCGAGTCACTCTTGTCAGCCCGTGTGGCCGACAGCATGGTAGGCGCCACCAACGGCGCGCGCTATGAGCCGGACCGCGAACTATTTGGTCAGGGCGCGGCCACTATGCTGGCATCTTTGTTCGGCGGCATGCCGGCGACGGGGGCGATTGCCCGTACCAGCGTGAATGTGCGCGCACAAGCGCAAACCCGCTTGTCTGCCATGTTGCACGCCGTGGTGCTGGTGGTGATTGCCCTGGCGGCCGGACCCTGGGTCGCCAAGATTCCAGGGGCAGCGATTGCGGGCGTTTTATTGGGAACCAGTTACCGGATTTTGAACCCGCAAGCCCTCAAGCGTTCGTTGCAAACCACGCGCGGCCAGGCGGCTGTTTTATTGCTCACGGCAACAGCCACCTTGGCGATTGATTTGATTTGGGGTATTGCTATCGGCCTTGCGCTGTACGCGGTACTGGCGTGGCGCGAAAAGTAGTGCGCTGCGTACCGTGCGGGCTGCGGCTCGTCAACGAACCAGCTGCTTGACTTTCTCTTGGACCACCTTGGGACATACCGCAGTCGAAGACATGTAGACCCGCGAGACTTTGGCCTTGTCAACGCCATCGCAGACAAAGCGGCAGGTCGTGAGCCCCATCCCTGTGGGGTTGGTGTCACGGCTGTCAAGGGTACAGGTCACCGTGACGACCTCATAGGGTTTGGCGTCTTTCGCATTGGCCACCGCAACGAACCCCACCGCTGCCACACCCAGCAGAACGAACACCATGCGATTCATGCGAGATAGGAAAGCCATGACAGTCATGCTACAGGAGATCGGCGGGCAGCGCCAGCACAGTGAAGAGGCCTCTGCCCATCAGTTGTCAACCCTTTGAAACTGCCAGCAGACGGGCGATGGTCCCGGGCAGACGGGCGTAGACCCTACGGCTCATGCGCTGGGTTTCTTCCTGGATCAAAGTTTCAACCGCCTTGTGCAGTGCAGCCTCCAAACCCGAGATCGCAGGGTCCATGGGACGCAGCGCAACGGGTGCGCGAGGGCTCTTGCGAACGGCCCGGCTGAGCGTCGGGACCGCATCGGGCATCGGCAGGATGGAGGTATCGGCAGCGGGCTTTTTCATGCCACAACCACTGTCTGCGCAGCCCCGGCATCGTGCATCACCACCGGGCACTGGGCACTGTCGTAGGCGCGTTTGCGGGTGCGACCCAGCTGCCGGTCCGTCGGATCGGTCGTGATGACCTCCAGAATTTTTTGGTAGCGCTGGGGGTTCTGCGGCATGTCGTGCGAGAGGTTGATAAAAACCGCTTCTTGCGGATCTCCGCTTGCGTCCGATGCACCCAAGACCACCGGGCTGCGCCGCTTCAAAGAAGCGGGAGCGTGCTCGTCACAGTGGGCCATAAATCCGGTTGGTGCTGCGGCCCACAGCCGTGCACTGAACGTGGTCAGCTCCGCAGGCGCCAGCGATACCCGCACCCGAAAGCCACTTCGCACCACTTTGCGCAAGAGGCGTATGGCGTAGTCGAACTTATCCGAAACGCCGTAGTGAAACACCACGTCGGTCATGCGTTTTCACTGCGGCTGCAGACAAACTCCACCAGAGTCGGAACCGGCCGGCCGGTCGCACCTTTTTGTGGGCCCGACTTCCAGGCGGTGCCGGCAATGTCCAAATGGGCCCAGGCAAATTTCTCGGCAAAGCGTTGCAAGAATTTGGCCGCTGTAACGGAGCCGGCCATGCGACCGGCAATGTTCGCCACGTCGGCGAAATTGCTCTTGAGGCCTTCGGCATAGTCATCATCCAAGGGCATGCGCCATACCGGATCCTGGGAGCGCTCCGAGGCCTCCAACAAGGCCTTCGCCAGCACGTCATCAGGAGAGAACAGACCGGAGCGGATGCTGCCCAACGCCACCACGCAGGCGCCGGTCAGGGTCGCCACGTCGACCACCGCCGATGGTTTGAAGCGTTCGGCATAGGTCAGCGCATCGCACAAAATCAAACGGCCTTCGGCATCGGTGTTCAGAATCTCAATGGTCTGGCCGCTCATGCTAGTCACCACGTCGCCCGGCTTCACCGCCTGCCCGTTGATCAGGTTTTCGCAGCTCGGGATCAAGCCCACGACATTGATTTTGGGTTTGAGCAGGGTCAGCGCTTTGAAGGTCCCCAGCACGCTGGCGGCGCCGCACATATCAAACTTCATCTCGTCCATCTCCGACGACGGTTTGATGGAAATACCGCCACTGTCAAAGGTAATGCCCTTGCCCACCAACACCGTCGGTGCCGCCGTTTTGGCCGCTCCGTTGTAGCGCAGCACGATGAAACGCAGGGGCTCGCTGGACCCTTGGGCCACCGCCATGAAGGCGCCCATGCCCAACTTCGCAACCTGCGCCGGCCCCAGCACCTCGCAACTGAAGCGTGACGAGCCCGCGGCCTTCACCAGATCGCGTGCGGCTTTGCCCAGCAGGGTCGGCGTCGCGTGGTTGGCAGGCCGGTTGGCCCATTCTTTGGCGAGCTCCATACCCGCCACCGTGGCCTCTACGCGCCGCTGGATATCGGTGCGCCCTTGCACCGCAAAAACCGCCGACTCCGGCGCGCACAGACGCACAGCCGTCAAAGTTCGGGGTGTGGGCTTGGACTTGGTATGGGTGAACACATAGCTGCCGTCGGCCACCGCAACCGCAGCAGCGCGCAAAGCGGCTTCTTGCGCTGGCGCGGCAAAGGCCACGACCAGGCGCTTGAGCTTGGGAGACTTGACCAAGGCCAGCGCCGCTGCAACTGCGGACCGCACCTGCGCCGCAGAACCGCCAGCAATGCCCACCAGGACCAGGCGATCGGCTTTGACCTGGCCGCTTCGGTAGGCGCTCAGCGGCTTGGGGCCCTTGGTGTCAAGGTCGCCGTCCTTGATGGCCTGGGCTACCAGCACGTCCAAGGGGCTGCGCCCGGTCCGCACGCCGTCGGGAACCAGCACCAACAGTGCATCGCACTTTTCCTGCGCCGCCGCAGCCAAATCCTGGGATTGAAAGTCAAAGTTCATACATCAGCCCTTATATTCAGGAGATGTTATTCGATTCCTCTCTACGCCGCGAACTCGCAGGGAGCTTCAGCGCGACGCTGGTGGCGCTGGTCACAGTGGTGGTGACCATTACCCTGATACGGGTTGTGGGCGATGCCTCGCGCAATGTTTTCAGCCCTGCCGATGTGCTGGTCATCATGGCTTTCACGGTCCTGTCGGACGCGCCCACGATTTTGTCGCTCAGCATGTTCATCGCCGTGACGGCGGTTATTACCCGCATGTACCGGGACAGCGAAATGGTGATTTGGCTGGGCACCGGCAAGAACCCGGTCGGGCTGGTCAAGCCGGTACTTGTGTTTGCGTGGCCGGTGTTACTGACCATATTGGTATTGGCAACCCTGGTTCTGCCGTGGTCGTACGGAAGAATCGAGGACTTGCGCGACAAGTTCGAAAAGCGGGGTGAAATCGCCCGCTTCGAACCGGGGAAATTCCAGGAATCGCCCAACGGGGATCAGGTATTTTTCATTGAAACCGATGGCCGCAAGGAGGCTTCGGGGCGAAATGTTTTTCTGCTGAGCCGCAGCGGCGACTCCGAAATGGTGGCAGCTGCCAAATCGGGACACCTAGAGGAAGTCGATGGCACCAAATACATGGTGCTGGACCATGGACAGCGGCTGCAACATTCCAACTCCAACAACGCAGTGTCGCTGGCAACCTTCGAGAAGATGGGCATCCGCCTGAATGGCGGAGATACCTCCGTGCGCAACTACGCGCCAACCAACTCACTGACGACGCTGCATCTGCTGGCCGACCCGACCCCGCGCAACCAGGGTGAGTTGGTCTGGCGGGGCGGTATGGTGGTTGCGGCGATCAACCTGCTGCTGCTGGCGCTGGCCGCAGCCGGCGCGAACCCCAGGGTGGGAAGCAGCACCAACTTTGGCTTCGCGCTGCTGGCATTCGTGGTGTATTTCAACTGCTTGATCCTCGCGAAAAATGGGGTCGAAACCGGACAGTGCACAGTGCTGGAGGTTGCGGCCGGTCTACACGGAACCGTTTTTGTCGCTTGCATGGCGTGGCTGCTGCTGCGCTCGGGCACCTGGCGGCGCCCGCTTTGGAGCAGCGCGCGATGAATACCGTTCGGCGCTTGATTTACCTGGAGACTGTGCGGGCCATTGCCTTTGTCAGCATCGGCTTCATTGCCCTGTTCTTTTTCTTTGATTTTGTGGAAGAGCTCAAGGCGGTAGACCAAATCCGCGCGCTGGGCTACCGGCTGCCGCAAGCGCTGGTTTTTGTGGCCTTGCTGATACCCGCGCACCTGTATGAATTGCTGCCCATCACGGTGTTGATTGGCACAGTCTTCGTGATGGCGCGCTTTGCCAAAAGTTCGGAATTCACTATTTTGCGCACCAGCGGCTTGGGGCCTGGCCTGGCCTTGAAAACCCTGCTGATTCTGGGCCTGGGATTTGCGGTTTTCACCTTTGTTATAGGTGACTACGTCTCGCCGCTGGCAGATCGATCCGCCCAATTTCTCAAGTCGCAATTCAAAGGCAATCTCACACAAGGAAAGACCGGCGCTTGGCTGAAAGAAAAGCAGG
>Ga0214919_10003887_pt1 | contig 22220 bp, 16 predicted proteins | sample LL1503_MetaG_FD_177994 | JGI IMG/M metagenome (GOLD analysis project Ga0214919, IMG submission 177994) | Freshwater microbial communities from Lake Lanier, Atlanta, Georgia, United States - LL-1503 | ecosystem: Environmental > Aquatic > Freshwater > Lake | place: USA: Georgia | collected... | reverse complement strand
GAGAAGCTTGCTTAATTGACGCGGAGTGATTTTTTTATCCAGGCCTCGAAAATTATACACAGACCAGGGGCTTTCTTCGTCTTCACAAAGATAGTGAATCAGATCAACCGTATGAATTTTAATAAGGAATTTGCCTTGAGTTCCCTGTTGAAAGATTTTTTCAATATCCTTAAGCAATTCAGTGCCAATGGGTAAGGCTTCCTTGTCATTTTCCGAGAGACTGACAGCGGCTTTATATACCTTTTCAGTCCAGGTAGTCCCTGCAAGTTTGGCTATCGCTAAGAGCGGTTCCCAATTGTCCAAAGCCCTATCAGAAATACGGATATTTTCTGGAAACTGGATGAATGATTTTTCAATGGTTCTCCCATGATCATGAGAGAATCTGAGGAGTTTACGCTGTAGGTCATTGAAAAAGCTTAGATTCGCATGTCGTAACTTCTCTGTTTTCTCATTTATGAGCTTTCTCCTGAGCTGGATGACAATGGAGCGATCATGCAACGTGTCAGGAAGACTGCCGATGATCGCAATCGCTTTTGCTCCCCAGGTGCTGAATCGCTTAGGGGTATGATCATCTCCCGTGGTTCTGATGACATACGCTGTGGGGCGCGTATGCCCTGAATTAATGATGCCCCGCAATTCATCAGAATCCCTGATAAAAGTATCCGCTTCATCAATGATAATCGTTGGCTTCCATAATTCGATGGTTCGAAATAAAGCAGCCGCGGAGATGTTGGAGGCTAATATGGGTTTACACACAAGATTTCCAAGGATAGACATGACGGTGGTTTTACCGCATCTTTTCTCAGGCGAAGAAATAGCGAGGATGGGAGAGACGCCGACGTTATCAATAAGCCATGTAAATATTACCCATAGCGCTAAGACTGCATCCGCGTGTTCTGGCAGGATAGCAAAACGTTTAAATGCATGGGATAGTTCTTGCAAAAGTTCTTCTGCGGTAACCTGATAAGCCCAAGGTTCGATGACTGGAAAAATATTGGAAGATTCTTCACTCAGGGTATTGGTGTTTTGAGGTCGGAATTTTTCTACTGCTTTGTCTAACGTTGACAAGCTTATACCCAACCGTTTTGCCTCAAATTTTCTCAGCCTGTCATAGTGAAGATCAGAAAGAGCGGCTAAACGTTTAAGGCTCGTTGTATCAGCGTCATCATTATCATCGGAATTATTTTTGATCTCAGCAAACATAGTTTCATGTGTTACAAACAAAGGCATGGCTGGATTATCTTTAAATTCTGATAAGAGCTCATAGGTCCAACCTTCCATTAAGGCGTTTGCTAAATCATACCCTTTTACCAAAATAACGGGCTGCTCTCGTTTAACCACGGCCCCCGCTTGAATAGCATAATTAGAAAACACTTCATTGTTTAAAAACTGAATCGATTTAGCCCCCGCTAACTGACATCGGCCGTAAATATCTTTGCCGTACATTAGACCAGCATCATCTTGATCCATGGCAATGATGACATCACGACCCTTTAAAGGAGTGTAATCGGTTTTCTTCGCTGATTGTGCTCCCTGCATGGTTGTTGTGACGATAAATGATGGGAAAAGGGTTTCTGCAGAGAGCGCTGTTTTTTCACCCTCAGAGATCAGAACCGGGGTTTCGGGACGCTTTGTGATCTTATCAAGATTGAAGAGGGGGCGTGGGGCAGGGAACCCTTGGGAACACCACTTTCTTTTTTTTCCCGGAAACTCAGCGTAAATAAAGGGTCTGATTTCTTTTTTAATGTCGCCATTTTTTTGTCTAACTGCATTCCATCTTAAGATGTAGCCTAAAATTCTTCCCTGAAGATCACGATACGCATAATGATGATCAGCTTCCCCCTTAAATAAATCAGCAAAATACTGATAACTATGCGATTGGCTTAATTTTGGAGCATCATCTGGAACGGGAAAGACGGAGATGCCTTGTGGTTTAATACCTTGTGACTTAATGCCCTGAGTATCCAAAAGAGAGGTATTCATTGCGCTCCTCCAGTTATAGTTTGTCCAACGATAATTTGTAGGGCGCGGGCTGCCTCTATTTGACGTACCCCTTTTACATAAGCCCAAAGAGAGATCAAATCACCTCCCTTATCGCCGGTTGCAAAGTCTGCCCATTTTCCTGTAAGGATATTGATGCGAAAAGAACCGAGATGTTCGTCACTTCTTGTTGGATTAAGGGAGACATATTCCAGATTTTCTACGCGGCCAGTGGGGAGAAACTGTCTTAGCAACTGCAAAATATAAGGATTTATTTGAGAATTGAGATGGTTGAAATCAATTTTTTCTTGAGAGTAGTTGGTTCTCATATTACTATTCCTATCGAAGTATTTTTTTTCTGTCATGGCCCTCTGCCAGGAGGGCTATTAGTTTTCCGGTATTATTTATCCCCTTTAATCAACAGTTCGGTGATCTAAAAAGTTGTCTAGTTCGGACTTGCGATATCTTACTAATCGTCCAACTTTAATGAATGGAATTTGATAACGCTTAGTGCACCGCCAAACTTCAAGAGTGCCAGGAGAAACACCGATATAGAGGGACGCTTGATGCGTACTGAGTAACTCGCTGTTTTTAGCTGTGATAAGGTTGATGGTATTTGTTGACATGGTATAAACTCCTTCATGGTTCTGTTAAACATGCCTCGACTATCAATGATTTTTTTGGAAAGAAAATGCCTTTAATGGTTATACCCATGGGCAATTTAATGAGTAACCCATCCTTGAAAGCCTTAGTTTTATTGACTTAAGAGGGGTAATTTTCCTTGTAAAACTAATTTTAATTGAGCAATGGGTGTTACCCATTTTTATGGTTTAAAAGGATTTATTCTTTGCTTACTGCTTCAATTTTTTTGATCTTCAATGCTGCGTGATATTTTTTCCCTTCTCTTTGTTCTGCAAGCCGAATAAATTTTGCTAAAAAAGGAACGTCAGAGGGTGGAATATCAAGTTCATGTTTTTTGATGTAATCACTCATGAAAGACTCTATGCTGATCTTTGAAACTTGCGCTAAGGTATTTTTTCCATGCTCATCATAGACTGCATTTAATACCTGCAGCCATGGGGTGCTATAGGTATTAAGATTGATGAGGGAGTGAGAGTTTTCAGGCAGAAAAGCTTGAGGCTTATGATAGCTAATAAGGTTTTCTTCGATATTACTGGACATATTATTGGACAGGCAACGCTCCAGATTGTCCTTTTTAAAATAAACGGTTGCCACGATGGTATCTTCTGCAGTTGGGCTACCCTTACTTAATTTGCCGTCCGCCAATAACCGATACCAATTATTATCATAGTGCCAAAATTCGGGGGGCATTTTGTGATGATTCCCGTAATCCCACACATGTGCGTCTAGATCTCCCCCAGATAACAACCGTCTTAAATAACGCTTTATTTTATCTTGTTCAATATGATTTGCAGAAATTCTCGCTGACGTTGCAAGCCTAGTCCTAGAGCCAGTTTCAGAAACTAATTTTAGTGAACCTTCTTCCCAAGAATCCTGATTTTCTGCGGGTTGCAGAGGATTTTCAGAGGGAATCGCTACACAATTTGTGTTTATTTCAAACCTTTCGGCCCTTCTCGTATCGGTCGTGAACTCTCTATTGCATCCTCTCCTGTCAATCGTCACCTCAGTTTTACGTATTTCTCCAAAATCGAAGAAGAATTCTCTTTTTCTTAATTTTTTCTCTAATTCGGTGAAGTAAACAGACTCGTACAGAATATATGTTCTTCGAAAGTCTTCTCCTTGAGGTTTGTTTACCGGCTGATTGTCAGTGAAGTATTCTCTCCTTCTAATAATTTCTTTATTCAGTTTGTTAATGCTTATTGCATTCAAAACCTCATAGACATTTAATAAAGGAGAGGGGGACTGAACTTCATCCATAAAAGTACGCTCCGTGCTTTTTAGTGATTAAAATCACACAAAAGATAAATCTGGATCTAATTTAATAATACAAGAACAATATTGGTTAAAGTTCATATCTTAATCAAGCGGAAATTGTGGGATCCCCACACTACCATTGCTTTTTGAGAGAGGCTAATCAGGCTTATCGTCAATAATTGCACAAAGTTCAAGGAGTAAAGGCCATGCAAATCTAATAAATCTTTGCCACCTTTCATTAAAAGATTGCACTTTAGGAGAGACCCTTTATAAGGGTGGTAGTCATCGCCAGGAGTTAGAGTTTCTGCACACTCTTCTCACGAAAGAGAAAGAGCCTTTGTGCCTGGCTGCAAAGCTGCAAGATAGTCTGTCAATCCAAAGGTTAAAAATGAACAAAAAATTTATGAGTGTTAATCCCCTTTCTCAGCCCTTCCTAAGATGGATTGAGAAAGCCTTTCGTCTTCTCATCTTTACCCTATGTTTTTACCAAGTGGCCTGGGCCATGGGAGATCGCCTTGCTGAGGCATCTCGTGCCGTAGCAGTGCCTACAGCCCTTACAAAGGAAGAAGCAGAAGGGTTTCAGAATTTTTGGAATAAGTGGTTTCCTGACAAAGTAGAAACGATAAAGATATTGTTGAATGTTGGAAAAAAACAAGAAGATGCCGAAAGTTTTTTAGAGAAGGATAAATCTTCTTTGAAGATACACTTCAGTAATATGCTTAATCATATTATGGAGAGCAGCACTAGCAATCTTTTAACAGACTCTTACCCTGAAGAAACAACGGCGCAAATTACAGTTTTACAAAAATTAGCTTCTCTCATTTTCCATCTGTACAAGGAAGAAATTGTGGGCGGCGACCATATCTCTGTTGGCTCTATCGATGGTACACTGGTGAGGATTTTTAATGTCTCTACCACGTTCGGTTTTTTACCTTTTTACTTAGCGACTGAAAAAGAAGACGCTCAGCAAGATTGCATAACACAGTGTGTGCCCTATAAGGTAGTTGACAGACGTTTAACTTACTCCCCTGGCTCGAATGACTTTCTCTTTGTTTGGGATGAGAAGAACGGGAGGTTACATTGTGAAAGAGGTCTTGTGTTAAGTCTGACACCACCACTCATTACATCAGTCAAAGAGTGGAGGGTAGGAATGCGAGCTGCCGGTGGGAGAAAGGGAGATTACTTTTATTTGCCTGTGCAGTATTTTTGGCTTGATGGTATGGCTATAAGGGACACAGGAGGAGAGAGCGCCGAGGTAATACCGCTTTCTAACGATACATGGAAATCCCTTTTAAGAGAGGTCCCCCCTGTTCCAGATCCTCTGACAACTGACGAAGAATATGCTGGAACGCTTGAATACTTCTTTCCTTTCCCAGAAACTGAAGAAGAATATGGTGATGTTTACGATGCCCTAGTGGATTCTTTGGTGGATGACTATCGTAAGGCAGAGGGAAATGAAAGAGAACAAGTTCGACTAGAAGATCTCTTGGTGAAGATGGGAGAAAAATGCCTTCTTGAGGATGCAAAGCAAAAAATTGCGGCTGAGATTGCGGCTGAGAAAGAAGAAAATCTTCTTAAAACTTTCACATCGAAGCAAATGAAACAGCGCAAAATGCGTCAAGCAGATAAAGCAAAAAAACAGGCTGAGAAGGCTGCAAAAGCTGTTGAAGCAGGAACAAGTGCTTCTGTCGTTGTGACCGAAGAGCCGCTCTCCATTGAACAGCAAATTGAAGAGAAAAATCGCCAAGCACGTGCAGAGCGGCAAACGCGTCGAGCTGTTAAAACAGCAGAATACGAAAGGAGTCGTCTTGAGATGGTAACAATGACTGCCTCGGCAGAGACAGGGGCTGGAGCAGGATCTGGCTTATCTCAGGCACCAAGTAGTTTGGAATCGCTACCCATTGGACACGATGTTATGAAATACGCTGCTGTCGTACGGTTGCTAAAAGAAACATTGAAACGGCATCGTGTTGATTTCAGAATAGATAAAGGGACAGGAAGCTCTCACCATCGGTTGGTAGCAACAGATGAGTCTGGTGGAACTGCCAAGGCAACGCTTGTTAAGCCTCATGGGTCAGATCCTGGGATTTACGGAAACCATGTGACACAAACCATTAACTCAATCCTTTCCCAATTGGGGAAAGAACCAGATGCATATTACGGAGGAAAGTGAAAAGAAGAGCAACATTAAGAAGGCTGGCGCATCTATGGATGCCATAAATCGTTAATGGTGATGTTTAAACAGACTTGTCCATTCTCCTTGAACGTGCAACAATGAGCAATATTAAACAATTATAGATTGCTCGATATTGCGCGATGTTGCACATAACACTTGATGATAAGCTCATACAAGACCTTAAAGAGTTACAGATTCGGTTTGTGACAAGGGTTTCTCAACTTGCTCGTTTTGCTGGTGAAGAGAAGCTTTACATTAAGAAATTAGCAAGAGCAAGTGTCATAGGGGGATCGACCCGTATAGAAAATGCTCAGTTGACTGATAGTGAAATCCATTGGCTCGATACACTTTTAGAAACCGACAGTAAAACCACTGCCTTTAATGACAATAAAAAGTTGATCGAAAATAAGCTGTCCAAGGATAGGGAAAGATCGATTGAAGAAGTGGCAGGATGTCGCCAGATGCTTCACCATATTTTTGATCAACCTTTGGATATGTCTCCGTTAACCGGCAGTCATCTCAGAGCCTTGCATTATGAACTTTTGGCACCCCATCATAAAGGGGGGCCTTATATTGGTACTTATAAAATACAGTCCAATTCTGTCATAGAATATAATCTTCAGACAAAAGAGAGCCGTACCGTTTTTAAAACGGCTGAGGCAGGGCCCATGACAGAAGCTGCTATGAGTGATTTGCTTCTTTGGTATAATGATATATTGCCTCAAAATCCGTGGCCCATTGCGGTTGCCTCTGAGTTTGTTTATCGCTTTCTTGCCATACACCCTTTCCAAGACGGCAATGGGAGAGTAGGGCGGGGCTTATTTTTACTAGCTCTTTTGCAGTCTAAAGATAAAGCTATTGAAGAAGTTGTTCCCTATATCGCGATCGATCGTCATATCGAGCAGCATAGGGAAGAGTATTATGCTGTATTGAATCGTTGTTCTAAAGGGGCTTATCACCAAGATCCTTCTCACTACCGCATGGATTATTTCTTAAGATTTATGATTAAAGTCATCCAGGAATCTCTTGAAGATATAGAGGTCTATCATAAACGCTATCAATCCATCCGGCTACTTTCTGAAAGCGCAGCGCGCATCTATGAGTGCTTCAAAAATTATCCAGAATTACGGTTAACAAGACAAAAAATTGAAGAACTTACTCATTTTCCAAGTCGTACCATCAGTTATGCGTTAGCACAACTCAAGGAGATGAATCTCATCCAGCGCTATGGCCAGGGGGCGGGCGTGCGCTATCAAATGACATTCTAGGAATCGGCAAAGGGACTCCAAGGTGCCCGTGGTCTTTATCTTGAACCCAACATCCAAAAGAGGATGGAGGCCTTAAGGCCATTTTTAGATTAGAGAATCTAAAACTGACTTGTTCATTCTCCTTAACCGTGCAATATCGAGCAATAGTATATTGGTATAGATTGCTCGATATTGCCCATTATAATAACCTAGCGAGGGGAATTACTTCCAAAATAACAAATATATAAATAGACTCCATAGTGGGTCTTAATCATATTAATCTTATTATATAGAAGGGAAATTGCCACACAAAACTAAACTACCACTTCAAAACCCTTTCAAAATCCTAAACACTGTTAACTAACTCAACTACACTGATTCTTTTAACCCTGCGGCGACCAACATGGCATCCGTTGCCCGGTTAACAGATTGTCGCACAGGGTCGATACTCAACCGTGCATAAATAGCGGTTGCCTGAGTTGTTTTATGATTGAGAGATTTACCAATAATAAAACTATTTGCCCCAGTTGCAGCCTGCCAACTCCCTAAGGTGCGTCTTAGATCGTGTAATCTTAAATCCTGAAGATCAGCTCTTTTTAAAATTCTTTTCCATGCACTTTTTGGTTCCTCTAAATGGCCTGATTGACTCGTGCTACTTGGAAACACCCATAACCCTTCCTTAGTCTCTAGGCGCTCAGATAGGATAGCAATGGCTTCTATTCCCAAGGGTACGATCTGAGAAGTTCCGTTCTTTGTCTCGAGAATTGTCCACGTGGCATTTTTCATATCAATATCTTGCCACCGCATCGATAAAACATTAGAGCGGCGGGCGCCGGTTAACAAACTCACCATGAAAAAATCAGCAAGACATCTGTTTTGTTCTTCTTCCAAAGATTTGAAAAAGCGAGGCAATTCATCTCCCTGTAAAAATCGCTCTCTGCTTTTTTCCTTAAACTTCTTAATGCCAATAACAGGGTTTATTCCTTCCCAACCCCAACTCATAGCCTTAGAAAACATAACACCTAAGAGCGATAATGCTCTATTTGCTGAATATGTACCGCTCTTATTACCAATTTTTGTGTGCAGCAATTCAATATCAGATTTATGAATGCTGGAAATTTTGCGGTTGCTCCATGACGACAAATATAGGTCGTATTGACTCTGGTCACCTGACCATGATTTTTTATGTTTTTTTGCATGCTGCTCTAAATATTTATCAAAAAGCTCTTTCAGAGTAATCTCAGATCTAAGTTTTGATTTTTCTTGGTTGGGATTTTTCCCTTGGGAAATTTGAGCGTTTATTTCACAAGCAAGCCCTCTGGCATTTTCAATTGATAAATCTGGATAGCGACCAAGAGTAATTCTTTCAGGACGACCGCCAACTTTGCGGTAGACAATAAACGTAATCGTACCTTTATCTGTCAGAGCTGCGCCAAGCCCCCTTACTTTTTCATCGTAATAGCAGGAACGTTTGCCATGGGCGGGAAGTGGCAGGGCCTCTAAGCTTCGCTTTGTAAAATTAAATTTATCGTTCTTTATTCTCATTTTGGGTTTTCATTTTCGTGCTACTCTGGTGCTACCTTCGTGCTACCTTTTTAGTGAAATTTGGTTATAGTTCATTCATATTCATTAATGAATTATAGCTCAAACGTCAATGATAATAAAGGTTTTTAGGGGATGATTAAATTTAAGAAAACAAAAGACCCATTGACTCTTAATCAGCGGGTCATAGGTTCGAATCCCATAGTGCCCACCATTCTTATCAAGAGTTTCAAGGAATATTGCGTTTTCTGATAAATGCTTGGTGGCTGTACCAGATAACATTTCTTCATGGTTGGATTTTCCTAATCAATAATCAAATAAGCTGAGAAAGAAAAGTTCGTGCAGGTACAATAAGTGGATGGTGAGTTTCAAAACACGAATGATGAACGTAGGGCATGTCATAAACCACTTGAAAAGTGTAGGATGGGTTTATCTTTTCTCTAAAATACGCAAGAGACTGTGAAAAACTCTGCGAAGACAATTTTGCTTCAACAAGCATCCACGGCTTGTTATTTTGTGTGACCAAGAAATCTACCTCCCTTTGATTTTTATCGCGCACATAAAATAATCCAAAATCACCTTTTCCAGATTCATTCCAATAGGAAATACTTTTATGGAGGTGAGTGGCTATAAAGTTTTCAAACCTGGCACCTGGATCTTCTACATCGGACCAATCCCATAAATAAACTTTAGGATCTTTCAAAAGCGATCGCGGTACGTTGGTTGACCAGGGGCGAATGGAGTAGCAATAGTAGGTGGCCTTTAATAGTCCCATCCATCTTCTGACAGTCATGTCTGTAACACGGACTTTATTGGCAAGGGTTGTGTAGTGTATTTGGCTCCCTATTTGCCCCCTCAGCAAAAACACAAGAAGTTCAAGCTGGTCAACATCTTGAATGGATGCAAGATCACGGATATCTTCTCTCAAAAGTTGATCGTATCTGGTTCGTTTCCATTGACGTGCAAATGTTTGAGAGGCCTTAATATAAGGATCTGGAAATCCACCGAACTCAAAAAGGTTTTTATAATCCTCTTCTTCAATCTTCTGAGGGGCCTCAATGAGATCTTTCCGTGGTTCTGGTCTTAATATTTCATTGACGCTTATAGGATAGACTGAATAAGGGAAGTATCTTCCCATAAGACTGTCTCCTCCTTTATGATAGAGGTTCAACTTTGCACTGCCAGTCACAAGAATATTATATTCTTTGCCTACTTCATCATAAAATCCTTTGAGTCGATTTTTCCAATCTTTGTACTTATGAATCTCATCAAACAGGATGAATGGTTTTCCTTTTCCGAGTGTGCGGGGAGGTACTTTGTCTATTATATTCTTATTTGTCCCAAGAAATGTAAGTCGATCCTCAGGATTATCCCAGTTTAGATAAATTCCCCCATAACGGGACAGGACCTCCTTTGCAAGGGTTGTTTTTCCTACTTGGCGAGGCCCTGCGAGAAAGAGCATTTGAGTATTGTTGGCAAAGTGATCTTCAACTATTTTTGTGTATAAACGTTGCATTATTTCCTCTGAATGACTAGGACCATTTTACCCATACATGTTGGAATGGTCAAGACTATTCCAACATGTATGATGATTTGGTCGTGCTTCAATGGCGGGGGGTTTCTATGCTAACAAAAATGGGTCCCTTGGCAAAAATGCACTTTCCATCATCTATTTTTTTTAAAGGAATTCTTTAAAGGCCAGTATCAGCAAGATTGCCCAAGTGGTATCCGAAGCTTATTTTAAGAAAAATCAAAAGAGATTATCAAACAATAATGTGCAAACGCCTTGGTGCATTAGGAAATTTTATGATGTTTGCATTGGACATAAGCGCATACTGTTCGAAGCGCATATCCTCTCCTAAAATATAATTTAAGAGCCAAGATTCCAAATCTGAGAAAAGTTTCCCTACTTTCTCTAAAGAAAGATTTCTTGAATGCAACGTTACAATGATGCTCTTGAGGCGGTGAATCGCTTCTTTATCTGCAGGGTAAAGTCTTTCCACATAGTCCAAAAGCCTTGTTTGAGCGTCAGGTGTGATGTCGGCTAAAATACCAACGATGAGTTCAAAGATATTGGTATTATCGCGACAAAGCGTTGCAAGCACTGTAATTGGGTTTTTCCCAAGTTCCATGCTTGTAATAAATTCTTTTAAAACAGAGGGATGATCCTCTATGGGAACATCTTCCAAAGTTTCTTCTAGCGTGCAGATAATCTTGATGGCGTTAAGAGCGGGATTGAAACGTTTTTTGCGCTCTACGCTCAAGTCAATAATATTTTTAATATCATTCATGTTCTATTCTCCAGAGAAACAAATCAGAAGAAAAACGAGTGGTTCTATTTCTTGTGAAAGCTAAGGCGTGCCGGATAAAATCCTTGAAACACAGTCAATAAATCCAGGTCCTCATAACATATATGAACTTAAGAAGCGCATGTCAAGTTTGCGGGATAGAAAATTAGGGTAAAGACATCATTTTTGATAAGGGCATATTGCTTACTTGAGATCGCTCCTTCCAACCCTTAAAAAATAAGAACCTCCCTCCCGAAGGAGAGAGGTCCCTTTAAAAGCGACAGACCTAAGGGATGCCTGCGCCGATTGTGTTGCTTAACAAAAGTGCCAAAGCAGCAAAGCTAAATACATGTTGCATAATATCCTCCTTTCGTTGTACAGGCTTATTAGAGCCGTTGCGTGGATGAATATCAATGGCTGATAAATTGAAAATACAGAGCTTTTAGCGGTACGATCGTTTCAACATCAAGGATCAAGGTCCAGGGCTTAATTTGAATTTGAGGATTACGAGTGACTAAGATCTCGAAGGGCAACAAAAATTCCGTTCGCTACGCTATTTTATGTCATATCTATGAGCATTATGAAAATAGTTTATTCAGCTTTACCGCACCATTTATTGCAACAGTTTTCTTCCCAGAAACAGACCTAGTCAGTGCAAAGCTTGGGATTTATATGGCTCTTACAGCGGGATTTTTAATGAGTCCCTTCGGGGCCACCATTTTTTCTTGGATTGGTGATCGCTATGGTCCAAGAACCTCTATGATTTATGCGATCTTTCTTAGTATCATCCCTATGATGCTCGTGGGTCTTTTGCCTGGGTATAGTACATTAGGATCTCTTTCCCCCTTTATTCTATTAGTTGCACGTATTGCTCAAGGCATCAGTATTGGGGGAGCTTTTTTTGCAACGGTTACGTTTATTGCAGAAGTGAGCTCTCCTGCACGCAGAAACATTAATATGGGAATTTTGCTTTCCATGGGTTTTGTTGGGTCTCTTTTGGGGACTCTTTTAATGGCTTTCTTTAGGATGTCTTGTATGCCTTCCTATATGTGGCGTTTCGCTTTTTTGCTGGGGGGAGTCTTTGGCGTATCCTTATATCTGTTTCGAGGAAAATTTCAAGAATCTAATGCCTGGAAAAAGGCGGAAAAATCAGAAGCAAGAGTACCTTTTTTTCACGCTGTTGTTGAATGTCCTCGTAATATTGCAAGTGTTTTTTTATTCGGAGGCAGTTTACTCATTCCTTTTTATATTGCAGTGACATGGTTACCAGGTTATTTGGCAGAAGCCTTGCATATCCAAGATACATTTAATCTAATGGTGTCATCTTCACTTCTTTTGATTACCGGTTTGGGCATGATAGTATTTTGCTGGCTTGCGACTTTTTTGAACCTTAAAAAGATGCTTTATTGGTCTGCAGCCAGTATCGTTCTTCCTGTCTTTTTGATTTATAGTGGACTTAAGAATCACCATTACGGCCTTTTACTGGGGGCTCAGATTATCATTGCTATTTACACATCTTTTCAAGGAGCAGCGGCGTTTTTGCTCATCCAAAAACTTTTTCCCGTGAAGTATAAATATTCAGGCTTTGCCATCCCTTTTGCGCTGGGAAAATCCATCTTTACCATGTCTGTTCCCATGGTGGCTGAGCTTATTTTAAAAAAGACAGGCAGTGCCCATAATATCACATATTTACTCATCTTCTCATCTCTGCTAATTCTTTTGGGGACGGTTATGGCGCACCCATTTCAAGAGAATAAAAAATAATACTAAAGGAAAACTTGTGACGATACGTAAAAAGCCTCTCACCATCCTACAAATCCTGCCGTCTCTTAATCTGGGGGGCGTGGAAAGAGGCACCGTGGATGTTGCTAAGTTTTTAAAGCAACAAGGGCACAAAGCTATGGTCGCTTCTGCGGGCGGTCAATTGTGTTCAGTTCTTTTGAAAAATGGCATTGAACATATTAATCTGCCCGTTAATAACAAAAATCCCCTCAGTCTTTGGTTGAACGCTATAAGAATCGCAAGAATTATTAGACACTATAAAGTAGATATTGTTCACGCACGCAGTCGGGCGCCGGCTTGGAGCGCTTATTGGGCCTGTAAAAAAACGAATACTCCCTTTGTGACAACCTTTCACGGCACTTATAATTTTTCTAACAATTTTAAGAAAAAATATAATGAGGTTATGACTTACGGGTGGAAAGTGATTGCGCCTTCTCAGTTTATAAAAAAGCATATTTTAGAAAATTACCCCCTAAAAGATGCTAAGAAGATTATTGTCATTCCAAGGGGGGTCAGTGCAAATTTCTTTTTATCAGAGGAATTCAAAGACCTCAGGCTCAAAGGAATTTTTGAACAGTTTCATCTTCCTTTGGATAAGAAAATTATTTTGCTTCCTGGCAGAATAACCCGTTGGAAAGGGCACCAGGTTCTTTTGGAGGCGCTCACATTTTTGAAGGAACGAGAAGATTTTTTCTGTATTTTTTTAGGACCTGTGGGCAAGAAAAATTCTAACTACGTGGATGAATTGAAGAAATTCATGAAAGAAAATAACTTGCGGTCCAAGGTATCTATTTTAGAAGAAAGTGATGATATTATTTCCTTTTATAAGTTAGCCCATGTGGTGGTTTCTCCTTCAACGGACCCAGAGGCTTTTGGTCGCGTGATGGCAGAGGCAGGGGCTTTGGGCAAGCCTGTTATTGCAAGTGATCATGGGGGTGCCCAAGAAATTATTATCCATGAAAAAACAGGCTGGCTTTTTCCATCAGGGGATGCAGAAAAATTAGCTGAGTATTTAAAAGAGGTTTTAAGCTGTGGGATACGCGACTATAAAAAAATGAGTAAAGCGGCCAGAGAACATATCCAAACGCATTTTACCAATGATACTATGGTCTCTAAGACTTTAAAGGTTTATGAGTCTCTATTGAAGAAATGATGATTGATGGCCCCTCAGCACAAGAGAAAAAATATTTTAATCATTAAACATGGCGCTTTGGGTGATATGATTTTTGCTCAAGGCGCTTTTCAAGCCATTAGAGATCATCATAAAGAAGATAATTTAATTCTTCTCACAACATCTCCCTATGCGCCCCTCTCTCAAGCCATGGGGCTTTTTGATGCCATATGGATTGATGATCGTCCGCGCCCCTTGTCCCAGCCGCTCAGGTGCTTAAAGCTATTCAAAAAACTTTTCCAAGGTCGATTTGATGTTATCTATGATTTGCAAAAATCAAAGCGTACGCGGTTATATTTAAAAATCATGCGCCTTTTCTTTCATCCTATGCCCTGGTGGTGTGGAAAATTTCCAGAGTGTCATTTTCCCTATACGGATTCCCATCAAAACACGTTCCATATCTATGATAGGCATGCAAAAATGCTAGACGTTGCGGGTATTAACCACGTGCCTTTGCCAAACGTTCAGTGGTTGACGTCTGATATAAGAAAATTTCATCTGCCAGAAAATTTTTTCCTTTTTGTTCCAGGGTGCTCTCCCAAGCAACTTCACAAACGTTGGGCACCAGAAAACTATGGTCATGTGGCACAGTTTCTCGTGAGCAAAAAAATCACACCCGTTATTATTGGAAGATCTGACGAAGCAGAAGCGATTAAGATTATTAAAAATATGTGCCCTCAAGCGATTAGCTTAATGGATCAAACAACCCTTTTTGATTTAGGGCCTCTCGGACGTTCAGCTGTGGGGGCCTTAGGCCATGATACGGGCCCCATGCATATTATTGCTGTTACAGGATGCCCCTCACTTTTACTGTTTTCTTATTCCTCTATTCCAGAGCACTATGCGCCTCGAGGATTCAACGCTGAGGTTATTCACAGAAATAATCTAAAAGATATTAGTCCAGAAGAGGTCATAGAAAAAATATCCACATCCCTTTTGAAAAACGTTTAAGCGATAGCAGATCGCGCTCCTTTAAGGGGTGCGTAGGAGTAGGACGATAGATCATTGGCGGGTGCTTGATACACTTCTTCGACCCAGGCTTTTCTGTCAGCAAGAAGGGCTCGAAGCAGAGCATTGTTCAGGGCGTGTCCAAAATTTTGACCATGAAACCGACCCTTAATGCTGGCACCGGCTAAATATAAATCCCCAACCATATCGAGTACTTTATGGCGAATACATTCATCGTCAAAGCGAAGTCCTTCAGGATTTAAAACAGTTCCCTGTTCAAAGACCACAGCATTTTCGAGAGATCCCCCACGGGCAAGACCGGCTTGTTTAAGTTTTTCCACGTCAGCGTAAAAACCAAATGTACGCGCGCGGGCGAGATCTTTTTTAAAACATTCATGAAGATTTTTAGATTTAAACTTCTGAGAAGTCATTCCTTCTCGGCCTGGAAAAGTTATTTCCACATCTGCTTCAAACGTTTCAGAGGGCAAAAGCGATGCAAATCCGTACTCCGTTTTTACAGTAACTTCTTTTATAATTCTAATGCATCTTTTCTGAGCTTCTTGCACTTTAATGCCAGCGCAATCGATTAAAAACAAGAAAGGTGCAGCGCTGCCATCCATAATGGGAAGCTCTGGCCCATCAATTTCTATAAGAACGTTTGTAATGTTTTGTGCGGCGAGTGCAGCCATCAAATGTTCTATGGTTGAAACAGAATGACCAAACTGATTGGTGATTTTTGTGCAAAAATCTCCCTTCTCCACACAGTCCCACTTTGCAGGAATCAATGTTTCGTTAATGGGGGTGTTTTTTATATCGGTTCTTTGAAAATAAATACCGTAATTTTCAGCGGTTGGTCTTAGTGTCAATGAAACAGGCGCCCCGGAGTGAACGCCGATACCGCTACAAGAAACAGACTGTAAAATAGTGCTTTGACGCATGTTAACCTTAAATATTTCTTCCTAATTACAATTTAAAGGGTTAGCGTCAAGAAAGAAAATGAACAATTGTTTCATTATGTTGCAAAAATAATTAAGAGGTAGGGTTAAGTCGTCTCTTTGTTAATGCGTTGCGAGAGTGCGGCCTCTAAAAATCCATCAATATCTCCATCCAAGACTTTTTGTGCATTGCCGCGCTCAACACCTGTTCTGACGTCTTTTACCATTTGGTAGGGATGGAGCACATAAGAGCGAATTTGATGTCCCCACCCGATCGCAGATTTACTAGAGGCGGCGGCCTGGGCGCTTTCCTCACGCTTTTGTAACTCTAGTTCATAAAGGCGGGATTTAAGCATGCTCATGGCTTGGGCTCTGTTGCGATGTTGAGAGCGATCATTTTGGCATTGCACCACAATATTTGTGGGTAAATGTGTGATTCTTACAGCACTATCCGTTTTATTGATGTGTTGCCCACCAGCGCCCGAGGCGCGATAAGTATCGATACGAAGATCCTTATCTTCAATTTGAATATCAATAGAATCATCCACCACAGGGTAAGCCCAAATAGAAGAAAAACTCGTATGGCGACGAGAGTTTGCGTCAAAGGGAGAAATGCGGACTAATCGATGGATGCCACTTTCTGTTTTCAGCCATCCATAAGCCTTTGGCCCTATTATTTTGATGGTTAAGGATTTAATCCCGGCTTCTTCCCCTGGACTTTCTTCTATCCACTCTACCTTATACTTATGATCTTCTGCCCATCTTATATACATACGAGAAAGCATCTCTGCCCAGTCTTGAGCCTCTGTTCCACCAGCACCGGCATGAATTTCTAAAAAACAATCTGTATGATCCGCATCCCCCGACAACAAGCTATCAATTTGATAACGACTGGCTTGGGTGGCTAATTTTTGGAGGGTTTTTTCTGCCTCAGTGCAACACCCTTCATCTCCTTCGCTTTCTCCAAGCTCATAAAGCAGCAGGGTGTCTTCGAGTTCTTTCTCCAGTGAGAGGATTATGCCCAGGCTGTCTCTTAAGGCCGTTCGCTCTTGCATAATTTTTTGGGCATTTTCAGGATTTTCCCAGATATGGGGAGCCTCTGCCTCAGTGTCTAATTCTTGAAGGCGTTTTTGTGCTTGATCCCAGTCAAAGATACCTCCTAACAAGGGATATGGACTGTAGGATTTCTTTTTTAAGAATATCGATATCGGCTTTCATTCTAAAAACTCTTCCCCAAGGGTGTTGAAGGTTTAATAAATGCCACTGGTTTCTTCTAAAAGCAATCCCGAAACCGTTTTAGAATCTGTATTTTGAGTGGACGCATCAGAAAAAGCTTCCAGAAACGTATTGGATGCATTGTGCGTAGAGGGTTTTCCAGTTTTACTATCAATGCGCATAAATTTAATCCCTGATGGAATACGGAAAGGAACTGCAGGCTTGTTTTTTAGCGCTTCTTTCATAAATTCTCTAAAGATGGGGGCAGCAACAGCGCCCCCTGTTTGAAACCGTCCCAAGCTTTTTGGGGAATCAAATCCTATAAAAACACCTACAATGAGATTGGGTGAAAACCCTATAAACCATGCATCATAATAACCATTCGTGGTGCCTGTTTTTCCTGCAACAATATGACCATCAACGGCTGCATGCTTGGATGTTCCTCGTTTTACAGCCCCCTCTAACATGGATACCATTTGATAGGCATGAATAGGGTTAAGAATTTGCTCTCGTGTATCTTCGAGTAGGGGAGGAAGCTGATTGCTCCATTCTTGCATTTGACAATGATCACAGGTTTTCGTAGAGGCATGATAAATATTCTTTCCATGACGATCTTGAATGCGATCAATCATGATGGGGGATATTTTCTTTCCCCCATTGACAAAGGATGTGTACGCACACACTGCACGCAAAAGGGTCGTCTCTTGGGCACCTAAAGCGTTTGCAAGCTCGTGAGATAAGCTATCATGGAGCCCCAAACGCTTTGCAACGTTAGCAATGACTTTCATGCCGATTTCTTGAGCAAGGCGAATGGGAGCGAGGTTGTAGGAATTTTCTAAGGCCTCTCGTATGGTTACAAGGCCATAGAATTTCTTGGTAATGTTTTGAGGTTTCCAAAGAGAGTTATGACCGATATCAATGACAAGGGGTGCATCTAGTATCATGCTTGCAGGTGTATATCCTTTTTCAAGAGCTGCCGTATAAATGATGGGTTTAAAAGCAGACCCAAGTTGTCGATAGGCTTGAATAGCCCGGTTAAATTGGCTGCGTTGGAATTGATACCCTCCATTGAGAGCAAGAACACGCCCTGTGTGGGGATCAAGCGCGACGAGCGCCCCGTTGACGGCAGGAATTTGTTCAAGCGCATAGGTGCTTTGGGCAATAAGACTGACAGCAATGACATCACCTACCTGAAGAACTTCATCAGGCCCTTTTATATCAGGACCCGTTTGGGGATAGCCAGTTTTCTCGCTCATTAGATGTTTTTTTGCCCACTTCATGTGTGCAAATGGAATGGAGCCTTTTTCTTCCTTTTCAAGGCCGATGATGGCCTCTGTTTCGGATACCTTTAATACAACAGCGAGCTGCCACGGAGACAACCCTGGGGGAGAGGGGATTTTTTTGAGCTCCTGCTCCCAATTTTCTGTATCAATTTTTGCAATGGGGCCACGCCATCCAAATTGTCGATCATAACGAATCAATCCGTTTCTAAGGGAGGTATCGGCCAATCTTTGCAGCCGAGAATTCAAGGTTGTTCTTACAGAAAGCCCTCCTTTGTAAAAAGCAGTTTCCCCATATTTTTTCACGACTTCCTGTCTAATATGTTCCGCAAAATAGTTAGTTTCTATGACAGAGGTGTTGCTTTTTTTCAAAATGATGGGCGTATTAATAGCCTCTAGGGCTTGCGCTTGGTCAATAATTTTTTCTTCAAACATCCGGTGAATGACCCAGTCACGTCGTTTAAGTGTGGAAGCATAGTTTTTGAGCGGGTTATAAGTGCTTGGTGCTTTTGGGAGCCCCGCAATATAGGCGCATTCAGCGTTTGTTAGTTCATCAAGCGATTTATTAAAATAATGCAAGGCTGCGCTTCCAACACCATAGGTGCCGTTGCCTAGGTAAATTTCATTGAGATAGAGCTCGAGGATTTTTTCCTTAGAAAATGTTTTTTCAATACGTAAAGAAAGGATGGCTTCTTTTATTTTGCGTGTGAGCGTTCGTTCGTTATTGAGAAGGAAGTTTTTAGCAACCTGCTGTGTAATGGTAGAGCCACCCATGGTTTTTCCTTGGTTGCGGAGATACCCTAGACCATTCACAATAGAGGCACGAATAATGCCGGATAAGTCTAAGCCGGGGTGTTCAAAAAAATTCTTGTCTTCTACCGCGAGAAAAGTGCGAATGATCTTGTCTGGCATGGCTTTTATGGGAATGAAGATCCTTTTTTCGTGGGCATATTCAGCGAAAAGAGTCCCGTCACCAGCGTGTATGCGTGTCACAACCGGAGGGTCATATTTTTCAAGCTGATTATAGTCTGGAAGGCCACTGCCAAAATACCAAAAAAGAAAAAGAATAACCACGCTAGCCAACAACACTAATGTGATAATAAATGCAGAGAGATTCATAAATATTTTTAAAATTCTATGCATCTTTATTTGTGCTCATGAAAATAATGATCAATGCCTTCGCGGATTCCTTCACAGAGCTTGATTTGATGCTCAGGCATGGTCAGGAGTTCTTCATCCTGTTTATTAGAAATGTACCCCATCTCTATCAAAATAGCGGGCAAATCAGGCGTTCTTAGGACGGCAAAATTTGCTGAACGCGTAGGGTTCCTTAAGAGAAGAACACGCTTTCGTATTTTGCAAACAAGAGCATGAGCGCCTTTTTTTGAAAGGTTCATCGTTTCTCGTTTCATAAGGTCGATCAAGATATTGGCAACTTCTGGAGAGTTTGTATCGAGCGTTATTCCGTCCATAAGGTCTGCTTTGTTTTCCTTAATCGCAAGCTTTTCAGCTTCTGCATCGGAGGCTATCTTTGAAAGGGTATAAATAGAAAGTCCTCGCGTATCAGGGCGTGGGTGACTATCTGCATGGAGTGAAATAAAGAAATCAGCCTTTGCATTTCTGGCAATGGCTATGCGATCAGAAAGTTTTAAAAAACAATCTTTGTTACGCGTAAGATGTACATCGTATCGATTGGTCTTCTGAAGAGTTTCTTGCAAGAGCTTTGCAACGCCGAGCGTTACATCTTTTTCTAAGATTCCTTTTCTTCCTTTCGCCCCAGGGTCTTTCCCTCCATGGCCTGGGTCAATGACAATAATTTTTTTCTCAGGAGTTAATTTTACAGGAGGTGGGGCCTTCTTCAAAGGCACTGTCGTTGAGTTTTTTATCGTTGAGTTTTTTATTTCCTGTATATCGATGACATAGCGAAAATGAGGAGCGGTTTTTGAGGGGGGAATGACAAAAGATTTCAAGATTTTAATAGGTTTTTTTGTCTGAAAAATGAATTCCCCTGCGCCCGATCTAAAAGAGTGGAAGGAAATATTTTGAATAAGTGTTTTTGAAAGATTAGGGTGTTTCCCTTTGAACTGCAAATGGGGTGCAGACAAGCGTATTTGAGACATATTATCTGCAAGCGTTATTTTAAAAGGTTGTTTTTGATTTCCATCAAGAACAAGGCGCGTGTACGCATCATGAATGCCAACACGTATTTCCAAAATAGCATTGCACCATCCAGCTGAGCAGAAGAAAAGAAATATGATAAAAGAGGCCCAATGCCCCGCTGTTTTTATAGGTATCTTCATCCAAATTTCATAAATTAGGGATTGTTACTGCTATCCTTTAAATGTATGTTATACACAAAGTATGTTATACAGGCCTATAAAAATGGTCAACGCCGGAAATTTTAGAGCGTTTTTTACATTTTTAAGGGGTTTTAAAAAAAATTTGATAGATCGTGTTATGTACGCAAAAAAACAAAAATTATATATTTTGAAAACGGAGTTTGGGAGTTTATGTCTAAACGTATGCTTATTGACGCAACGAACAAAGAAGAAATGCGCGTTGCGGTGGTTGAAAATGACGTATTGGTTGATTTCGACTTTGAGAATGTATCGAGAAAAGCCCTCAAGGGTAATGTATATTTAGGAAAAATTGTTAGGATTGAGCCTTCTCTGCAGGCGGCTTTTGTGGACTATGGAGGCAATCGTCATGGTTTTTTGGCGTTTACTGAAATACACCCGGATTATTTCCGCATTCCAGTGGCGGATCGTTCAAGAACAGAGGAAGAGTCCCCTGTTAAAGACGAGCCTGTTTTAGACCTTCATGCATCGGGAGAAGAAATAAGTGACGAGAGAGATTCTGTCGAAGATCTTTTAGAGCAGGTCTCGTCCACAAACCCACAAGAAGAAGACGTTCAGGCAGACGAAGTACAAAAAGATGAAGTACAAAAAAAAGTCTTTGCGGACAAATCTAATCCTTATCGTACCTATCGCATTCAAGAAGTTATTCAAAGTCGCCAAGTGGTTTTAGTGCAGGTTGTGAAAGAGGAGCGCGGCAACAAAGGCGCTGCTATGACGACCTATGTTTCTCTTGCCGGAAGATACTGCGTTCTTATGCCGAATGCAACGCATGCTGGAGGCGTCTCTCGCCGTATTACGGATACAGGGGATCGCCGTCGACTCAAACAGCTTATGCAAGACCTGGAAGTGCCTCAGGGTATGTCTTTGATCGTGAGAACAGCTGGACTTGATCGCAGTAAAACAGAAATCAAGCGGGATTATGGCTATTTGATGAAGTTGTGGGGGCAGATTAGAGAGCTCACAATAAAAGCGAATGCGCCTGAGCTAATCTATGAAGAGGCCAACCTATTGCGCCGTGCTATTCGCGATCTCTACGTACGTGAGATTGAGGAGGTTATTATCGATGGGGAAGATGGGTATAAAGAAGTTAAGACGTTCATGAAGGACATGGTTCCAAGCCATGCAAAGAAAGTCCAACGCTACCGGGAAGACGGTTATCCTCTTTTTTATAAGTATAAAATTGAACGTCAAATTGAAAAAATGTATTCAATGGATGTTCAGCTAAAATCGGGGGGATACATTGTCATCAACCCTACAGAAGCCTTGGTATCTATTGACGTAAACTCAGGAAAAGCGACACGTGAACGTCATATCGATAGCACAGCGCTCAATACAAACCTTGAGGCAGCTGAGGAAATAGCCCGTCAAGTGCGCTTAAGAGATTTAGCGGGCCTTATCGTCAT
>Ga0214919_10003886_pt1 | contig 22222 bp, 19 predicted proteins | sample LL1503_MetaG_FD_177994 | JGI IMG/M metagenome (GOLD analysis project Ga0214919, IMG submission 177994) | Freshwater microbial communities from Lake Lanier, Atlanta, Georgia, United States - LL-1503 | ecosystem: Environmental > Aquatic > Freshwater > Lake | place: USA: Georgia | collected... | reverse complement strand
ATCACGTTGTGAGGGTGGTAGATCCAAATACAGGTGAAGTCGTCAGACAGTTGCCTTCTAAGGAGTTATTAGAAATAGCCCACAGTATGGCTAATCTTCAAAATGTTTTAGTCAGTCAAAAAGCCTAGTAGGAACTGGCATAAAAATTGCTTTAACGTACTTATTAACTCTTTTTGGGAATCTTTATGGCTTCAATAACTAACAGTTCAAGCATAAACTCCACGTATAATTCAACTAGTCCCTCTGTAACCTCATCGAGTGGTTTAGATGTTCCGACTATTGTTGGTAACTTGATGCAGATAGCAAAACAGCCATTAGTTGAGTTACAAGCAAAAATCACTAAAAGTGGCGTCATTGTTAGTGATTTAACTACTTTAAAGACAAAGTTATCATCTTTACAAACTGCCTTAACCTCGTTAGAGTCGCCTTCTACATATCAAAATACAGTATCAGCCTCATCAAATTCGACTGTTGCAACAGTAAATGCCACTTCGGGAGCACCAATAGGCAGGTTCAGCATTCAGGTTTCTCAAACGGCAGAAAGCTCTAATTTTTCCATATCTGGTTTTACATCTTTAAACCAGACTCTTACGTTAAATAATCCCGGATTCAATTTAACTATTGGGACAGGATTAAATACAGTTACATACAACTCGGCAACAACTTATAACGCAACAACCACACCAAAAACAACCGGTGGTAGTCAAGCAGCGATAAATTCAGGTACATCTACATTAACGGACTTAAATAATTGGATTAATTCGCTTTATAGCAATTTTGGCGTCAACGTGTCGTCAGGTATTGTGCAAACAACCACTGGTAATTATTCTTTAAGCATTTCTGGCACACAAACAGGTTTATCTAATGCAATTTCATTTTCTGGTTTGAATAGTACCAGTGCTAATACCTCAGCAGATACGGCCTCTTCAACTTCAAGCACTAAAACAGATAATGCGCCATACACCGTAAGTATAAATAGCTTAGCTAGAGATTCTGTAGTAAGTATTAATGGGTTAATTGTTCAGCGATCTTCAAATACAATTTCAGACGTAATTAAAAGTACGAGTATAAATTTAGTAAACCAGGTTTTACCAGCGGATAATCCCAAGCCGACAGTTTTAGCCACAGTTTCTCAAGGAACTGATAATACTAGTTCTACTGTGCAGACTTTTATAACGGCATACAATGCAATGATTGCACAATACAAGTCAATGACGGCAAATCCTGTAAATAGTCCTGGAATCGCCAAAGAAGGGTCTCTTGCTTCAAGTCCAGCAATGTTATCTTTTGTTAGTGATATTAAAAAAACATTATCAAGCGGTGCTCTTACAGTAACAAAAAATTCAATTAGTATGAAAAGCTTGGGTATGGATTTACAGGTGGACGGCACATTAAAATTCAACCAATCCAACTTAACAGCTTCTCAGTCAGCAGGCTTACTTGCCACTTTGTCAGGAGGGATAAGTGTGGGTGGGAGCGTAGATAGTTCAAATAATTTATATACTTTACTATCTTCGGTTGCAAACCCTGGAGGTACGATTGATAGCACTGTAAATATTCAAAGCCAGAATGTTGACTCCACTAATCGAAGAGTTAAATCACTAAGCGCTCAATTGGCGACGCAAGAAAAAGGTTATTATGCACAATACTCAAAATTAAACTCATTATTATTCTCACTAAATCAAACGAGTAGTCAGTTAACAAGCTCATTGACAGCAATTACAAATATCAATAAAGGCTAATATGAGATTCGTCGGTAAAGTATATTCAGATAATGAGGCTGAGTCAGCCGTTTCAAGCTCGAACCCAAAAGAGTTAATAGTATTGATTTATGAAAGAGTATTAGACCAGCTTCAGTCGGGTAAATTCGAATTATCGCAAGGTAATTTTGGGATTAATTTTTTTTCTAGGGCATCTGATCTAATTAATTTTGGATTGTTAGCAACTTTAGATTTTAATAAAGGCGGTGAAATTGCAATTAACCTAAAACTAATATATGAATGGGCTCTAAGAGCAATTAATGAAGCTCGTATAAAAAAATCCCCTGAAAAAATTCAGGAGGTAATAGATGTTTTGACATCTCTACACGAAGCTTGGCAAGAAATAGTTTGAGAAATCTAAAAGATTAAGTAACCTTCAACCAAACTATTACGTATATGCAACATTAAAAATAACAATTTTTATCTTAAAATAGCACTTTCTTTGAATTTGATTTCGGAGGTGTATTTGTGAAAAAAAAGTTAGTATATAGAACATCTTCGTTTAGTGATTTTAAATTCAATAATGGCGTTAATTACACCTAAAGTGCCTCGAACTGAACTGCAACTTTCTAAGCTAATTCAACAAGGCTTGGCCCATCATCTAGAAGGTGAGCTTAGCGAGGCGCGTAAATTATATGAGCAAGTTTTAGAATTTCAGCCCAATCATTTTGATGCACTTCAACTACTAGGTACGATAGCTGGGCAAACAAAGGATTTTGAGAAAGCTTTAGAACTACTTTCTAAAGCTTTGGTTATTAACCCTCATCACATACTTAGTCATTACAACCTTGGCAAAGCTTTGCAAGAACTCCAGCGGTATCATGAAGCCTTGCTTAGTTATGACCGTGCTATTGCCATTAACCCTAATTATGCGGAGGCTCATAGTAATCGCGGTAGTGTTCTACATGAGCTAAAACGCTTTGAAGAAGCGCTCATCAGCTACAAAAAAGCCTATACTATTAATCCAGAACTGTCTGCATTAAACCATCATAATATTGGACTAAGCCTACAAGAACTCAAGCGCTATGATGAAGCGATCGCTGGCTATCAAAAGGCTATTGCTATTAATCCTGACTATACAGAAGCGCATTGGAACTTATCTTTAGTGCAATTATTATTAGGTAATTTTCAAGAAGGTTGGCTAGAATATGAGTGGCGTTGGAAAAATAAAGAAGTTAATTTATTTGCCGGTATCAGAAGCTTTGATCAACCACTTTGGCTAGGGAAAGAGCCTTTAAAAGATAAAACGATTTTGTTATATGCAGAGCAAGGTTTAGGGGATACGCTTCAATTTTGTCGTTACGTACCGCTAGTTAGTGCTCTTGGGGCTAAAGTCATTTTAGAAGTACACCCTTCTTTAGTTCCATTATTATATGATTTGGATGGCGTTAGCCAGATAATTGCTAAAGATAGTAAATTGCCAGAGTTTGATTACCAATGCCCCTTACTATCATTGCCATTAGCCTTTAAGACAACTTTAGAGACTATTCCATCATCCCCTAGTTACATCACAAGTAACCAAAATAAAGTAGCTATCTGGCAAGCACAATTAGGAGAAAAAACTAAACCGCGTATAGGCCTTGTTTGGAGTGGCAGTACTACACATAAAAACGATCATAATCGCAGCTTAACGTTAGCTAGATTACTACCTTACTTATCACCTAGTTATGAATACATCAGCCTACAAAAAGAAGTAAGGGATATTGATCAAGAGCTACTGAATAAGTGCGAAATAATTAAACAGTTTGGAGATCAATTACAAGATTTTACTGACACAGCAGCATTATGTGGATTAATGGATTTAGTTATTAGTGTAGATAGTAGTGTTGCACATCTAGCTGCAGCAATGGGAATCTCAACTTGGGTACTTCTACCATACAACCCCGATTGGCGTTGGCTATTAAATAGAGATGATAGTCCATGGTATCACTCCGTGAAACTTTATAGGCAGCCTTTGGTCGATGATTGGAATAGTGTTTTGGAAAAAATTCAGGCTGATCTTATGTTTTCAAATATAGTTACTTCGAGGTTCTTAAATTTGGTAGGGAAGTAATATATTTAGGTCTTTTTGAATAGTGCTAGGAAAAATATTAGTTTGTAATATGGTTTTGATAGAAAATGAAAAGAATATTCAAGAAATTCTAGTTTAGAAGATTTCCTTATAAACAAAAATCTGAATCTCGATTGAATGAAATAAATCAATTTGAACATCTTTTTTTAATTAAAATTAATTTAATAAGATAACTTGTAAAGTATTGAAAGAAACACTAGACTGATAGATATAATGAAAAATTTTTTATTTAATACTCATATACAGCAATATTCTCAAAGATTAATTGAGAGCTTGACGAACTTAGAAGAGGATCAGTTATCTAACTTTGCAACAGCTTTGCTTGATTCTTGGTTAGAAGGAAATTCTGTCTATTTTTGTGGCAATGGGGGTAGTGCTGGTAATGCCATTCACCTAGCTAATGATTTTATTTATGGTGCAGGATTGGGATTAGGTAAAGGCCTAAAAGTTGAAGCTTTAAGTGCTAATTCAGCGGTAATAACTTGTCTAGCAAATGATGTCGGTTATGAAGAAATTTTTTCTGAGCAGATTCGAGTCAAAGGGCAAAAGGGAGATATATTGGTTGCCCTTTCAGGTAGTGGCAATTCCCCTAATATTTTAAGAGCATTAGAGATTAGTAATACCTTAGGCTTAAAAACTTTCGCAATTTTAGGGTTTGATGGTGGAAAAGCAAAGAACCTTGCTCAATATGCATTGCATTTCCCGGTCCAGGATATGCAGATTGCTGAAGACCTTCAGTTAATTGTTGGTCATATGTGTATGCAGTGGATTTGCCAACACTCTTTGCCAAAGTTAAATCATGCATGATAATTTTCTTGTTATAGGCAGTAATTCTTTTTCAGGAGCGAATTTTATTAGTCGCCTCCTTGAAAATGAGTATGAGGTTATGGGAGTTAGTCGCTCAGAACAGATAAACTCAGTATTCCTGCCTTATAGTACTTCTCTTAATTTAAGTCATTTTCAGTTTCATCAAATTAATATTAATGATGATCTTAAAAAATTAATAGATTTAATCCTTCAATTCAAGCCCAGATATATCGTTAATTTTTCGGCTCAAGGTATGGTAGCTCAAAGTTGGGAAACTCCTGAGCATTGGTATCAAACTAATGTAGTTGGCCAGGTTAAGTTACATGATGCACTACGTAAGATGGCATTTATCAAAAAATATGTTCACATTACGACACCTGAGTCATATGGAAGTACTGACGGTTGGATAAGTGAAAATTTTAATTTTAATCCTAGCACGCCATATGCTGTTTCGAGGGCTGCATGTGATTTACATTTAATGACTTTTTTTAAAGCTTATCAGTTCCCAGTGGTTTTTACGAGAGCAGCTAATGTTTATGGCTCTGGTCAGCAGTTATATCGTATTATTCCTCGAGCAATGCTTTATGCACGCCTAGGTAAAAAAATTCAACTGGATGGTGGTGGCCAGTCAATTAGATCTTTTATTCATATCCGAGACGTTTCGGAAGCTATTTTGCGGATTGCACTTTCTGGCCGAACTGGTGAAACTTACCATATTTCCACAAGTAAATTTTTATCGATCCGAGAGTTGGTGGAGAAAATTGCAGTATTGACAACGGTACCTTTTGAAGATTTAGTCCAATTTGCTGGAGATCGGATGGGGAAAGATCAGGCTTATTTGCTTGAAAATAAAAAGCTATGTAAAGAGCTTGACTGGGTTGATACTATTGATTTAGATACTGGTTTACAAACTACTTTATCATGGATCGATTTAAATTTAAAAACTCTCAAAGAGCAAAATTTAGAATATATACATAAACCTTAAGAGGGAATTGATGAAAATTTTAGTCACAGGGGGTTGTGGTTATGTGGGTACTGAACTAACTTATAAATTGTTAGAAGATGGACACCAAGTATGTGTAATTGATACGCAGTGGTTTGGTAATTATTTGACACCACATTCTAATTTAGAAGTTTGCAGAGAAGATATTCGTAATACGGATAAGATTCCCTTAGATTCAGTCGAGGTAGTGATTCATTTGGCAAACATAGCAAATGATCCAGGGGTGGAACTGAATCCAACGCTATCTTGGGAGGTTAATGTTTTGGCCGCTCAACAATTAGCAGATCGTGCAGTAAGAAAAGGCGTGAAACAATTTATATTTGCAAGCTCTGGTAGTGTTTATGGAATTAAAGATGAGCTCCAGGTAACGGAAGACTTATCGCTTGTGCCAATTTCTGTTTATAACAAAACGAAGATGGTAGCAGAGCGTGTTTTATTAAGTTATGCAGATCGAATGAGTATTTATAATATTAGGCCTGCTACTGTTTGTGGCTATTCTCCTCGGATGCGCTTGGATGTCAGCGTTAATATGTTGACAATGCAAGCTTTAAAAAATAAGGTAATGACAGTTTTTGGTGGTCAACAAACTAGACCTAATATTCATATGAAAGATATGGTCAATATATATCGACATTTTTTATCTAATCCGCAGTTGCCTTCAGGTGCTTATAACGCTGGTTTTGAAAATATTACAATATTAAATATTGCACAAAAAGTGGCATCTAAATTAGGAGCAGAAATTAAAATAACTGAGTCTAATGATCCTAGGTCTTATCGGCAAAATTCAGATAAACTTCTAGCCACAGGGTTTATTCCACAATACAGTGTTGAGGATGCAATTGATGAAGTGATTAAAAATTATGAATCCGGCAATCTCATAGATGACGATAAGTGCTATACAGTGCGTTGGATGACCCATTTAAATTTACAGGCCTAATCTGATGGTTAGCTCCTTAAAATTGGCGGCACAATTTCGTGCAAAAGCAATTGATATGTCGCACCAAGCAAAAGCAGCTCATTTGGCATCAGCTTTATCTTGTATTGATATTGTTGCAGTTTTATTTCATTCAATTATTAAGATTAATTCAAAAAGTCCTAATTGGATTGATCGAGATCGATTTATTTTAAGTAAAGGCCATGCTGCAACGGCTCTATATGCAGCTCTAGAGTATAAAAATTTCATTAATGCAACTGATATTAGTTCATATGGACAAGCTGGCTCTCTTTTAGAGGAACATCCTTCACCAAAACTATCCGGAGTTGAAGCCGCCACAGGCTCTTTAGGTCATGGTCTATCTATTGCATGTGGGATCGCCCTGGCTGGAAAAATTAAAAAACAGAAGTATCGTACATTTGTTTTAATGAGTGATGGCGAGTGTAATGAAGGCTCAGTTTGGGAAGCTAGCTTATTTGCAGCAACGAATCAGCTCGAAAATTTGTGTGCTTTTATTGATTTTAATAAATGGCAAGCAACAGGTCGGAATATAGAGGTTCTCTCATTAGAGCCCTTAGCTGAGAAGTTTCGAAATTTTGGCTGGATCGTTCATGAAATTAATGGACATGACCACCTGGAAATTTTGAAAGCGACTACAACCCCATATTTGGGAGGAAAAAAACCTACCATGATTGTAGCCCATACAATAAAGGGCAAAGGCGTTTCATTCATGGAGGATAATAATAATTGGCATTATCGAATCCCTACACAAGAGGAAGTAACTTTAGCAAAAACTGAGTTGGGCGTGTTATGAGAAATGCATTTGCAAAAGCAGTGACAGATTTGAGTGATAAGTATCCAGATTTAGTAATGCTTGCGGGAGATATTGGTAATCGATTATTTGACAGATTAAAAGAAAAACATCCTAATCGCTTTTTAAATTGTGGTGTTGCAGAGGCTAATATGACTGGAGTCGCGGCAGGTCTTGCAGCTTCTGGAATGCGCCCTATTACTTATACGATTACGCCGTTTAATACAATCCGATGTTTGGAGCAAATCCGTTTAGATGTTTGTTATCCTAATTTGCCAGTCATAATTGTTGGAACTGGCGCTGGTCTTTCATATGCCAGTTTAGGTGCAACACATCACTCAATGGAGGATATTGCTTTACTTAGAACTTTACCAAATATGCACGTGGTTTGCCCTGCAGATCCGATCGAGGTGAAGTTAGCTCTTGCTGACGCTCTGAGACTAGAGGCGCCAACTTATATTCGCTTGGGTAAAAAAGGTGAGCCAATAGTCCATCAAAAGGAGCCACACTTTGAAATTGGGAAGGGGATTTGTCTTCGTGAAGGATCAGATATTACTTTATTATCTGTTGGAAATATGTTGGCAGATGCTATGTTAATTTCCGAAAACTTAAACTTATATGGGGTTTCAGCAGAGGTTATTAGTATGCACACTATAAAACCACTAGACCAGTTATTGCTTCAAAATATATTTATAAATAAAAAGTTAATTGTGGTTATGGAAGAGCATGCTTTGATCGGAGGTGCTAGTAGTGCTATTTTAGAGTGGGGTTGTGATCAAGGCGTCAACTTGAGTAAGATGATTCGTTTTGGGGGGCCTGATCAATTTTTATTTGCTTGCGGAGGTCAAATGCAAGCCCGTGAACTTATTGGCTTGACATCTGAAAATATCACAAAAAAAATACTCAATCGACTTAAATAATGATGCACATTGGGCTAGATTTTGATAATACGCTGATATGTTACGATGAACTATTCAAGTTAGTGGCGTTAGAGAAGAGATTAATTCCCCAAGAGATTCAAGCAAATAAAAATGTAATACGTAATTTTTTGAAAAAAATCGATCGAGAGGATGATTGGACAAGGTTACAAGGCGAAGTTTATGGAAATTATATATTAAGGGCTTTACCTTATCCTGGAATGAAAAACTCATTGGAGTTTTTAGCAAACCTTAATATCCCATTAACGATTGTAAGTCACAAAACAAAGAGACCTTTTCTAGGAGAGCCATGGGATTTGCATGCTGCAGCTCGGACTTGGCTAGATAAGAATGAAATGCATTCTCGCTTAGGCCCCAATATTTCTCGCGAACAGACTTTTTTTGAGTTTACGAAACAGGCAAAATGCTCTCGTATCCTTGCGGAAGGATGTACTCATTATATAGATGATTTACCTGAAATTCTAGAAATGTTGCCAGATACAGTTATTAAGATTCATTTTGCGCCAGATGGCGAGTCGTTTAAAAATCATAAATGGCTAATAATGAATTCTTGGGACCAGTTGCCGATGTTATTGGGTTTACTTGCATAAAGATGAGTCTTGTATTGGAGACTTTTTGTATTCAAAATGGCATATCACAGCCTTTTGAACTTATAGCTATTCGAGCCGGTAGAAATAGTGCGGTATACAGAGTCTCTTGCTTAAGAGACCAATTGATACTGAAGCATTATTTTAGTCATGATGCAGATAAAAGAAATCGTTTATTTTCTGAGTATCAGTTTCTAACTTTTTTAAATGAGGTTGGTAGTCAATTAGTTGCAAAACCTATTGCTTGCGATTATAAAAATCAAGTGGCTTTGTATTCTTTTCTAGAGGGATCTAAGCCTTTAATCGTTTCGGATTTTTACATTGATCAAGCGATACAATTTTTGCTTACATTAAATCGATTAAAACATGATCCAAAAGCGAGGAATATAGGGAATGCATCAGATGCTTGCTTTAATTTAGAGCAGCATATAAATTTGGTTAGAACTCGATTTTTACAATTTGAAAGTATTCGCCCAGAGATCACTGAAGCTAAAGAAGTTCTAGGTTGGATTAAAGATGTATTAGCCCCATGTTGGAAAAAAATAGGATCCCAAATCCCCATCTTTCAAGAAAAGCTAACAACTTACGAAAACATACTATCTCCTTCCGATTTTGGGTTTCATAATGCTCTTGACTTTAAGGGCAAACTGAGTTTTGTTGACTTTGAATATGCCGGCTGGGATAGCATGGCAAAGCTTGTTTGCGATTTTATATGTCAACCAGAATTACCTATTTCTAAGTTACAGGCCACAAATTTTCTAAAAGAATTAGCCAGTCAGACCTATAATAATGACTTAGTATACCAAGTGGAGACGCTTTTACCCGTTCATAGGATTAAGTGGTGTTTTATTTTACTTAATGTATTTAACGATGTTCATCTCCAAAGAAGATTTCATTCAGGGAATTTATCTCAAGATATCCTAACGGTTCAGTTCAATAAAGCAAAGTATTATTTTGAAAAATATTTACAAAATTCATAGGTAGAAAGATAAAATTTTAGATGAGGGTTGTGGTAAGGTATGTATTTGAAAAATTTCAAAGAAGAAATTAGAGGCTGACTTTAAATAGCAATGCTACTAAATACCTTTTAGAAATAATTCTTTTGATTTTCGAATTCTATTAATATATTGTAAAATTAGGGGGTTCTATGATTGAACTAAAGCGCTGCGTAAAACTGCGCGTGTTGGAAAAAATAAGTATATTTATGTAGACTTTTATAGCAATAGTAATGAAGTTGAAAAGGCTAATTTACTATATTGGCAAGTAACCTAGGATGTATTTAATACCCCTGAAGAATGGGAGTGGTGGTTTAAAAAAACTGGTTATTTAGGCAATCATTTATTTATATATTTTGAGTAAAAATAATGATCATCCCAAAAACCATGAAGATTTCTGAGATGTTGCATGTTGTTGAATTTTTTTCACGATGCAGCTCGTTAAAGTCGATCCTATTGAGGAGCTAGCTTATTAGATAGACTGAGTAAGTAGCTAAATAAGGAAAAATTTTATTTTGAAACCCATTTGTTGGTTTTAGAAAGATAATTAAAAACTATGGCCTATATTGATTTATTGTCTGCAATTCATAAAAGTACCCAACGAGATTATTTAGCTCGTGTGAATGATTTGGATTATCCAAAGTCTAAGGCCGCAACGTTAGCAAAACAATGGGGGTTTGATTATTGGGATGGCGATCGGAAAATTTGTTATGGCGGCTATCGCTATATTGAAGGCAGGTGGGAAAAGGTTGCACGTGCAATGGTCGAACATTACGGAATTAAACCTGGCGATAAGATTTTAGACGTGGGTTGTGGCAAAGGGTTTTTGCTTTTTGACTTCACTAAAGTAGTCCAAGACGTGGAAGTTCATGGTATTGATATTTCTCAATATGCAATCGAAAACTCAAAGGAGGAAATTAAGCATTGCTTACAGTTAGGCAATGCTATAGAGTTGCCCTTTGAGGATCATTCTTTTGACTTTGTTTTTTCGATAACAACCTTACATAATTTACATTGCTACGACTTAGATAAAGCGCTGCGTGAGATTGAGCGAGTTGGGAAAAAGAATAAATACATTTGTATCGAATCTTATCGTAATGAAGTTGAAAAGGCTAACTTACTCTACTGGCAGGTGACCTGTGAAGCCTTTAATACACCTGAGGAGTGGGATTGGTGGTTTAAGCAAACTGGTTATACAGGCGACCATTCATTTATCTATTTTGAGTAAATATCTATGATAATTCCAAAGATAATGAAAGCTGCCATATTGGTTGAGCAGCGAAAACCATTGGTGATAGATGTTATTGAGTTACCTACTAGCCTAGAAATTGGGCAGGTTTTGGTACAAATTCATTACAGTGGTATATGTGGCTCTCAGCTAGGTGAAATTGATGGTGCAAAGGGGTCTGATGCTTACTTGCCTCATTTACTTGGGCATGAGGCATCAGGTACAGTGCTTGCTATTGGGCCAGGTGTTAAGCAAGTGAAGGCCGATGATTTAGTAGTCCTTCATTGGCGGAAAGGCCTAGGCATAGAAGGTGACCCCCCTCAGTATCTATGGAATGGTGAAAAACTTAACGCGGGTTGGATTGCAACTTTTAATGAATACGCTATTGTTTCCGAGAATCGCGTCACTGCTATCCCTAGAGATAGCGATTTAGAGGTGGCTGCACTTTTCGGATGTGCAGTTACTACAGGCTTTGGAGTTATAGAAAATAATGCCCAGGTTCGTATTGGTGAATCAGTAGTTGTATTTGGCGCAGGCGGTGTGGGCCTTAATATGGTTCAAGCTGCATCTTTAGTTTCTGCTTATCCAATTATTGCAATTGATTTATATGAGGGGCGATTGGCGCTTGCAAAAGAAATGGGCGCGACCCATTTAATTAACTCAAGCAAAGTAGATGCTGAAAAAGTAATTCAGGACATCGTTCAAAATAAAGGGCTAGATTGCTTTATTGATAATACGGGTAATCCAAAAATTATCGAATTGGGTTATCGGATTACCAAACTCCAGGGTAGAGTAATTTTGGTAGGTGTACCACCCAAAGATAATGACACAACCATCTACTCTCTGCCATTGCATTTTGGTAAGCGCATCATTGGCTCTCATGGGGGTGAGGCAATTCCCAATATAGATATTCCAAGGTATTTGAACTTTTATCGTTCGGGTGGGATGAGATTAAAGAAAATTATTTCGAACATATATTCCTTAGAAGATATTAATCATGCTATAGAAGATATGAAGAGTGGCAAGTTAAGTGGCCGTGCATTAGTGAGGCCAAGTTTATGAAAAAATACAAGTGCCTAGCATGCCAAAAAGCTGAAGTGGAAATTTTGCTAAATTTTGGTCATCAGCCTCCAAGTAATCGTTTTATTAAAGATGGGGCGCCAAATCATGATGTTCATCCTCTAGTTTTGGCGCAATGCCAAAGTTGCGGTTTAATTCAATTGGTTGATCCAATGCCAATAGAGCTCGTTTTATCCAAATACGATTGGATTGTATACAACGAGCCCGAGGGTCATCTTGACAAGATGGTAGATGATGTTATTGACTTAATTGGGTTGAAAAATCAATCTTTAATTTGTGGGATTAGCTATATTGATGATACTACCCTTGCACGATTTAAAAATAAGGGATACCAAAAAATTTACCGTATGAATCTTGCAGAGGATTTGAAGATCCAAGATTCGTTTGCTGGTTTAGAAACCATTCAAGAAGCCATCAGTAGTATGAACTTAGAAAACTTCGTCAAGTTTCATGGTAAAGCAGATCTTTTAATGGTACGGCGTGTTTTAGACCATGCACATAATCCACGAAAATTTATACAAAGTATTGCTCAGCTAGTAAAACCAGGTGGGTATATGGTTTTTGAAATTCCAGATAGTACGAAGTTTATTGAAGCATGTGACTATAGCTTTATTTGGGAGGAGCATATTACTTATCACACAAAAGATACAGCTATGAGCTTGTTTCAACTTCAAGGATTCAAAGTGACAAAAATTAAGAATTATAGCTACCCACTTGAGGACTCCCTTGTAGTAATAATTAAAAATGAGTTTTATATACCACCAATAGATAATGAATATGTTTCTAGTTTATTAAGTATTGGTAAGAGATATGCTGAGCAATTTAATGAAATTAAGGTCAAATTATTACGTATACTTAATGTCCTAAGTGACGCTGGAAAAAAAGTAGTTATATTTGGCGCCGGCCATCTAGCCATAAAATACTTAAATCTTTTTGGAATCAGTGAATTTATTTATGCAGTTATAGACGATAACGAAAAGAAGGCTGGGTTGTACTTACCAGGTTCTGGAGCTACGATAAAACCTTCATCAATTTTAGTTAGCGAGAAAATAGACCTATGCTTACTTTCTTTGAATCCCGAAAGTGAAGCTAAAGTAGTTGGTAAAAATGGGGCATACATAGAAAGTGGTGGAAAATTTAAATCAATTTTTAGACTTAGCAAGATGAATTTGCTATGAATGCATAGGTAACTATGAATTTAGTTAAGGTCAATGACGGAGTATTCTATGCGAATGATTCAATTATTACGTTTGGCGTCACTGAAATAAATTTTTTAAAAGATACTGCTAAGATAACCCCTAGTCAACGATCAAGAATTTGTACTCACTCTAGTCCTGATAATTTAATACATGAAATGTTTATTGGTTTAACTGCTAGAAGCTATATTCGACCACATAAGCACCTTACCAAGACGGAGTCTTTCTATGTAATGGAGGGTGAGGTTGATATTGTCATGCTCGATGATCTTGGAGATATAGTGTCTGTAACTGAGTTGGCAGAGCCTGGTAGTGCAAAGAGTACTTATTTTAAAATGACAGAACACTTATTTCACACTTTGATTTTGCGTTCAGAATTCTTGATATTACATGAGGTTACTAACGGTCCCTTCATTCCTAATGAAGCTATATTGGCCCCTTTTGCACCACCAGAGGGCATTAATTCCGAGGGAGATAAATATTTAGCTGAATTGAAAGGTAAATTGAAAATTTTTTATTTAAATGGCGAGAAAAAATAATGCACACTGTTATATTTGGTGGAACTAAAGGCATGGGTAAAGTTGTAGCCAGAGAGTTAAAAAAAAGAGGAGATGATCTATCTATTTTTAGCAGATTTATACCCTCTGATGAGCATAAGATTGTTGGTTGCAAATATTACGCGGCTGATATTTCCAATGGCGATGATGTGTTATCGAGTCTAAATAGTGCGATTGTCTTGTCGGGCAATATTAACTACATGATATTTTGCCAGAGATATCGTGGAAATTCAGATTCTTGGGCTGGTGAGTTGGAAGTAAGTCTTTCTGGCCCAAAGCGAATTGTGGAGGCTATGCATAGTAACTTCTCTGTTTCTGGCGATCGCGGAATTGTTTTTGTTAGCTCCATGCTTGGTGATAAGATTGGTGAAGGCCATGATTTAAGTTACCATATTGGCAAGGCTGGTATTAACCATATGTCAAGGTATTTCGCAGTCATTTTAGGCCGAAAAGGTATTAGAGTAAATTCAGTCACACCTAGTACCTTTCTTAAGGAGGAGTCAAAAGATTTTTATTTGAATAATAAAGATTTAATGGATTTGTATAAAAGTATTGTTCCCTTGGGGCGTATGGGCACTGCTGAGGATAGCGCTAACCTTATACAGTTTCTATGTAGTCCTGCAGCACAATTTATTAACGGGCAGAATATATGCGTTGATGGTGGACTGTCACTCATTTGGCCAGAAAAAATGGCTCGCCAGTTAAAGTCAGTTTAAGAAAGTAAAGAAAATGGACCAATCTTACATACGCCGCAATTCATGTCGATTGTGTAATGGAACTAAACTAGAGCTTATTTTGCCAATGGCCTCCTCGCCCATTGGCGATGCTTATGTAAGTAAAGAAAAATTAGACATTACACAGGATAGATACCCCCTCGATCTATATTTATGTTTTGATTGTGGTCATGTCCAGAATATTGATGTTGTTAATCCAGATATTTTATTCTGTGATTATATTTATAAAACGTCACATTCACTTGGCCTGGTGGATTATTATAAAAGTTACGCAAAAGAGATCACTGACCGGTTTGGCTTCCCAGCAGATTCTTTGGCTATAGACATTGGAAGTAATGATGGCTCTTTATTGGGCTTCTTTAAATCTCGTGGCTACAAAGTGCTTGGGATTGATCCAGCTAAAAAAATAGCCGAGGAAGCTACTAAAAATGGAATTCCTACAATACCTAATTTTTTTAACTATAACTTAGCTAAAGAGATTCGTTCAAAGTATGGACCTGTAAAAATCGTTGCTGCCAATAATGTGTTTGCCCATGCAGATGATCTAGCCACTATTGCCAAAGGCATACATGAGGTTCTTGACGAAGATGGAGTATTTGTTTTTGAAGTGTCTTATTTGCCTGATATTGTGGATAGGTTTCTTTTTGATACTATTTACCATGAACATGTCTCGTATCACTCATTAATCCCTTTGGTTGAATTCTTTAAGAAAAACGAATTAGAGCTTTTTGATATACAAAAAACTGGGTCTAAAGGTGGCTCCATCAGAGGATTTGTCCAGAAAATAAAAACAAGCAGCAGGGCAGTGCAGGTAAATGTTAGTAAATTAATTTCCATGGAGAGGGAGAGGGGCTTCAATGAACCTGAAATTTTTCACCAGTTCAAAATAGAGATTGATAAAAAAAAGAAGGATCTGCTTGAATTAATTGAGTCCCAAATTACATTGGGTAGAATTTTTGCAGGATATGGTGCGTCAACTACCGTCACAACACTTATGTGGCACTTTGATCTTATTGGAAAAGTTCAATATTTAGTAGATGATAAACCAAGTAAACATGGTTTATTTGCACCTAGGTGCCATACGCCAGTTCTCTCGTCCGAGAAAATTATTAAAGAAATGCCTGATTACGTAATAATTTTAGCTTGGAATTATGCTGCGCAGATAATAGCAAAGAATATGGCCTATTTAGATGCAGGTGGTGTTTTTGTGGTTCCTCTCCCGCATTTGAAGTTAATTCGGGCTGGTGACCTTTTGACTTAAAAAAGCACATATGAACCAAGTTAAAAAATTTTAGCAAAAGAGAACTTTAATGTTCTTTATGCTTGACCTTTGCGACTTTTTAAATTTTTTAAAACAGATAAGCTCAAATAAGTATAACTGGTTGGCGCCTAATATTTTTTGTTGGCTTTGATCTTGAAATTCATGAAGGTAAAATTAATACTTCGAATTTATAATTGTTGAAATTGTATTAGAAGTGAAAGTTAAACTTTTTGTATTCTTTGTTTTTTCTAAAATTTGAATAATAAAAAATTACTTACACAACTAACTCAAATTAAAGAGAGTAAATATGGAAAATAAAGGTGACAAGCAATATGCTAATAAAAATGATAAAGAGTTTCGCATAAATCAAAAAATAGTAGAAAGTCCAGAAATTAAATTTGGTGCTAGAACACAGCATTCATATCTCGAGGATCCCAAGCATTTATTATTTAATTTATCACGTTATAAGTTTGTTTCGAAGATGTTTTCAGGTTACAAAAAAGTTCTAGAAATAGGATGTGGTGATGCATTTGGAACTGCACTAGTTGCTCAAACTGTTAAACAAATAACAGCCGCAGACATAGACAGCCAATTTATTATTGATTTGAAAAAAACACATGGCTTCTCCAATAAAATAAATTTCCTTACCAAAGATTTTATTAAAGAATGCATTCAAGAAGATTTTGATGCCGCTTTTTGTCTTGATGTTTTAGAGCATATTCCAAAAGAGTTTGAAAATAAATTTATTATAAATATTACTAAATCCCTTGCAGTTAATGGAGACCTTATAGTTGGCATGCCTTCACTTGAATCACAAGTTTACGCTTCTGAGCTAAGTAAAGAAGGTCATGTAAATTGTAAGAACGCTTACGAACTAAAAGATTTAATGTCAAATTACTTTTCTAAAGTATTTATTTTTTCAATGAATGACGAGGTTTTGCATACAGGTTTTGCACCTATGTCACATTATATTTTTGCGTTATGCGTTGCAAAATTGTAAAAATATGGTTTAATCATATTGTTCCAAGAAGATCAGTCTGAATTTTTTCCAAAACACTATTCCAATCATCGACCAAAGGCTGCCTATAAAGTTTCACAGAGTGATACCATGGACTATCTTCTCTATTCAATAGCCAACGCCAATCGGGGTTGTATGGTAGAAGTACCCAAGTTGAGATTCCCATTGCTGCAGCCAGATGTGCAACACTACTATCGACACTAATAACTAAATCCATTAATCCACATAATGCTGCTGTGTCAGTAAAATCTTGTAATTGATCTCCAAACTGTTTAATTATTTCGCACTTATTCAGTAGCTCTTGATCAATATCCCTTACTTCTTTTTGTAGGCTGATGTATTCATAACTAGGTGATAAGTAAGGTAGTAATCTAGCTAACGTTAAGCTGCGATTATGATCGTTTTTATGTGTAGTACTGCCACTCCAAACAAGGCCTATACGCGGTTTAGTTTTTTCTCCTAATTGTGCTTGCCAGATAGCTACTTTATTTTGGTTACTTGTGATGTAACTAGGGGATGATGGAATAGTCTCTAAAGTTGTCTTAAAGGCTAATGGCAATGATAGTAAGGGGCATTGGTAATCAAACTCTGGCAATTTACTATCTTTAGCAATTATCTGGCTAACGCCATCCAAATCATATAATAATGGAACTAAAGAAGGGTGTACTTCTAAAATGACTTTGGCCCCAAGAGCACTAACTAACGGTACGTAACGACAAAATTGAATCGTATCCCCTAAACCTTGCTCTGCATATAACAAAATCGTTTTATCTTTTAAAGGCTCTTTCCCCAGCCAAAGTGGTTGCTCAAAGCTTCTGATACCTACGCTCTTATTGAGGACTTCACTTTTGGAGCGCCACTCATATTCTAGCCAACCTTCGTTGAAATTACCTAATAATAATTGCACTAAAGATAAGTTCCAATGCGCTTCTGTATAGTCAGGATTAATAGCAATAGCCTTTTGATAGCCAGCGATCGCTTCATCATAGCGCTTGAGTTCTTGTAAGCAAACTGCACGGTTATAGTGAGCATCCACATAGTCATACTTTAAAAGGATTGCTTGTTCAAGACTCGAGATCGCTTTTTCAGTCTGCCTTAGTTTAAAGAGAGCAATTCCGCTATTACCATATGCCTCTGCATAATCAGCTTTGATTGCAATAGCATTTTTATAACTAACTAGTGCCTCCTCAAAGCGGTTGAGTACTTGTAGAGTTGTACCAAGAAGATGATGTGCTTCAGCATAATTAGGATTGATGTCAATTGCATTTTGATAACTTACTAAAGCTTCATCAAAGCATTTGAGGTCAAACATGGAGATTGCACGGTTATAAAAAGCTTCTGCGTAGTTAGGATTTATAAGAATAGCTTTAGAGTAGGCAGTAATTGCCTCAGAAAAGCGTTTAAGCTTATGTAGTGTCAATCCAACATTATGATTAGTCTGTGCAGACTGCTCTGGATTAATTGTAATTGCATTGTTATAACTGATTAACGCCTCTTCAAAACGTTCAAGCTCATGTAAGACATTGCCACGATTACTATGAGCCTCCGCATAATTTGGATTAATAACAATAGCACGATCAAAACTAATCAAGGCCTCAGTAAACTTTTTAAGTTTATACAAAATACAACCATGGTTATAGTAAGCATCAATATAATTCGGTTGGAGAAAAATCGATTGTTCGTGGCAGTTTAAAGCCTCATCAAAGCATTCAAGGGACTCTAAAGTGACAGCAAGGTTTCTATAAGCTTCAGCATAATCAGGTTTCAAATTAATGGCTTGCTTGTAACTAACCCTTGCCTCATTAAAGAGCTTAAGTATCTTGAGAACATTGCCTTTGTTATTATGAACTTCTGCGATAGTAGGCTGTATTTTTATAGCCAGGTTGTAACTGGCTAATGCATCCTCATATTGATTTAATTCTTGTAATATGTTACCTCGATTAATAAGAGCCTCGGCATAATCTGGTTTGATTCGTACTGCATTATCATAGCAACTTAAAGAGTCTTTAAGTTGTCGCAACCTTTGAAAATTTAAGCCCAAATTGTAATGGCAATTCGGATGATTAGGATTAATTTTCAAAGCCTTAATGAAAAAATCTAAAGATTCTTGATGGTTCCCAAGTTGCATTAATAGTGTACCTAACAATTGTAAGGCATCAAAATGATTGGGTTTTAGACGTAATACTTTAGTATAGAACTTTCTCGCTTCATCATACTTACCTTGCTGATGAAGAGTGAAGCCCTGTTGAACAAGATCATTAATTTGAAAATTTAACATAAACTTTAAATAATTTACTTTCCTTCATAGACATAAATATTGGAAGAGTTGGCTGAAATATTAATCAATTGAACTTGTTAATTTTCTTTATGCCTAAAAAGGTTTAAGGGCGGGTCGTTGATCATCAGCTCCATGCTTTTGGCGGTCGAACTAATTAAGAAAGGTTGCCACTATTCCAAACCATTAAAGTAGCCAGAATAAAGAGATGATCTAAAAATTAATGCAATTATAGTTAAATTTCAGAAAACACTTAAAATTTTGCTGTTAACATTATTGCATCTGAAATAAGCTTTGACCTAAATAAGAGCTCCTCGCTAATGGGGCTATTAATTTTTTTATAAATAGTGTACCTAGATAAGTTTGATATATTTTCTTTACTAATATGGATTTTAGCCCAATCAGCTACATCTTGTATATTCGCTTTTTTATGGCCAAATGGAGGATAAAAATTGGATAATTTGCCCAGCTCTATCGAAGGCAATTCTGACCAATCAGTACAATAATAGCAATTTTTGAAGTGTTGTAAGAAATGAATATCAATACATCCCATTCCCGGGGCTAACATCCATTCTTGTGGTAAATATAAGCAGGGAGAAAGTGAAAATCCCCGCATACAGATAGATTTATCATCAGTCCAAATTAAATTGTAAGGTAATTTACTAAATAACGGACTTTCCCAGTTTGAAGATGTCCATAATGGATGTAAATTATTAAAACCAACTTCAAATAATTCATCAACTGAAAGTTCGGCGCCAGATAAATAAGGCGATGCGCTTTCGAATGCCGCCCTTATTGGAGTACCTACTACAGAATCATAACCACTTCGTATATGATCAATTGCATTTTTAAAAAAATTTTTACCATAAAAAATATCAGCAGTTGCCACATGAAGTAAAACTTTATGCTCTAATGCAAATTTAGTTGTCCACTCCACTTGGAGAGATTGAAGTTGATACCGTAATTCATGGCTAAGATTAATCCCATCCATAGTTATAAATTCTATATGAAACTTATTTTTTATTTTAATAAAGTTTTCATGATTTTGAATAATTGATAAATTACTATTTTCAGTAAAGATAAGATAAACCGGTGAATTAAAGTAATCTTGACTATAGTTTTCTAATAACGACTTAAGATGGAAATTTAAAAAAATATCAGTATAGGGCTGACCATAAACCAAATTAGAAATACAAATTTTATGCATTCGCCAATACCTTTTAAAAAAAATTATATTACTTAGCTATCCTAACATATTGAATAGTATTAAGTATTAACTATGAGGGATTTTTCGATTTTAAACAACTAGCCGGGAGAGATTTATATTAAGTAAATAGCTACTATAAGATAAAAACATTAAACCTCATTCGAACGTATTTAGGTCTACAATGAACTTACCGATTTCTACTAAATACTCTGGGACTAATTAGGTCACTTTATGTTTTAGAAAGGAAGCTTAGGTTAAAATCTTTAGTAGATATGTACTTAGCTTAATCCACTTTTTAGCGATTTTAAATTCAATAATGGCGTTAATTACACCTAAAGTGCCTCGTACTGAACTGCAACTTTCTAAGCTAATTCAACAAGGCTTGGCTCTTCATCTAGAAGGTGAGCTCAGCGAGGCGCGTAAACTTTATGAGCAAGTTTTAGAATTTCAGCCCAATCATTTTGATGCGCTTCAACTACTAGGTACGATAGCTGGGCAAACAAAGGATTTTCAGAAAGCTTTAGAACTACTTTCTAAAGCTTTGGTTATTAACCCTCATCACATACTTAGTCATTACAACCTTGGCAAAGCTTTGCAAGAACTCCAGCGGTATCGTGAAGCCTTGATTAGTTATGACCGTGCTATTGCCATTAACCCTAATTATGCGGAGGCTCATAGTAATCGCGGTAGTGTTCTACATGAGCTAAAACGCTTTGAAGAGGCGCTCGTCAGCTACAAAAAAGCCTATACTATTAATCCAGAATTGTCCGCACTAAATCATCATAATATTGGCTTAAGCCTACAAGAGCTCAAGCGCCATGATGAAGCCTTGATGAGTTATGATCGTGCTATTGTTATTAATCCAAATTATGCGGAGGCTCATAGTAATCGTGGCAATGTCTTACATGAGTTAGAACGTTTTGAAGAGGCGTTAATCAGTTATAACAATGCAATTACAATTAATCCAGAGCAGTCTGCACAGACTAATCATAATGTTGGATTGACACTACAAAAACTTAAACGCTATCCTGAGGCAATTTTATATTATGAGTTGGCCATTAAAAACCAATCTGATTTTGTAGATGCCTATATTAGCCATGGAGATATACTTCACGAGCTAAAGCGCTTTGAGGAAGCACTAGTTAGTTATCAAAATGCCCTTAATTTCAAGCCTAAGTTTGCTGAAGTATATTGCGCTATCGGTGATACTTTAAATGAGTTAAAACGGTTTGATGATGCTTTGATTAGTTATGACCGTGCTATTGCCTTTAAACCTGAATATGCAGAAGCTCATGGTAAACGTGGCTATATATTAATTAATGAATTTAAAAGACTTGAAGATGGCCTTTCTAATTATGACCAAGCTATTGATCTTAAGCCAGACTATGTAAAAGTAATCTATAACCGTGCAGTTTGCTTACAAGAACTCAAGCGCTATGATGAAGCGATCGCCGGCTATCAAAAGGCTATTGCCATTCATCCTGACTATACAGAAGCGCATTGGAACTTATCTTTAGTGCAATTATTATTAGGTAATTTCAACGAAGGTTGGCTAGAATATGAGTGGCGCTCGAAAAGTGAAGAAGTTAATTTATTTGCCGGTATCAGAAGCTTTGATCAACCACTTTGGCTGGGGAAAGAGCCTTTAAAAGATAAAACGATTTTGTTATATGCAGAGCAAGGTTTAGGGGATACGCTTCAATTTTGTCGTTACGTACCACTAGTTAGTGCTCTTGGGGCTAAAGTCATTTTAGAAGTAC
>Ga0214919_10003885_pt1 | contig 22227 bp, 12 predicted proteins | sample LL1503_MetaG_FD_177994 | JGI IMG/M metagenome (GOLD analysis project Ga0214919, IMG submission 177994) | Freshwater microbial communities from Lake Lanier, Atlanta, Georgia, United States - LL-1503 | ecosystem: Environmental > Aquatic > Freshwater > Lake | place: USA: Georgia | collected... | reverse complement strand
CTCCTCTTCGCCTTCGCCGTCGTCTTCGCCGTCGTCTTCACCTTCGCCGTCGTCTTCACCTTCGCCGTCGTCTTCACCTTCGCGTTCGCCTTCGCCTTCGCCTTCGCCTTCGCGTTCGCCTCCGCGTTCGCCTCCGCGGAGGCGGAGGCGTTCGCCTCCGCCTCCGCCTCTACTCTGCGACTTCAGCAACTCCTGCGACTTCAGCAACTCCGCCTGCAACCCCTGCAACTCCTCCGCGGCGTTATTGGACATTTTGAAAGAGTTTTGAGCGTTGAGCGTTGAGCGTTGAGCGTTGAGCGTTGAGCGTTGAGCGTTGAGCGTTGAAAGCAGTTAAAACGGTGTGGTGTGAAGACGTATGATTAAATTATTGAGAGTGTAAAAATTCAAATTTGACAAATTCAAATTTTTGTGAGTTTATACTAATTTTTTAAGACTATTTTGTGTTTTTGTTACCCATTAAAAAATAATTTTTTGATATAAAATATAGATTAACGTGATTAGCACTTAATTTATCTTGCAACCTGGATAACTTTATCGCGATTGTAAGTACGGGATGTAGAATCCTCAAATCTGGGGTCCATTCTACGATAACCAGTAGTAGGACCTTGGCGCATATCGGTTCGACTGAGATTACCAAATTCAGTAACTCCGGCATTCGTAATAGCCGTATTATCAACCAGTTCATCCCGATAATGAGTTAATTCTTGGTTAAGCTTTAATCGGAGCACTCGTTGAACATTGGTGCAGTGCATGAGATTGCGTACAATACGAGTATTAAACCTACATTTGAATACTTCCTTCAAATTCTGAATCTTAGTATTGAGAACATCCACATAATTCATTTTGCCATTTTCATAATATGTAAGTTGGTTGTTATTATTTACAGTTGGTAATACTTTGTGAAACAGCTGATCACTAATAAATTTTGGTCGACCCATTAGAAGTGATTCATCACCATGCATTAAAGCTGCAAGCGTATTGTCACCTTGGAATTCATATCTGTCAAGCGATTTTATCGGATCAAATATACTATCTAAATATCTAAACATTATTGCTATAATACCAAATAGATTTAGGTATGCTTGAATAATAGCAACATGACCATTATTATTTTGATGTACATCATTTCGTATATAAGGGTCATCTATGTAATTATCAAAGTTGTCGTTAATTAGGTTAAACATTAATACTTCGTCGAGGTTATCCAAAACTGAGTCTGTATCAAGTATATTTAATATATTTTTGTTGTTCATAAAATTTATAGCTGAATTTACAAAGTCTATAAAACTATTATCAGTATTTTTTATAGTTAAATAAATTAAAGTTAACGCAGCATTACTGTATTCTTTTACAGTATTTAAATCATTTGCATTTATTGTGCTGTCATATTCTGAAAATTTTTTATACGCATATTGTATGTATTTATCAGGATGTGTATTATATTTATAAAATAACAAAGTTCGTATAATATCTATACAGTTAAGCGCTATATTTAATATGTTCGATGATGGGTTTACTAATATAATATCTATTTCAGACGCATTCAATATGTTTTTAAATGATGTTACACATTCTACTAATACTGTATGAATATGGTTGGGAGTGTTTCCCCTGGCGTTAATGTCAAGCATCATGTTAGACAATGTTTTTAATAAGCTAGATTGCGAGTTTAGATTTATTGCTGCATTTGGATTTGTTTTGGTATAGTGATAATATGGATCTTCTAGAATCTTATAAAAGAATTCACGAGCAGTAGTTGGGTTAAATACATTACTATTTTTGATCCCTAATGTAAGTCGAGCATTTTCTTCAAATGTAAATGTATAATTATATAGTGGTGCTAGCGGAATTGTACGCATTAATGCATGTACATTAATAGGAATAATATTCATATCAATAATATTATATATTCTCTCTTTCTTACGTTGATTTGTATCATTAACCATATTTCCTCCAGGCACATTTCTATTAACCATATTTATAATATCGGTCATCTGTATCGACTGCGATGATCCTTCCGTAGTTGAAAGAACTTTTTGAAATGTAGTTGTTAGAGAATATACTTTATATTGATCATCGCCAATCACTGTGGCAGTTTTAAATACAGAGTTATATGCATATGAAATTAATCTAGCGGCGCTAACGTTATTGGTATAGTCAGACATACCTGCTTCGTAGTATCGTGCATCAATTATTCCACGTAAAGTACCTACAACTCCGTTAACTAATTGTTCATACTTGGATTCATCAACTTTAATATTCGAGTTTTGTTTAAATTTTTCAAGTGCATCCATAATACCAGGTGCAGACGCCGATGATAGTTTCCAAGATCTGTCATTAAACATACCACGTACACCGTACATCATCTTGAAATTGGCCGATCCAACTGAATTTGTAGGAAATAAATACCCAAGAATTGTTTGTTCAGGTGTTGCTGTGGTAGAATTATCAGTATATTTTAGATAATGTAGAGCTGATGAAAGTGGCATCAATGGTATTTTACCATATCGAGCCTGATAATCACGGATAGAATTTTCTTGTGTTTGTAAATATTTAGGTTCATCTGCGAGTTCTCTATAAACATCAGACGCGGAAGTTGCAAGCGTGTAACAACCTTCTACAATCTTATCAATAAATGCAATCATATTAGTTCTATTATTTACATCCGCATCTCTGGTATTTCTTCCAAGAATAATGTCTGTTTTTTCAAGTAGTTGTTTGGTAAATTCACCTTTTTTTTGTAATAATGTAAACATTTTATTGAATACTAGAAGATTTACACGCATACGTTCACGAATATACATTGGTACTTCTGACAATGTTGAAATTAAATGCGCACTAACTCCTTCACGAGTAGTATCAGACATCATTCGCTGTAATATAAGTGCCAATGACCTACATAATACGTTTTGCGGTGGCTGTAAAATATTAATCGGGGTATTAGCATCAATTTGATCAATATATGGATCAGTTAATACTCCTTGTCGTCTGCCGCCCACTACTGGTAACAGCGCAGCGATATAACCCAGATCATTATATGTATTGCTTACAGGCATTGAAATCGCTTGATTAAATGAACCACTTGCGAAATTCTCGATAAGTCCCCGATAAATTTTTTTAACTGATATGTCATAAAATTGAGTAAGATACATTGCTAACAGCTGATTAAATACAGGTAACATGCCTCGCTTAGTAAGATCAATCGTTGTCCCATCCCAAATCTTATAACGTATATTAAATTTAGTTCGATTAGGTTTTGGATTTTGACCTTGGATGGGACGTTGAGGCGCCATATCACCCATCAAATAATTAAGTCCTTGGTCGTTTTCTAGCGCAGTAGGTACGGTTCCTACTAAAGTCGTATTGCCGTAAACTAGAATCTGTAATGCCTTGTTATTATTATTATAATTCAAAATAATTCGGCTATACAAATTATCGATTTTTTTAGTAACTGATTCTAATGTGTTATTATCTGATTCTGGATCCATATTAAGGCTTTGTGTATTATATCGGTTAATACGTCCTTTAAGAAGTTCAGCAAATAAATGTTTTTCGAGCCATTTAATTGTTCCTTCTGAAGACGAATCGGCTCCTTCATATTTATTAACAACATTTTGTGGCATATATTGCCTCATTAAATTGATGAAATATTGAACTGATTCCATAAGATCTTCTAGAGAATTACTTAGGTCTGAGAAATCAACTAATAATTGACTATTATTGGATTGGGGAAACCTAATTTTAATTTTTTCATCAAATGCATTATTAAGACCATTAACTAGACTAATGATTGAATAAAGCATAAGTTTGGTGTTTAGTGTGGGTGGATTTGTATTATTATTTTGAGTGTCAGGGATTGGACGAATGTTTCCTACATATGAACCGTCAGTACCGACAGCTACATCCGCACCCAAACCAGTACTAGCTGGTGTGTTTTCTGCTGACTTGTGCATTAAATTAACTACATTTCGAATATGTTGCAACATCTTAGTAATTGCAGTTAGAGTGTTAATTCCAGTTACAACGGTTTCGTGAAAGAAATAATCACGGGCAATATCAGTGCTAGCAAGTGCATTTGATCCACGAATTAACTGTGACACAATTTCATATTTTTCACTTTCGGTTCCGGTGCGTATTTTAATTGCAGCTTGTTTGATACGTTCAGAATATGAGATATTAACGAAATTGTTGTCACCACGTGCATCTACAAATGAATCATTAAGATTATTGCGAAATTTTTGAAGTTTTTCTATATATGTTTTTTTATTGTAACTTGCGAGTTCAGTTTTACATTTCAAAGTAAGATTAGTTGCATCTTTTCCGAGAATAACATACTGATCCGATGGTGCCGGACGTTTAGCACGAAGTTCACCCTCATTAGGTAAAATTGCATAGTTATTATATTCATCTCGATTAGCATTAATTTCTCCGGATAATCGCATCATTTTATAAAATTTTTCAAAGTCATCGCGTTTAACAGCTCCATATCGGCGGTTAATTTCCATTACAAATTCATTACATGCTTTATACGAAATTGAATTAGTGCCTGATTCTCCTTTAAAATGCTGGTAGATACTATTACACTCAGCAATAATCATTTTAAGTTCACTTTCCGAATATGTTCCAGTATCAACAGTTGTCTGACCAAATTTAAGCCACATAAGTCGGATAAACCCAGTGAATACACCGCTGATATCAGGAATTAGAGAAATCTGGTCATCTTGTATTGCTGTGTCAAATTTAAGAATATCACTGCGATAATACTCAGCTAGACGAACAAGTCGGAAATATAGTTCAGTCGCATCAGGGTTAATTTCGGTATGACCTATACTCCCACCACCAATAATCATACGAGTAGGTGTAAGATCATAAATAGGTCCAGGACGATTAAACAGCTCATACATACCTATTACCGTCAAAATTTTAGTTGCCATAGCTTTAACAATCATCTGGAAATGCATATCTTCGTCAACAAAATTAGAATTTTCACCGACTTTACCAATAAATAAAAATATTTTAGGATTTCGAACCCCCATCTGGCTGGTTTTAAAACCTTTATTACGTTCATTGGCATTAGTAGCATTTCCATTATTAGCAGTTATTGTGAGTTCTAATACTTGTTTTGTAATTACATGTGATATATTCAATGACATAGCAGATCCTTTGATATATGCCATTAGTGCTTTAAATATTTCAGATGGTGACATAAATACAGAGTTACGAAGTTCTTTATTACCAAATTTATCGCCCATTCGAACAACTGCGTTAATAATATTTTTAAGTGCTTGAAAGTTATCATATGTACTATTGAAATGGTTTCTAGCATATGTAGCCAATTCACGTTGACTTGATAATAATAAATCAAAATTTTCTTTAAAATTCAAATCTCCAGGCGATCCGAGTTTATATGTAGACGAAATCAAATTTTCATAATAATGTTTGGATTTATTAGCAGTATTAGTAGTATCTCTCGTTGGATCTAAAAGTATTGCAGCTGCCCGGCCGGCTACATTACCCGCTAAGCGTTCTTCTCTAGAATGCAGATCATTACTATTACTGAGCATATTTTTTGGATGACTGTCTATAGTTACACCTTCTCTGGCAAGTTGTCCAGTAATGTCTGTGCCAATAATTGCATTACCCATAGTAGAAATAGTATCGGACCAAATATGAAGAGGTACACCGGGCGTTTGATCAATCAAATTTCCAGTATTTTCACACATATCAAATGCATGTGCTAGATGATTTCCAGTTTTTTCATCATACCAGGGGCCAATAAGATCAACTCCTGTAAGCATTTTTTTAATATCAGCAATATCTTCAGGGTGTGCAGTTGCACCCTCAGTAAACTCTTTTAGATAGAGATCAACCGCTTGGAGTGCTTTGTAGAAATTTTGCTTACATTCGAATTCTTTTTTATTTAAATCATTACACATTTTATAGGCTGCTTTAATATTGACTTTATATGCGTAATTTATGACATCTGGTGCGTTTGCCGCGTCTACTTTAGGTTCTGTTGCATCTGCGACTTTTTTAAGATAATTATCGGGTCCTAATGCTAGCTCAATTTTTTCATTTGTGTCATCATATGCTTGTTTAAGTTTTTTAAGTTTGCATGCAACTGCTTCACCAAGTAGACTTTCATACTCTTCACCATATGATGCGACTTCACTATGAGTTTGTTTTAGGTTTTCTTTTACTTTAGCAACATAATAGTAATAAATAAACGAGTTAACTGATTTACGAAGATCATGTGAAGCACGGGAGACTTCAGGTAGTTCATAATCTTCCAAAGAAATATCGTCATCATCACCGCCACTGGCACCTGATTCAGAATTTCCGTATTTCTGTTTAATAACATCATAATAGAAATCAATCTGTTCAATAATCTTAGTAACAACAGCTAGAACCGGCTCAAAGTACTGGCGACTGCTAGAATATAGCTCCATACTCATCACATGTTCAACAACAGTCTTGACAAGGCGGATATTGTTCATAAATGCATCGCGGAGCTGACGACCATCAATTTCCGGATCAAAACCAATCAGAGCGCGCTCAAGTTTACCCTGACCAAATCCCATTTCAGGACCAATTAATCGGCTGAATGCTTCACGGAGGTCAAGAAGCTTATCACTAATCGGAACTTCGGAACCAAGTTTAGGTCCGAATACATCAATAGCGGCGAGTAGTTTGGCGTATTCTTTCGCAGTTTTAACAATAAAATCAGAGAAGATAATCTGGCGCTCTTTGGTCTTCTTATTTAGTGCAACATCATATTTATTCCTACGTTCTTGGAATAGCTCAGCAGCACCCGCAATACCGGCATGTCGCGTGTTACGATCACTATTGAGATTATGCTTTTTCATGGTTTCTTCTCGGACTTTCTGCTCAGCATTATACATCTTAATTGTTGTTTTCCATTTAATATATTTAGCAGCCTCCGATGGATTCTTAAGAATAAGTTCGTCAAATGCTTTGTCAACAACTTCTTCAGTAGCACCCTTAAGATGTTTCATTTGTTCTCCAAGTTTTTCAAATACTTTATCGGCTACAGTAAGCATAACTGCCGTAGCAGCAACACCATGTACGAGATGTGCCATAACAAATGCCGAAGTCTTTAGATCCATCGTATTACCAATAACATACTTTTTAATATATTTGTAATCGGCACTGGTTTCATCGGCAAGTTGTTGTAGTACATTAGTTTCAGGTCCCATAGTTGCATCGAGCATATTAGAAAGCATTTCAATCTGGCGATCACATTCCTTTGCAATACGCTTATAGATTTCTTGATATGTTTCATAATTCGCATTATCACGTTCTGGATTTGCAATTAAGTTATTTGCTTGACTAACAACTTCGTCATGAGCAGTATCCATGAGCTGGCGAAGAACTTTAACATTGTGAAGTGCGTTAACAACACTGGCTTGAACTGTTAGGAATTCTTCATGAACACCCGTTGTCATCGAATACACAAGCTCGATGGCTTGACGGGCAATTTCATCAAGTTCAGTAGTCGGTCGGATAAGCTTATGTTCTTCAGATGCACCTGGTGTAAATGCATCATTCAGACCCTTAACAAGTGATTTAAGAACATTCTTCTGAGATTCCGATTCAATTTTATATGATTGATCTTTGTGTGGATTAGGAAGCTTTTCCATAATTGCTCTTGCAATATCTGCAATATCTCCGCCTTCACGAACATTAACACCTGCAATTTTAAGTGCCTCAATAATTTTTTCAGCTAGTGCTTTCTTAGATTCATGGCTTTTAGATTTTCGGTATGCAAGAATACTATCTAAGGGTTTCTTTTCAAAACTGGCAGCACCGCCTTCAAAAAATCCTTCACCATCGCCACCATATGGTACCATATCATTAGATTCAGTAGGTTCAGTAGGTTTAGGATAGACTTCCGGGTCAGGATAGCCATCAGCAGATGTAGCAGATGTAGTATTTTTTTTACCCAACTGTCGTAAGTCATTGTAATTGCCAACTAAGCTTGTTGCTGTGTTTGTAACATTTTTACCGGTTCTACGAACTCCACTAATTGCATCATTCGCAATACCAGTTACATGCCCCACCGCTTTCTGTATACCTGCCGCACCATCGTTAAATTTAGCTATACGTGTAGCAAAACTCTCATTCGATTTCTTCAGTGTCCCATCTGGATTACATGGGCAATCAATTGCCGTACTAAATCCTCCTCCCATTTTTTAATTTCCTATATCTTAACTATATTTCGTGTATCAAACTGATACTTTGTATATCTTTGTATATATTTTGTATATAATTACAAAAATCTAAATCCGCATATACTAATAAAAAATAAAAAATTCAATTCATAAATAATTCAATTATATTTATAAATTATTTAAACAGGTTCGAAAAAACAAGTCATATTATCAGTTGTACATAAAAAGATAGTAGAACCATCTGTGTTCCATTACAAGTCGTAAATACCAATTTAGATATATACTGCATCTTACCAGGTCTGACTTGTTTCAAAAAAAAATCCGAAATTTTGGCATATAAAGACATATTTTTAATATTTTTTATTTATGAAGTTTTTTATTATATAATATTATATAATATTATATAATAAAAACTTCATAAATAATATATATAATTTTACATTTTCTAAAGTAGTTTTTAAAAATGACTCATTTTTGCAATCCGCTTCTATGGTTAGAAAAACATGAACCTGAATTCTTTGCAGCGGTAAATAATTTATGTGCCGCAATTAGGTTTACTAATCGAACTACATTTATCCTTCCAACTAAGGAGATTCGTGAAGAGTTTATCAGTTTAGTCGAAAAAGGTAATCCAGATGACGATGACAAGGCCCAGAAGATTCTAAGTGAACACCTTATTAATAAACAATTCGATATTAGTGAGTTACGATCGGGTAATATTTATACAGCAGATCGAAATAAGATTAAAGCTGCTGAAGTTAGTGGCGGTGCTGGTGGTGCTGAGGTTACATTCTCTGATAGTAGTACTACTCTAACTGTTCCTAAGGATGGGAAAAATCGTCGTGGCCAACCAATTATATTAATTGCGAAAGGTGGTCAGGTTCCGAAAGCGGGTATATCTGATGGTCCTTCACATGAACGACGTAACGGAAATGAAGGACGTGGAAAACGTGACGGAAATGACGGAAATGAAGTAAGTGAAGAAAGTGAAAAACGCCCACGCTCACGTGTCCGTAAGCCGAAAGATGGTGAAGAATTCGAGGGTGGTGATGATGAAAAATTAAAAGGTGGAATGCGTGAAGCTGTGTTTAACTCACTATCAAAGGAACATAAGAAGCATTTCAGTACAAAACATGGTGATCCACCTATGTATATGTACATGGTTAGTCTTCTAAACTTTATTAAGGAATCATACCGAAATGTTTATGATGCAATCTGTCCCCTTATCGATCTAAATCCATTTGTTACAGCAGTTATTCTACTTCAACCATATAAAAAGATTGGCCCATATATTCTAGATGATGATCTTATTATTGCATGGGGTGGTAACAAAGACAACTATGATATGTTACGATCTGATTGGTATTCTCATTTTGTTGGTCAACCGTATGAGTCTCGTATTCGTGGTATGCTTGAGGCTATTGATAATGTACGTTGTAGAATTCTCGAATCATCAAGTACTGTTGAATTTAATAAACTATTAGTAGACACATATAATAAATTATATGAAACCGGTAAAGTCGATGGTGTTGAAGTGCTATCTGAGGCTACTCGGAAGCTATTTAAGAATGGATATGGGCTTATGTGGTGTGATGAGATGCGTTTCCTTTTATCACGTGCATTAGATGGTATGAATAACGGTTTTAATATTAGTGTAAATCTTAATAAATTCGAATCTATTTTGAATTATATTATGACTATGAATGTTGATAATTTTGCTGCAACATCAACACTCTTTAATGTTCCTAGTGGTTCTAATAAAAAGGAAATGTTCAATGCTTGGTTAATTCAATTTGTGAATAGTAATGATTTCTTAATGGGTTGTGGTCAAGGATATAAGGAATTTGATAAGATTGTCCCAAGTACTAAAATTACTGGTGTTGAGGGTGGTGTTGATGGTGGATCCAACGTATATGATGCTGGATATCAAAAGATTGGTGCACTTGAAAAAATAAGTGATACTGGACCATTAGATTATGTTGAAGGAGGCGGTCGTGCGACATCCGGACCACGTACAGCAGCTAAAGCTGCCAAGAACCGTCGTAAGGCACGTATCAAAAAAACAAGTGAACACAACATCTAAATCACGCATACTACCTATAATGATATTCAAATATATTGCGTGTAGTTGTAATGAAATATATTCTATAAATATTTTTTTCATGTTTAATAGTGATCACAAAAGTCAATATTACTAATAACATGAACTCTACAACATCGATCAATTTTTAATGCATCTAACAAATCCATCATATTTTCCATATTAGTTGCGAATATACTCATATTAGCAGGTGTCAATTCAAAATTATTATCTTCTGCCCATTTTAACATACGATTTCGTATAACTTTTTTATAAATTGGTGCTACATCACCGATAGATCGTCCACATGATACACAAGAAACCGGAATCAGCATTTTATTAGATATATAATAATTAAGAAATAAATACAATTCAAATTTTAATCAAATTTTAAGAAATCCCGAAAATGCAAAAATTGAAGCCTATATATATTATATTGTATAAACACAAACATATATAGTATAATAGTATATATCTAAGTCATATCAAAACACCCTAGGATATTATTCGAAAAATGAGTTCTAAGGCTCGCCGAATTACTACAACCGAGATTTTAACATTATATGACGCCCATGAAGGTCGAATTGGTGAATTTATTCGTTTTAGTACTAAAATTTCGATTGCTAATAATGGATCATTATGGAATAATGTAGAATTATTTATTAATGGCAAATGGACGACTGAAAAATATGATTTGGAATTTGATAATGAAAAGATTGCATATTGTGTAGCTCCATTAACTGCTGAAGATGCAGCTATTATGACTAAGACATATAAGTATAAGACAGCTGTTAAACATCGTGAAGAACCTAAATATATGCAACCTACTATGCAATTTAATTTATATCCGGGTAAAATTAATATAGATCCTAAGACTGGACAACTAGAAGAAGGAAATGAATTACCTACAATCAAGTCTAAATTAGTACAGGTATTTATTCATCTTGCTAAACATTTTGAAGAAACATATACACTACGTATTAATAATAAACAACTTGTTACATCACTTAAGGAGAAAGATGCAAACCCAGGATCACAAAAGATTCCTAGTACTAAAATCTGTAATGTTATACAAGAGTTCTATGGTGAGAATCATCCGACTCTTGCTGGTAAACCAATGATAAATCCAGTTCTTCGAGTTACAATGCATTTTGAGAAAGATGGTAGTGCTAAGCCCGGAATGTATCACAAAAATGATATCACTGCAGCACAGAAAGTTGAAAATGAAAACCCAATGATGATTAAAAAGCGTTATAAGGCAGTTCCATACACTTTTCAAGTTGCAAATAATAATGGGGATACAGTTACTGAGCCTATCTGTGATAGGAATGTTCATTTAATTCCGATGTTTAGTACTGCAACAGTCGGTACTATCCCATTTTCAATATCTCTTAGTAATTTTGGAATTTCCATGCCTCGTAAATTTAAGATGTTACTTATTACAGAGAGCGAACGTTATAAGGAATCTATTGAAGACTTACTTGGTAATAATAGTGATAGTGAAGAGGAAACAATTACTCCAGTTGTTGTCTCTAATACTGATGAACCGAATCTTGATGGTCTACTGATTGACGAATAATCAAATATTTTAATAACATTTTAATTCCATATATTATAATTTTTTTGAAAAAATGTCTGATAAATTATCATATGATGATGCATTTAAATATGCTACATATATTCGAAAAAATATCAGATCGAATGGAATTAAAATTAAAACAGTTATAGTTGGTGGGTTAAGAAGAAAATCAGAATTTGTCAAAGATATTGACTTACTTGTTATATTAGAAGAACATCAAGAGTTTGGTGTAATAAGTTTTACAAATGATATACAAATTATATCACAATCAGCAGATGGACCAAAGAAAAAATCATTTAAAATTATGATTACAAATAATATAATTGCACTTGATATTTTTACATGTTTAAAATCTGATAAACCATTTGCTATGTTACATCATACGGGTGGTAAAATTTTTAATATTAAGACCCGTGTACATGCGAAGAAGATGGGACTAAAATTAAATCAATATGGTATTTTTAAAAATAATAAAAAAATATTAAAGAAATTTAAATCTGAGCGTGACATATTACGATATCTAAAATTAAAATATTTAACACCATTGTGTCGTGGTACATTAGTTTCAGTAAAATAATTTATAAAACTATTTTATTTATATTATATATTAAATTATAAAATGCAACAACATACATTACTTATTATTATTCTGATAATATGTATTGTATTACTATTTCTAATGTTTCGAATCGGATATGTAATGGGTATTAATAGTATACATATCACACAATTTACACCTTATAATATATCTGAAATGTAGTTTATTCTAATTCATCAAATACATCAGTAATATTAGTGTGATTTTTAGAAATATATGCGGCATCATATTGAAATTCATTATACAATGTCCCGATATTGGGTGGACGACCCATTATGTAGTTTGCAGATAAACCATTTAATTCAGTTGTTACATTCTCAATAGCAGCTTTACGAATAACAACAACAGGTTTACTAGAAGCCATTCTTAGAAATACATTAATTTTTTCGCGTACATCAATACCACTCGATATTAATGCAGTTACTTTACCAGTACAAGTCATTTCATCTGCATATAAAGATGAATGGCGAATATTAGGTGCACTACCACCCATAAATCGATCAAGCTCTCGAATAATAACATTTCTAGCAGCTATAATACCTAAGAACCCATATGTATCATCAATAGACGACGATACTGTAGTATATGGATCAATTTGTGGAACTAATGTAATATCTTCAAGATTTGTTCCGACAGTCTTGATTGCGAAAATTGTTTTTGTTTCCATTGACCCATCTTCATTAATAACATGTCGTTGTATTTCTTCTACAGTAGAAGATAATATTCGATTAATACCACGTATTTGGGTATTAAATAAGGTGTTATTTATATAATTAATAATCTTATTAATAATATTAACATCACTTCTAGATAGATCAGTTATCAATGGTTCTAATAGATATATCCGTATAATAATATTTATATCATTTTCTGAATTATGTATAATATATATATTTTGATATTTAATTCGTAGTTTTTCAATAATATAATCTAAACTCATACTATTAAGGATCATACTTGGTTTATCTAGTTGTAATCGAATACACCATTTTGTAATATTAGTAGGTACACGTAGTAATGGATAGAATTTAATAAAGTTGTCTATCCATCGTCGGTCGGATATAAATGGTGGATATACCAATTCATTAAACCGTTCATCTAATAGTGACCATGAATATATAAATCGTTTAAGATCCATATATTCTATTTGAGAAGCTATTTTTGAAACTTCTACTCTATCATTTTCATATTGTGGTAGAACTCGTAGTAACATTTCTGGACTCATTTCACTATTTTTTGATTTTGCACCTAAAATCTCTTTCGGTTTTAGAATACCTGCACGACTAGTGCCACCACCAACCGATCTATGATGTGAATCAAGCATATATTGGGACATTGGTTCTGAAATAGATTGTGATGCTAATATTCCGATTGCTACACCATAATCAATAAGTGCAATAGCATAATACAATTTAATTGTGTCAAGTATATATGTTAAATCTTCTTCATTCAGATTTAGTAATTTAACACTACATAATTCTGATCTAATTAACATTTGTGTTATAAATACAGCACATTCTATATATTCTGGTATTTTAGATTGTAATTGTTCTTGTATTTCATTGATTAAGATATATGGCAGATTATTGCAAGCCGATTTTACCATATCACACATACGTATTAATTCTTTAATACTTTTTTTATTTTTGGTTTTATTACCATCTAGTGTTTTTTTGACAATAATATCATTAACTATTTGTTCGACATCAACTGGGACATGTCTTACATTTGTACCAATATCGTTAAATCCATTAGATTCGATACTAATCATACTTAATCTAAATTTATCTCTATCTGATTTAATTTGATTAAATTCTTTATCAAATATAAATTGATTACTTGTTTCTGTTTTTTCAAACGTATTTGTATCAAAATAATATTTTGCTTTTAATGCTTCATCACTAAGTTTAACCGTATGTAATGTTACATTAATGAGTTTTCTAGTGTCGATACCGTCACCACCGTATAATAACTGAATAATTTGATTACTAATTACCGATCTACGATAATTATCAACTATATTAGTTTCCATACATCTGAGTTGATGTCTAGCAGATGCACCAGTTTGAGCAGTTGCAAGTGCTTTAGTAATAAGATCATATCGACCAGCTTGACCCGTATTCAATACTTCATTAGAATTCATTCCATTAATATAACAATTTGAAGTGAATCCATTTGGTTCAGGATCTAAGTCAAATCTAGGAAACCATGGATTTGCTCTAGCAACACCAAAATTATTTTTGATACGACTTCCATTAATTTCAGTTTGACCAATAAAACCAGAAATATGGATTAAGTTAGCTATACTTCCTTTACCTCCATAACCAATCATATTATATAATCCATTATTATCAACATCAAATGATGTGATTATGGATTTTAATACTTCTTTATCTGGTGTTTTAAGTGCTTCTTTAACTAAATGTTCGTAAAATTCAATAGTTGTAAATCCAATTGGTGGTATTATCTCACCACATTTGAGTAATTTATTGATTTGTTCTATATCGGTTAACATACCTAATACAGTATTATTAATTTCATTAAGTTTACTAATCGGTATAAGCATATTATCAACTCCAGATGAAAATCCAACACAATCTAAGAATGTAAGCGCTAATTGTTGTAATGTAAACATTTGTTCTAATGCAATTTCATTACCATATTTATATGCTATAAGATGAAATATACCACCATCAGCACCTTCACTAATTGATTTTTTATCTAATACACCTGATATAAATTTACCATTCTGAAATATTGTTTTAATAACATCCGGTGTATAGTTAATAAATGGCGAAAGTGCTTCATTATACCACAATGGTGGTTTATTATAGTTAAGTGGAGTGGTTTTGAATAATGTTGATATAACATCTCTACCAGTTAATATATCTGTATTATTATAAGATGAGAAATCTGGAAGTTCAATTCCGGCTTTAGAAAATAACATCATTGTATGATATTTATTAATTTGAGCACATCTTGATAATTTAGCACATCCAATCACGGAATCTTGAGTTTGACCTAATGCAATTCTAGAATTTTGAGTACTAATAAGAAAATTCGATACAGTTGATAATATACTAGTTTCAATACGGGTCATAGGTCCATGTGGTGGCATACCATTCATCGCATCACCATCGAAATCCGAGTTGTTTAAACTACAATCGATAACATTAAATGAATATGTGTTATTATAAGTAATACGAACTTTAAACGCAGTCATAGCTGTACGTGCAAATGCTGGTTCACGTGTAAAACATATAATATCACCATTAATAAGATTTCGATTAATGATATCACCGTATTCTAATGTCAAATTATTTATTGTTTGATCATTAATTTTATATTCAGTCTTAGTATTTCGTTTAATAATTGATATACAGCCAGGGTATTTCTTTGTTCCATTAACAAAATACACCATAAATTTTTCTATATTAAAACTCTGTACAGTTTCGGCTATTGACATTATTTTTGCAAATTCAATTGGCACTCCTAATTCTGATAATTTTAGATTCGGATTACCTGATATTGTACTACGTGAAATTGATAATGTATGTCCACCTAATAAATCAGATCTGATTAACCCATGTTTACTAGTCCATTCCTCCGTAATTGGTGATATTTTTTTACCACCAATTACAATTCCTCGTTTACCTGTATTCGCTTTTACATCTGTTGTATTCTTTATAATCATATCATACCAAAGCTGTTGAATATTCTGTATATGTGTTTCTTCATTAGAATCAGCTACTATAGTAGTAGTATTATCAATTGTTAGATCTATTAATTGTTTTGCTAATCGTTGTGTTAGATTTGTTAAATCGTGATATTGTACATCTGCACTACCACCTGACTTATATGTTATTCTACCTCCAACAGGTCTAACTGTATTAGACGCAATAGGTATATTATTAATAATTAATACAGATGGATGATAACGTTTATTAAGTTTAATAACTGTTTCATCGGTAACTCTATTAAATATCTGTTTAATTTTATTAGGAAATAACTTAATTTTAACTTTACCATCATCAATTAATGTAGTAAATTTATCTTCCAGAGATTTAATAATTTTTTGATGTTTTGCACCACATAAATAACAATTAAATTTATGTATTAATGTTGATAATTTATTAAATCGTTCAGATAATGGGATTAAAATCAATTTATTATCAGGAATTAAAATTGACCCACATTCCAAACAAATAATTTTTAACCATTTTCGAATTTCAGAAACAAACATTGGCTGTAATAATGATAATTGGGATACTATCATACCAGGATGACCTTGATCATCTCGATTATTATGTTTACATGTAGCACATGTTAAATTATGTTCAGTAGTACCCATACGTAGATCAATACAACCTTTAACAACTGGTATATTATTATTCAGCAATTGAGAATCTGTAATTGTAACCATTGAATCTTGTTCTATATCAGCATCTGATAGAATTCCTATCGTTACTGCCAATAATTCAGTATATGGTGCATCACGAGACATTTTTAAATCTATTTATCAATGTTCAGATGATTTATAAACTTCACAGAAATTTATATGTTTATATAATATATAATAATTTTATATTATCAATTCAAAATTTACATAAAAACATCACACCATTTACTTCATATAGTGCGAGGTTTTGTTATGTGGTCTCCTGAACTTGAATTGATTGCGAGACATATACGTAATCAATCGAATGGATATTTATGGATTTATGAACGAATTGTTTCAAAGGCACAAAGATGTGAAAATGTATTATCTATTTTAACTGGCATTTTTTCGGCTATACTTGGTGCTGGTGGTTTAATCGCTACATTCGAATATGATTATGGTTGGATTGGAATTACAACAGCCGTTATTGGATTTATTAACTCTGTATTAAGTGTATTAAATGCAACATGGAATTTTGGAGTTATTAAAACAGAAGGTATTATATCACAAACTGATTTTTCTAATTTAAGTCATGATATTACATTACAACTTGCGTTAGATCCTAAAGATCGAATTGATGGAAAAGAATTTATAACAAAAATTATGAAAGATATTGATGATATTATATTAAATGCACCTACAATCGATAATGATGTTAAAGCTCAGTATATTCAAAGATTTAAAAATAATCCAATTTATAATCCTGAAGGACAAAGTCGACCACATCATAATATACCTAGACAAAATATAGAAATACAAACCCCAAATAATCAAGAGTTAAAAAATATACGTGAAGCAAAAATATATAGACGTGAACAACATAATAACATAGATAATTTCAGGCATGAGAGTAGTGAAGAAGAACATAAAACTACATTCTCACATGATACATTACATGCCACACGTGATATGATAATATCAGGAAATATACAACGTCGAAAAAATATTCAAAATAATGATGACAATGATGACAATGACGATTGTGACGACTGTGACGATAATGACGATAATGACGATTGTTCGATGGTATCAAAATGGGAAGCTAATCAATAAATCTAATTATTCCATATTACTAGATTCTATACTAGATTCTATACTAGATTCTATACTAGATTCTATACTAGATTCCACACTAGATTCATCACTAGATGTCATCACTAGATGTCAATACTAGATTTATCACTAGATTCATTACTAGATACAATACTAGATACAATACTAGATACAATACTAGATACAATACTCGATGTCAATACTAGATGTCAATACTAGATGTCATACTCGATGTCAATACTAGATACAATACTAGATGTCATACTAGTTAGTTAATAGTTATTTAATATTTTTGTCAGATCTAATAGCATTGTTTTTGCAAATTCAATTGCATTTGAATTACCCTGTTTGAGATCTGTAACAAGCCCCGAATCGATACACTCGAATTCATCTGCATTTTCCACTAATAGATTTTCAAGTGTCCAATGCGCACCTGTAAACTTTACTAATGACGGATTTGTTATTGCAATTTCGATTCCTAATGGACGACCAGGCTCAGCAGTTGGGTATTCGATCCATCCATCATATTTCGGGTGTTCTTTAAGAGCATCTAATGTGTGGTAGTTATCCCATAAACCATCTTTGAGTTTGAAGTCAATTCCTATGCAACTATGTAGGTTTACGATGTCTGAAGGTGATCGTAGCTCAATAATATTAATGTCTTTTGTCAGCTCTACTTCAAATATGTAAAGAGGTTTCGCTATTTTCCACGCACATACATATCCAATATCCTTAATACGGCGTGTTTGAGCCATGAAACTCGTTGTTTTGGGGTGTTCATAACTTGTAACAATGTAAAATTTGTTTCCCTTTTCTAGTACTATTAAGTCGACGCATTTTTCTTTGTAATATAAATCACCTATTTTACTATTATTTACACTCATGTTAATGTTAGTCAACGGATCACCTTCATAAATGAGATACAGTATTTAGTATATATTATTTAGAATAAAAAAACTCAAATTTCATATATTAATATTTTTGAACGCGCAGATCAGATCGTTCAACGCGTGTCTTCGACTTTGACACCAGTGACTTCAACTTTGTCACCAGTGACACCAGTGACACTAGTGTCTTCAACTTTGTCACCAGTGTCACCAGTGTCTTCAACTTTGTCACCAGTGACACCAGTGTCTTCAACTTTGTCACCAGTGACAACTGTACTACAGTCAGTCTGCGATAAAACCATGTGCATACGCAAAATCTCATCGTAAACCGCTGCTACCGTCTGGTCGAGAAACCACACATCATCGTCATAACCGAACTGACCGTAGATCAGTTCGTCGTCAGGGCCAATTGGAACGGTCTCATGTGCGTATTCAACGCTGCAGCTTACAGAGAGCCGAATCTTATTATTCGGAAATGTCACTGGGAAGCACGCTGAATAGAGTCCAACTGGCCCAATTACTAGACCTTTCAGCGTCCCGTCAGCATGGAGCATCTCGCGAAGCTCAAAACTGAGCTTATTTGCACGGTCACGCGCTTTGCGTTGCTGTTGTTCGAAATCTTCGAAAAACTTCGACATTTTTTAATGGGGGTAAGCACTCAACTGTGTATGTTTTATTAGTAAATTTTAAGATATAAAAAATTCAAATTTGACATATTAAAAAATTATAATTTATTCCAAGTATTTTATGGGTTTTATGGGTTTTATAGGTTTTATGAATTTTATGGATTTTATGGGTTTTATGGGTTTTATGGGTTTTCATACAAATTTACATACATTTAGCAGACCTATTCTATTACCTATTAAACCCTGATCATCCAAGTATTTAGGGTTTTACACGAATTTCCAGACATTTAATGGACCTATAATACGACCTAATCGGTTAGCTCGGCCAATAATCTGGGTTTCCATATCCGATGTCATTTCATGATAAATAATAATATCAGTTGTATTTTCGAGATTAAGTCCCGCAGAATGACTCAGTGCATTTAATAATAGAATATTAATATTACGTGTTTTATATCGTTCAAGTAATTTAGCATCACTTATATATTTTGTATATATCATAGGAAATTGCGATAATACTTCATCTATTAATTCAAATGTTTTATTATATTCCGAAAATATTAATAATTTTGTATTTAAACCACTTTTCGCATATATAGTACTCACTACATTCTTAAAGTTTTCAAGTCGTGTTAAATGTGAACTTGGTATCGCTGGTAATATAGGAATAGATTCTACAACCTTAATAACCGTTAATGGTTGTCGACACATTGGACATTGTACATTCGGATTTAACTTATATAATTCTTCAATAGTCGATTCATTAAATAATTGTTTACAACATTCCGTAACAACTGGATTATCTATATCTTCCATTGTAACTGGATCAATATTACATTCACTAATTCGAGTTTTTAGCTGTTGAATACGTTCTTTTAATATTTGGATTTTATTATTCAATTTGTCTTTCCGTAATTCTTTTTGATTTACCGATAATTGCATATCATTTAATGCATTAAGTTTAATCTTCAAGTTATGTAGTTTATTATACATATCTGCTGCTATTGTATTAATAATTGACATTGCAACTTTACTATGAATATCACCGCTAGACGCGGTCCCATCAGGCAGGATAGTATCTATATCAGCATCTGGATGTTCTGCGATATATTGTGCACTTGCATATTGTTCAGTTGTCGCAGTAATTATTTTAATAATACTCGATTGAACAAATCCGATTAAAACCTGTTCCATTTTAGTTGTTTTAGATTCAATAATCGTAATATTTGATTCAAATAAACCCATTGATAGATCAACGAATTTATCATTATTCTTCATAAATATCGCATATTTTTCTATACAATGGAAATACCACAATTTTTTAATAAATCCACGATTTTTAATATTGACTGATGTAGTTTCCCATGATGCAGTTATAAACCAATAAAATTTTGCGTTTATTGCTTTATTATCTGGTAATGATATATGTACTGTTTCATCAATAATCATACGTCTGAATAAATATTCTTCATATCCAAATTGACTAGCTATCTTATACCATGTACTATATATTTTTGAACCAATTAAAATAACATCTGTATTATGTAATCTATCAACATGATCAGTACTATTACTACCATCCGGCAGGATATCATCAACAGTTGCGAAATATTCATCTAAACTTTTTTGATTGTAAATATGGACATATTTTAGTGTTGTATTTTCTAGATATGATACCCATTGTTGGATTACTGGTGATGGAACTACTAATATATTAGTTTTAAAACTCTTTATATCTCCATACGATTCTGGTACTAAAACGGATGCAAATGTATTAATATGACTACTCTCGTTATAAATAGCAATATCGTTGTTAAGTAATAAGATTGATAAGATTGTATATGATTTACCTGATCCAACTTTATCACATATAATACCAAGTTTTGTATGAATTGTATATGCGGGATTTAGTGATTTACCTTGTTCTAACATAATACATCTATGTACTAATGTTCGTTGATGTTGTTTTAATTTTATATATAGACCGTTTGGTTGATCAATCATAGGATCTAATTCAGTTAACTCATACATTATAAACCTCACGCCCTTCTAAACCTCACGCCCTTCTAAACCTCACGCCCTTTACTCCCTCCGAGGTGCTTCGCACCTACGGCACGCAAAGCGTGCCTCTGCGGTCGCCAGGGCTGCGGTTTAAATCCGATCCCTTCGGGCTTCGTTGCTTCGGTCGCCAGGGCTGCGGTTTAAATCCGGGGGCGTGAAAGGTGCTTCGCACCTACGGCACGCTTAAACCTCACGCCCTTTACTCCCTACGCCCTTCGTGCTTCAGGGCTGCGGTTTAAATCCGATCACTATAAACGGGTTGAGTAGTGTTGATCAAGTGTTGCGGTTTAAATCCGATTTGCACTATATGATGCGATCTAATGCTTGTATATACATATATAATATTGTGATTATATTATATATATTATAACTTATTCAATTTTAAAAAAAAAATACAATATTAATAGCATTTAAACATTTTTAGTACGCGTTAGAATCGGTGTTATATATAATCGGATTAAAACCACATGTTCGAAGAACGTACACTTCGTGTGTTGCGACCGAAGTCGGCGCTCAGCGCTCAGCGCTTGACCCTCACGGCTGCACGTGCTACGCACTGAACATCACGGGCTTGGCGCTTCGCGCCGCCCTGCTGTTCAATCCGAAAAAAGCCTGCGGCTCAACCCGGCTATACCGAATCGGATTAAAACCGCAGCCCTGGCGACCGAAGTCGGCGCGCAGCGCCGCGTAGGGAGTAAAGGGCGTGAGGTTTT
>Ga0214919_10003884_pt1 | contig 22228 bp, 8 predicted proteins | sample LL1503_MetaG_FD_177994 | JGI IMG/M metagenome (GOLD analysis project Ga0214919, IMG submission 177994) | Freshwater microbial communities from Lake Lanier, Atlanta, Georgia, United States - LL-1503 | ecosystem: Environmental > Aquatic > Freshwater > Lake | place: USA: Georgia | collected 2015-03-15 | reverse complement strand
CTCGGCACACCCATCGCGCAAAACCTCCCCGGCGAAGCCGCCCCGCTAGAGAACTACGCCGAGCGCACAGTACAAGTTCACAACTTTGATGGCAGCACGTTAGACGTCAGCACCCATTTCCAAGCCGGTGTCGGCTGGGTAGACAATTCGGGCAAGACGGTTTTAAGCCTCAAAGACGCGCAAGCCCAACTTGACGCAAAAAACGCCCACCTAATCCCCGGCGCCAGCGCCGACAACGACTACACGCCCGGCGGCCCAACGGGCGAGGCCGAGGCCAAAACGAACATGGGCCACAGCCCAAACCAACAGGCCAACCCCGAGCCCAGCACCGACGTCCCCCAAAGTCAAAGCAGCGCAGACAACACCGACTTCCACACCGCCCTGCTAGACGCCTTCAACAACCCCACGCTCCCCAACACAAACGGCCCCACCACCCAATACGCAGGCCCCGGCCTGCCCGAATCGGCTACCACTACAAACACAACCCCCGAACCCAACCCCAACAGCCTCTCCTCCTACTTCCAAACCCAAGGCACAGCGCTCACCCCCAAGCAACAAGACGCACTCGCCAGCCAGATAAACCAACTCAAACTCGGCAGTTCTGACGACCTGTCCTTCTACCCCCTGCCCGACGGCAGCACCCTCATTGCCAACGCCGATGGCGACCTGGTGGGACAGCTGGGTGCCCCGCGCAATGGAGAAATCTCCCTGCGCGCCAACGCCATTGGCCAGGACGGCAGCGCCACCACGCACGAGCGCACCATCACCACCGACGGCCAAACCACCAGCTACAGCCCCCACACCCTGGCCCAAGTCAACGCCGGTTTGTCGCTGATCCAAAGCTTGGATGGCTTGCAGCACTGGGACCAGATAGGCGACGTTGCGCGCTTTACCAGTTTGGTGGGCCTGGCCAGCAGCTTCAACACCCTGAGCGACGGCGCACTGGGCAACCTGGGGAACTTGGGCGCAGCAGCCAGCGCGCTGGGCCTGATGCAAGCGATGCAAGACGGCAACACGGCAGGCATCGTCTCAGGCGCCCAAAGCGACGGCAACACCCTGCGCAAGGACATCAGCCAAGAAGGCTTTGCCGAGCACCTGATTGCCATCTTGCAAGACAACGGCGCACTGGCCCCGGCCTGGCAGGTGGCCACGGTGCAAGGCCACTGGGCCCAAGCCCAAGAAGAGCTGGCAGACCTGCGCGCTCAGCTCAGCGAAGCCCAACAATCTGAAAGCCCACAAGCTGAGCAGTTCCAACAGCAGATAGACACCCGCCAACAGGCGATGGACCACGAACTCCATATCGGCAAAGGCGGGCACGCCTATGCGGGCAACGAGGCCTACAGCCTGCAGGGCAACGCCGCAGAGAGTGCGGACTTCAAGACGCAGGACTTTGGCGTGCTGGTGGTGCACGCCTCCCAACACGTCGGGGTGCAAGTCAGCGCGCAGGCGTCGAATGACGAGCACATGAGGGTTGCGGCATGACGGAAAAGATAGAAAACGTGCGGCGACAAATACCAAACACCAAACGGTTTATTCCATTTTTTTGGATGATTATTTTATTGCTCGTAACTCCCTCATCATTTGCCAATGGCGACGATGCGGAAATTGCGCATCTTTGTAAGGAGGGTGAAGAAGTAGTTTTTTCCTGCATGACAGGAAAGAAAAATATTTCTTTATGTGCCACGCCTCGCTACACGGCTGACAAAGGCTTCATGACTTACAGATTCGGTACCGCAGGACAAAAGCTCGAGATGGAGTATCCAAGCATTCCTTCGCCGGTGGTTAACGCCTTCCGGGTTTCCGGACTTCATGTAGAGCGGCCTAAAAAATTGGAGACCACCCCAAGCTCGATTTATTGGCGGCAACAGGCGGCGATTGAGTTTCAGAGAAAACATGCGATTGCTCTTCCTGACGGTTCCTACACAGAGATTGCTTTTCAAAAAGGGGCATACACCTACACGTTTTTTCACCAAATCACAAATTGGTTTTATCAAGGTCGTTACGACGGTGCAGGCTTGGTAGTCGAGCGAACTGGACGAGCACCTGTTGAATTGCTTTGCAACGACCCCGTACAAGCAGTTGGAGGCAAGGGTACAGATTCAAATTCTAGATTTTTCCCCAGGCGATTGGACTATTTAAACAACCAATTCCATATGAGAAATGACTATAAGTTCGAGGCTCAAGGTTTTCGTGGCGTTTCACCTTTAAACCGTGATCGCAGCATTGAGTCGCAGCAACCAAGGAGCGAGTAATGGCCGGTAATTTTTCTGATTCAGAAAAGCAAGTTCTGACGCAGCAGTTGCGTTCAGTGCTGATGCGAACGGAGCTGTCTGGAAACACCAGTTACCTGTATCGGTTCAGCCAAGCAGGCGGGCAGAGTACTTACTCATTTGGCTTATTGCAGTTTGATCTGGGTAAGAACGCCAAAGCCCCCACAGAGGCAGAGGTGTTTTTGAAGAACGAGTTGGGCTTCACGTCTTCAGAAATCACGGCCCTAAAAGGCTCAAGCCTACCCCAATCTACGTTGGCTGAGTTCAATCAGCGCTTGATGAACAACCAGGACAAGGTTGATGCATTCACGGACAAGGCCCTAATCAAGGACATTAACAAACTCGACAGCTTAATTACCGAGGTGGCGCAGACACGGCCAGATGTGGCACAGTCAATATTGGACAACTCACGCTTGCAGTTACGGTTACTAGATTATCAAAACCAATTTGGTCTTAGCGGTATCGACAACGGCCGTATGCAGCCCGACGGGTTCATGATGTCCTACCTCAAGGGCAATAGCGTGAAGATGATGGGCGAGCCCATCCAACTGCCTGCAGACAGCGGGCTCAATGAAGCAGACTTGCAAAACTTCAGGGGGCACACATTACAGGCGGTGACATACAAGCGTGACGCAGAACGGCGTGAAGATGACTTAAACGTTGCATTCAAAAATATTGAACTTGACTCGCCGTCAGGCGACTCCAGAAACGTAGACCGGCCCAAGGGTGGTTCACCCACCGAACCAAACGGCGGCGCCGGCCACTGGGAAGACCCCACCCAATACGACGAAATGGGCAATGTCATCCAATCCGGCGCACGCGTTTGGGTTCCTGATGACGTCCCGCCCGTATCACCTGACGCCGGTCGCGGCCTGATTAACCCACCCTCGATTAACCCGGATTCGTCAGCCCCCACGCAACCAAACCTCCCCAGTACCCCCCAAATCTCCCCCGACGGCACTACCGCCCTTTTGCCCAACGGCCAAATCATCCGCGCAGGCACCGGCGGCACGCTCGACATCGACGCCGATGGCAACCTGGTAGTCAGTCGCCCCGCCCAAGGCTGGAGCAACGCCGACGCCAGCCCATCGGACATCCGCCAAATCACCACCTACGACGCCAAAGGCGCGCAACTCGGCACACCCATCGCGCAAAACCTCCCCGGCGAAGCCGCCCCGCTAGAGAACTACGCCGAGCGCACAGTACAAGTTCACAACTTTGATGGCAGCACGTTAGACGTCAACACCCACTTCCAAGCCGGTGTCGGCTGGGTGGACGATGCCGGCAAAACAGTTTTAAGCCTCAAAGACGCCCAAGCCCAACTTGACGCTAAAAACGCCCACCTCATCCCCGGCGCCAGTGCGGACAACGACTACACCCCCGGCGGGCCTACGGGCGAGGCCGAGGCACGCGACTACCTTGGTCAAACCCCGGCGCAACAAGCCAAACCCGACTCCGACGGTGGTTCCGATGCCGAGCCCGACCCTCAATCTTCGCAAGGCCACGGCGGCTCGGACACCCCCAGCGACTTCCACACCGCCCTGCTAAACGCCCTGCGAAACCCCGAGCTACCCAACACAAACGGCCCCACCACCCAGTACGCAGGCCCCGGCCTGCCCGATATAGCCACCGCCCCAAGCCCGGCCCCCGAACCCAACCCCAACAACCTCTCCTCCTACTTCCAAACCCAAGGCGCAGCCCTCGCCCCCAAGCAACAAGACGCACTCGCCAGCCAGATAAACCAACTCAAACTCGGCGGTTCTGGCGACCTGTCCTACTACCCCCTGCCCGACGGCAGCACCCTCATTGCCAACGCCGACGGCGACCTAGTAGGCCAGCTGGGCGCGCCGCGCAATGGAGAAATCTCCCTGTGTGCCAACGCCATTGCCGAGGACGGCAGCGCCACCACCCATGAGCGCACCATCACCACCGACGGCCAAACCACCAGCTACAGCCCCCACACCCTGGCCCAGGTCAACGCCGGCTTGTCGCAGATCCAAAGCTTGGACGGCCTGCAGCACTGGGACCAGATGGGCGACGTTGCGCGCTTCACCAGTTTGGTGGGCTTGGCCAGCAGCTTCAACACCTTGAGCGACGGCGCACTGGGCAACCTGGGGAACTTGGGCACAGCGGCCAGTGTGCTGGGCCTGATGCAGGCGCTGCAGGACGGCAACACGGCGGGCATCGTCTCGGGCATCAATGCTGTCTCGGGCGGGGCGATTGATGGCGCGCTCAACAGCGCCGTCAACAGTGCACTGGGCACGGCCAGCAGCAGCGTGCCCTATGTGAGCATTGCACTGGCGCTCAACGACTTTGAGAAACATGTCGGCAGCAGCCTGGGCACGCTGGTGGGTACGTTCTTCTTTGGCGGGCCGATAGGCGGGGCCATCGGCGGCATGGTGGGCGGCATGTTCGACAGCATGTTTGGCGGCAGCCACAGCCCGCCGCCACCGCCTGAGGGCGCGGTCCACTTCGGCTGGGACGCCGCAGGTCATATCCAACACACCATATACCTCGACGAAAGGGGCGGTGGCAGCGCAGCAAACCAGGTGGCCGCTGGCGTGCAAGGCCTGCTGGAGCAGGTGGTACGTGCCGCCAACGCAAACCACACCGACCCCAACCAAGACCTGGCCATCAACCCCTACTTGCTGCCACGCTTTGGGGTGAGCGAGGGCGCCACTTGGATGGAGGTCACCCAAAGCGACGGCAGCACCCTGCGCGAGGATATCAGCCAAGAAGGCTTTGCCGAGCACCTGATTGCCATCTTGCAAGACAACGGCGCACTGGCCCCGGCCTGGCAGGTGGCCACAGTCAAAGGGCACTGGGCCCAGGCCCAAGAGGAGCTGGCAGACCTGCGCGCCCAGCATGCAACGGCAGTGCAAGGTGAAAACTCGCAGGCCGGCCAAATTCAGCAGCAAATTGACACCCGCCAACAAGCTCTGGACCATGAACTGCACATTGGCAAAGGCGGCCACGCCTATGCGGGCAACGAGGCCTACAGCCTGCAGGGCAACGCCGCAGAGAGTGCGGACTTCAAGACGCAGGACTTTGGGGTGCTGGTGGTGCATGTCTCCAAACACAGCGGCGTGCAGGCCAGCGCGCAGGCGCTAGGCCAGACCCTGGAGAACATTGGACAAACGCTCAAACTGAGCGAGACCCTGCGCGATGTAGAAAACGATGACTACGCCGAGCGCACCGATTGGGTGAGTGCTACCGACGGCGCAGGCAACTTGCAAGGCCTGCTGGTGCTGGACCAAAACGGCAACGGTCTGATAGAGACGCGCGACATCTTGAACCTGGGCGGCAACGCAGGCCAGACGGGCAACCTGACCACCGAGGCCGCACTTGCCACGCAAAACGCCGCGCTGCAGCACAACAACGTGCAGTGGCTAGACGCCAATGGCGACGGCGTGCTCGATGCGCGGGATCCGGCGTTTGCGGCTATCAAGCTCTGGGTGGACATGAACCAAGACGGCCAGATGCAGGCCAGCGAGGGCGCAAGTCTGGCGGCTATGGGGCTGCAAAGCATCAACTTCCAAAGCGGTGAGGTGGTCTACGCCGATGGGCAGCGCGCCGCCCTGAGCGCGGCCACCTTGCATGCGGATACCGACGGCGTGCGCATGACGCAGATCACCGAAGTGAACCCCGACGGAACGCTGCACGGGTTGGACGCTGGTCAGGTGCTGGAGCACGAAGGCTACCAGGGGCAGGTACAAGTTGCCGATGACGGGGGCACCCGCTGGGGCAGGGTGCGCGAGCAGACCTATGAACAAGATGCCAAGCGCATAGGCGACTGGGAAGGCACGGCAGAGCAAGAGGCGCATCGGCACTATGGAGAAGCGACTGCTGACGCGGCGACTGAGACCACGGCTACCGGGGCTATCAGCATGGGGCCGGTAGAAGCCGTTCCCAACGCAACTAGTGTGAGCACCGTCAGCCTAGGCGACAGCCGCGTTAGCAGCGACGCTGCCGCTGCCGCAGCGCCCAAGCCCAATGCGCAGGCCGTCATAGCGGCGGGCGACATCCGAATCAAAAGCGATGCCCCAGCCCCAGCGGCGCCCAAGCCAAGCGCCAACAGCGCAGCCAGCCAGCGACTGGCGTTTGTGCCGTCGGCACCGCAGTCCGGCCAAAATGAAATTCGTATCGCTACCGACGCCATGGTTCAAAGTGCGCAGGACACCTTGTTTGGACCGGGCCTGGGATTGTTGGCGGTGGTGGGTCTGGGTGCTACTGCCGGTGCGGCCGAGGCGGCGCAAGTAGCGCAGCGACAGATGGTGCGTGGCGACAGCCCCGCGCTCGGCGTTCAGACGAGCACCTTGGCGATAAGCGCGGACGCACGTTTTGTCTCGCTGGACAATCCTGCGCCTTCGGCGCCTGCAAAGCCCACGTTTGTGCAAGCCAGCGTGCTGAGCGCGTCCACGCCGCCAACAACAACGGCTGCGCCCCTGATGCAAACACCGGTTGCAGCCCCCGCCGAGCCGTTGGCTATAAGGCCGGTCTCCTCAGCAAACGCTCCCCTATTTGTGGAGGCCACGGTTGTCAGCGCGGGCAGCTACAGCGAAACGGCGACACCGGCCTTTGCGACCCAAGCCACGCAGGCTGCAGTCCCCGCCTTATCCGCCAGTGGCCCGCTGGTCTTGTTGCCTCCTGTGTTGGTGGAGCAAACCATTGCCAACGCCGAAGACACGCCTTTGCGCCTAGGGTCGTCCGCGCTGTTGGCTAGCGCGCAGTCGCCCAACGCCGTCTCCAACCCCGACAGTCCCATGCTCACCATCACCGGCGTGGCCAATGCAGCGCATGGCCGCGTGCAGCTGGTGGGTAGCGACGTGTTTTTCGTGCCCGACGCCAATTTCCATGGCACCGCCAGCTTTAGCTACACCGTCACCGACCAATATGGCTTGAGCAGCACGACTACAGCCAAGATTCAAGTCGTCGCAGTGAACGACGCGCCGGTGGGAGTTAGCGAATCGACCTTGATCGACGAAGACGTGGGCCTGGTCTTCACCGCCGCATCCCTGCTGGCCAATGACAGCGACGTAGATACGGCCACCGACGCGCAGACTTTGAGCATCAGCAAAGTTACCGCCGCCACCCACGGCACCGCTTGGTTAGACAACGATGGCAATGTGCGCTTTATGCCCGACGCCAACTACCACGGCCCGGCCAGTTTCAATTACACGGTCAGCGACGGCAATGGCGGCACGGCCAGCACCACGGTCAACATCACCGTGGCTGCGGTGAACGACGCACCGGTCGCGGTGGGCGAATCCAGCAGCACCCTAGAAGACACCACGCTCACCATCGCCGCCACCAAGCTGCTGTCCAATGACAGCGATGTAGACACCGCCACCGACGGCCAGGTTTTGACTATCAGCTCCGTCAGTAACCCCAGCCACGGCACGGTGCGCTTGCTTACCTTGCAAGACGGCAGCCAGCAAGTGGCGTTCGCCCCGGACGCCAACTTCCATGGTGCGGCCAGCTTTCAATACGCGGTCAACGACGGCAACGGCGGCACAGCTACCGCGATTGCTATCGTGAACGTGGCAGCAGTTAACGACGCGCCGGTGGCTGTGGGCGAGTCCGCCACCACAGACGAAGACGTGGGCATGGTGTTCACCGCCGCATCCCTGCTGGCGAACGACAGCGACGTGGATACCGCCACCGACGGCCAAACCCTAAGCATCAGCAAAGTGAGTGGCGCGACAAACGGCACCGCCTGGCTAGACACCGACGGCAGCATCCGCTTTGTGCCCGACGCCAATCACCACGGCCCGGCCAGTTTCAGTTACACGGTCAGCGACGGCAATGGCGGCACGGCCAGCACCACGGTCAACATCACCGTGGCTGCGGTGAACGACGCACCAGTCGCGGTGAGTGAATCGTCCAGCACCCCAGAAGACACCACGCTGTATGTCGACGCCACCACGCTGCTACTCAACGACAGCGACGTAGACACCGCCACCGACGGACAAACCTTAAGCATTAGCGCAGTAAGCAACCCCAGCCACGGAACCGTGCGCTTGGTTGCCCTTCAAGACGGCGGCCGGCAAGTGGCCTTCACACCCGACGCCAACTTCCACGGCGCGGCCAGCTTTCAGTACACGGTAAACGACGGCAACGGCGGCACAGTTACCGCTATTGATATTGTGAACGTGGCAGCCGTCAACGACGCGCCGCTGGCCCTGGGCGACCTGTTGGCGCTGCAAGAAGACGCCACGCTGCAAATCAGCACAGCGCAACTGCTGGCCAATGACCAGGACAATGACATTGCCGCCGATGGCGACGTGCTGCGTATCACCCGCGTGTTTGACGCCCAACATTGCACCGTGGTGCTCAACGCGGACGACACCATCAGCCTGCGCCCCGACGCCGACTACCACGGCACCGTGCGCTTTAGCTACGAGGCGGTGGACCTCAGCGGCGCCACCAGCGTGGCCCAAGTGGTGGCAGGCATCAACGCGGTCAACGACGCGCCCGTCGCCTACGCAGACCAAGCGCAGACGGTCGAAGACCAGGCTTTGCTGCTGGACGCGATCGCCTTGCTCGCCAATGACACAGACAATGATGTCGCCACCGATGGCGATAGCCTGTCTGTCGCCAGCCTCGCCAACGCCGTGCATGGCACGGCGCGGCTTACTGCCGACGGGCAGATTGAGTTTGTGCCCGACGCCAATTTTCATGGTGAGGCCAGCTTTGATTACGTGGTGATAGATAGCTTTGGCGCCACCAGCACGGCCACCGTGACGGTGGCCGTGGCTACCGCCAACGACGCGCCCGTCGTGCTGGGCGAACGCGCTGCCGCGAATGAAGACACCGTGTTTGAAACCAGTGCTGCCGCCCTGCTGGTAAACGACAGCGACGCAGACTCCGCCACCGACGGCCAAACGCTGGCGGTGGCGCAGGTGGACAACGCCCAGAACGGCGTGGTCACCATGGACGCGAATGGGAAAATTACCTTCACTCCCAGCGCCAATTTCCATGGCACCGCCAGCTTTGACTACCTTGTCAGCGACGGGGCAGGTGGCTACACCACTGGTACGGTGCAACTGCAATTGGCCGCCGTCAATGACACCCCGGTAGCGTTGGGGGAATCTGCCACCACTGACGAAGATGTGGGTCTGGTCTTCACAGTTGCATCCCTGTTGGCCAACGACAGCGACGTGGATATCGTCACCGACGGCCAAAGTCTAAGCATCAGCGCCGTCAGCGACGCCAGCCACGGCACGGTTCGACTGGTCACCTTGCAAGATGGCAGCCAACAAATGGCATTTACGCCAGACGCCAACTTCCACGGCGCAGCCAGTTTTCAGTACAAGGTGAGCGACGGCAGCGGTGGCACGGCCACTGCGACTGCCATCGTGAACGTGGCCGCAGTCAACGACGCGCCTGTCGCGTTGGGTGAATCCGGTAGCACCCTGGAGGACACCATCCTCACCATAGCCACCACCACATTGCTTGCCAACGACAGCGACGTAGACAGCGCCACCGACGGACAAACCTTAATCATTAGCTCAGTAAGCAACCCCAGCCATGGCGCGGTGCGCCTCGTCACCTACTCTGATGGCAGCCAGCATGTTGAGTTCACCCCAGACACCAACTTTCACGGCGCGGCCAGTTTTCATTACACGGTAAGCGACGGCAAGGGCGGCACGGCCACTGCGACTGCCACCGTGAATGTGGCTGCGGTGAACGACGCACCGGTAGCCGTCGGCGAATCCGACACCACCAATGAAGACCTAGGCCTGGTATTCGCTGCCGCCCAGTTACTGGCCAATGACAGCGACGTAGACACCGCCACAGACGGCCAGACGTTGAGCATCAGCGCCGTCAGCGCCGCCATGAACGGTACCGCCTGGATAGATACCGACGGGAACGTTCGCTTCCTGCCCGACGCCAACTACCACGGTCCCGCCAGCTTCAGCTATACCGTGAGCGACGGCAATGGCGGCACGGTTACCGCGACGGTGAACATCACCGTGGCGGCAGTCAACGATGCACCAGTCGCAGTGGGTGAATCGTCTAGCACCCTAGAAGATACCGCGCTCTATATCGACACCGCCACGCTGCTTGCTAACGACAGCGACGTAGACACTGCGACCGCCGGTCAAACCCTGACCATTAGCGCCGTCAGCAAGCCCAGCCACGGCACAGCGCGCCTAATTACCCAGCCCGACGGTAGTCAGCAAGTGGCTTTTTCGCCGGACGCCAACTTCCACGGCGCGGCCAGCTTCCAGTACACAGTAAGCGACGGCAACGGTGGCACGGCGACGGCCACCGCCATCGTGAACGTGGCAGCCGTAAACGACGTGCCGGTGGCGATTGGCGAGACCGCCACCACTGATGAAGACGTGGGCCTGATATTCACTGCCGCGTCCCTGCTGGCCAACGACAGCGACATAGACACCGCCACCGACGGCCAAACCCTAAGCATCAGCAAAGTGAGTGGCGCGACAAACGGCACCGCCTGGCTTGACACCAACGGCAACATCCGCTTTGTGCCCGACGCCAATTACCACGGCCCCGCCAGCTTTAGCTACACCGTGAGCGACGGCAATGGCGGCAACACCGTTGCGACGGTAAACATCACGGTGCTAGCGGTCAACGACGCCCCCGTTGCGCAGGACGAATCTACCAGCGCACTGGAAGACACGCCGCTTCTGATAAACGCCAGCACGCTGCTTGCTAACGACAGCGACGCAGACACCGCGACTGACGGTCAAACCCTGACCATTAGCGCCGTCAGCAAGCCCAGCCACGGCACAGCGCGCCTAATTACCCAGCCCGACGGTAGTCAGCAAGTGGCTTTCACCCCAGACGCCAACTTCCACGGCGCGGCCAGCTTCCAATACACCGTCAGCGACGGCAATGGCAGCACCGCCACGGCCACCGCTATCATCAATTACTCAGCCGTCAACGATGCGCCGGTGGCAGTGGGTGAATTAGCCCAAGGCGACGAGGACCAGCGCCTGGTGTTTACCTCCAGCGACCTGCTTGCCAACGACAGCGACGTAGACACCGCTACCGACGGCCAGACTTTGAGCATCAGCCGCGTGGGCGAAGCCGCCCACGGCACGGTGAGTTTGGATGCCCAAGGCAACATCTATTTCACCCCCGACGCCAACTACCACGGCGCCGCCAGCTTTAGCTACTGGGTGAGCGACGGCACTACCGAAACAGTGGCCACCGTGCGCCTGAGCATTGCGCCTTTCAACGACCTGCCGGTGGCGCGGGGAGAAACGGTGGGCAGTGACGAAGACGTCGTTCTCTTATTCGACCCCACCACCTTGCTGGCCAATGAAAGCGACGTAGACGTGGTCACCGACGGCCAAAGCTTAAGCATCAGCTCCCTGGGCAGCACCAGACACTGCAGCGTGGCCTTTGTATCGCAGTCCGACGGCAGCCAGCGCATCAGTTTCACGCCCGAGGCCAATTACTTTGGCGCCGCCAGCTTCCAGTACACCGTGAGCGACGCCAATGGCGGCACCGCCACGGCCGCCGTGGTGGTGAACCTGGCGCAGGTGAACGATGTGCCCGTGGCGCGTGACGACAGCTTGGACGCCATTAATGAAGACAGTCCCTTGCAAATCAGCTTTGCCACCCTGCTTGCCAACGACAGCGATGCCGACAGCGGTAATGCTGCCCTAGGCGGTATCAACGACGCGCTCACCGTGGTGTCCGTGGGCGAGGCCAGCCACGGCTCGGTGACGCTGACGGCCACCGAGGTGCTGTTCACCCCCGGCGCGAACTACCACGGCCCGGCCAGCTTTGCTTACCAAGTGCGCGACAGCAGTGGGGCCATTGCCCAGGCCTACGCCAGCTTTACCGTGCGCGCCGTCAACGACACACCAGTGGCGCTGGGGGAGACCATCAGCACCAACGAAGACACTACCTTGGAGATCCAGCCCGCCAGCCTGCTGGCCAATGACAGTGACGCAGACACCGCCACCGATGGCCAGGTTTTAAGCATCAGCGCCGTGGGCAGCGCCACGCACGGCAGCGTTTCCATCGACAGCAAGGGCAACATCGTCTTCGTGCCCGATGCCGATTACGTTGGCAGCGCAAGCTTTGTGTACACCGTGTCCGATGGCAACGGCGGCACCACCAACGCCACGGCCACCATTGTGCTGGCGGCGGTGAACGACACGCCGCTAGGCCTGGGCGAGACCATCCAGTCCACCGAAGACCAAGGGCTACGAATTGACGCCGCGACTCTGTTGGCCAACGACAGCGACGCGGACAACCTGCACGCCGACCTGAGCCTCTCGCGAGTGCAGTCCGGCACCGGTGGCACCGTGTCGCTGAACGCGGCCGGCCAGGTGGTGTTCACCCCCACGGCCAACTTCAGCGGCAACGCCACCTTCACTTACTGGGTGCGTGACCCGGCGGGCCTGGAGTCAGGCGCGGTCACTGCCACGGTGGTGTTAGCCGCCGTCAACGACGCGCCCACCGCGCAAGGCGAAATCGTCACCGGCGCGGTGGAAGACGCGGTGTTTCGCATCGCCAAAGCCACCCTGCTGGCTAACGACCACGACGTGGACGACGCCGACAGCGCCCTGCGCCTGAGCTGGGTGGGCAGCGCCAGCGGCGGCAACGTGGGCCTGGACAGCAATGGCGACGTGGTGTTTACGCCCAGCGCCAATTTCAACGGCAACGCCAGCTTCCAGTACAAGGTGCGCGACGCGGCGGGTCTGGAGTCTGCGGTGGTAACGGCTGTTGTTCCGGTGACTGCCGTCAACGACGCGCCAACGGCGGTGGACGATAAGTTCAGCACCTACCGCGGCAGCACCATGGCGATTGGCTTTTACGAACTCACCAGCAACGACCGCGATATTGACGGAGACGCTCTCACCGTATCTGCGGTCCGTGACCACGCCAATGGGCATGCATCCATCGTGAACGGTTACGTGCAATTTGTTCCTAATTCGGGATTTAGTGGCGCGGCGTCTTTTGATTATCTTGCAGACGATGGACACGGCGGGAAAACTTGGGCTACGGCTTTTGTGGATGTGAGAGAGCCGCCGAATTTGTATCCGACGGCATATAGAACAACGGGTAATGGTAAAGGATATGCCTCCAATTACCCCTGGATGGACTGGGTGAATATCAATTTCAAAATATCGGATGACGATGATCCTGCATTAACTAAAATGAATAATATATTTCTAACGACCAATTTTCGTGATAGTCCTTATAACAATCCTGCTTATGATTCGGACGCAGGCACTTGGATTTATCCTAGCGACCCAACCACTTGGAGTTTGAGCAGAAGCGGTGATGGAGGAAGTTTTAGGGTCAATGGCTACTTTTACTTATTAGAGAGCGCGTGGCAATTAGAAGACGCTAGAGGTTTAGCCAACGTCTGGCACTACAGTATTACTGGCTACCAAGGGGGGACGGGAAATTGGACTTTTATTACCTCTGAATACTGTGATCACTACGGCTATTACTACCCTCCCTTAGTAATGGATTTAAACGCCGACGGCGTCCATTTCACCTCTATCCAAAACTCCAATATCTCCATCGACGTCAATAACGATGGCATCAAAGACAAAATGGCCTGGGCGGGCAATGAGGACGGGGTATTGGTATGGGACAAAGACCAAAACCAGCAAATCAGCGACGTATCTGAATTTGGTTTTCAACACCTCCGGGCCAGCGCGCAAACCGACCTCGAAGGTTTGCAAGCGCTCGATACCGACCACAACGGATTGCTGGACGCGGGTGACGACAAGTTCGCCGAGTTCGCCGTGTGGCAAGACGCCAACGGCAACGGCGTGGTGGACGCAGGCGAGTTTCTAACCCTCCAAGAGCGCGGCATTGCCAGCATCAACTTGCACAGCGACGGCCAGATCCGCGACGCAGGCACGCTTTTGGAAGGCAGTCTGACCGGCGAGACCGACGCCATGGTGATGGGCAACGCCGCCTACACCCGCACCGACGGAAGTACCGGCCTGGTGGCCGACGCCATGCTGGCTTTTGCCCCTGGCCACGCGAACGCCGCTGGGCAGGAGGCGCAAGCAGAAAACCCTAGCGCCGCAAGCGCACCGTCAACCCTTGGCGCAGCGCCAGAAGCCGCAAGCCACGCCGCCGCAGCAGCGACCCCGGCTGCTGCACCAGCCAACCCATACACAGCCGCAGGAACCCCAGATACAGCGGCAGGCACCACGCCTTTGCAACCGCAGTCGGCGACCGACCTCAGCGCCGCCGCGGTCGCGCAGGCAGCGTCCCCTGTGCCAGAACCTGACTCGCGCCTGGTGTGGCCCGCCAGCCCAGAGGTGCTAGTGCCCATTGCGCCCGCTACTCACGCTGCTGCGGACCTGGCAACAGAAGCCGCGCAGAGTGCCGGGGGTGCGATAGGCACCGCCTCAGTCGGTGCGGCCAGCGCCGCCGAGCTGGCGCGCCAAGCCGCGCTGTTCAACCAGTTTTGCAATTCTGATGTGCTGGATGCCTGTGAGCCGCTGGGTTTTGTACCCCTAGACCACACGCTGCCGCTGATCGACCTGCAGGTCATAAGCCAAGACGACGCTTACCACCAGCCCCAGGCGGCCTGAGGCGCCGTACAGGGCTTGCCTATCGCAGCCCCACGCTTCACCACCATAAGAACCCATACCAATACCAAGGGAGAAACCAATGAAAGAAGAACTCACCCTGCTGCAGCTCTACGGCAGGCTGCACCACCTGCATTTGGAGGTAGGGCAGCTTGAACACCAGTTCGCCAGCTTTGACAAAACCGGGCAAGCCGAGTGCTTTGGCGTGGGGCAGACCCTGCAGGCGCTGCAAGCGCTGGGCTTTGATGCCAAGCTCAAGCGTGGCGCGCGCCAGTCGATTGAGCCTGGCGCACTGCCTGCGCTGATGCCTACGCGCGACGGCCACCTCATGCTGGTCGGTCGGCTAGAGCGTCGCCAGCGCCAGCCGGGTCAGGATGGCACGGTGGTAGTGCAAAAGTCGGGGCAATCCGCCCCCCAGCAACTCAGCCTGCAAGAGTTTGACCAATGGTTTACCGGCGAATGGATAGAAGCCAGCCCTGGCGCAGGCCTAGCCCAGCGCCGCTCGGGCACGGCTGACGCGCCGCAGCAGAGTTTTGGCATAGGCTGGTTTTGGCAAACCCTCAAGAAGTACAAGGCGCTGATGGGCGAGGTACTTTTGGCCTCGCTGTTTGTGCAAATCATCGCGCTCATTACTCCCTTGATTTTTCAGGTGGTGATCGACAAGGTGTTGAGCAACCGCACCTTGTCCACCCTGGATGTGATGGTGGTGGCGCTGCTGGGTGTGGGCATTTTTGAAGTGGTCCTGGGTGCCATGCGCCACTACCTGCTCAGCCACACCACTAATCGGGTGGACGTGGAGCTGGGTGCAAAGTTGTTTCGGCATCTGCTGCACCTGCCACTTTCTTACTTTGAGAGCCGGCGCAGCGGCGACACCGTGGCCCGAGTGCGCGAGCTGGAAAACGCCCGCAACTTCCTTACTGGCCAGGCGCTGACGAGTTGGCTGGACTTGCTGTTTGCCGGGGTCTACCTGGCGGTCATGTTCTATTGCAGCGTGACACTCACGCTGGTGGTGCTGGCGGCTTTGCCGGTATTTTTTGGTGCGTCAGCGCTAATTACGCCGCTGCTGCGCAAGAAGCTTGAAGACAAGTTTGCCCTGGGGGCTGACAACCAGGCGTATTTGGTGGAGACCGTCACCTCCATGGAAACACTCAAAAGCCACGCGGTAGAACCGCAATGGCAGCGGGAGTGGGAAAAGCGCCTGGCCAGCTATGTCAAGGCCTCGTTTGAGGGGGCGCACCTGGGCAACGCGACCAACCAGTTCATCAACCTGGCCAGCAAGGTGCTGACTGTGTTGCTGCTGTGGCTGGGCGCGCGGGCGGTGATCGACGGCAATCTCACCGTGGGCGGGCTGATCGCCTTCAACATGCTTAGTGGCCGCGTGAACGCGCCCATTCTCAAGCTGTCTTCGCTTTGGCAGGACTTCACGCAAATGAAGGTCAGCATAAAGCGCCTTGGCGACATCATGAACGCACCGCCCGAACCAGCTTTTCAGCCCCACCGCTCCACGCCGCCCAGCGTGCTGGGTCGCATTACGTTTGACCATGTAGGCTTTCGCTACCAACCCAAGCTGCCGCAGGTGCTGACCGAGCTGAGCTTTGATATCGCTGCGGGGGAGGTGGTTGGCATAGTGGGCGTGTCGGGTGCAGGCAAGACCACTCTCATGCGATTGATCCAGCGGCTATACACCCCCGAGACCGGGCGAATTCTGATTGACGGCATGGACACCAATCTGGCAGACACCTCCTGGCTACGCCGCCAAATGGGCGTGGTGGGGCAGGACACCCTGCTGTTTAACCGCAGCGTGCGCGACAACATCGCGCTGGCCGACGGCAGCCTGGACATGGCGGCTGTGATGCACGCGGCACAACTGGCCGGTGCGCACGAATTCATCTTGCAACTGCCCGAAGGCTATGACACCGTCATCGGCGAGCGTGGCAGCCGACTGAGCGGCGGCCAGCGCGCTCGCCTGGCCATCGCCCGCGCACTGGCCACCGATCCGCGGGTGCTGCTGTTCGACGAAGCCACTGCCTCGCTGGACTACGAAAGTGAGCGACTGGTGCACGACAACATGGCCCGCATCGCTCAGGGGCGCACTGTCATCATCGTGGCGCACCGATTGTCCACTTTGCGACTGGCCGACCGCATTTTGGTGCTCAGCGGCGGACGTCTGGTGGAAACGGGCAACCACGCCAGCCTGCTGGCCCACCAGGGCCGCTACGCATCGCTCTACAAGGCCCACCAAGTGCTGGAAATTCCCGTAGGCGCACGCCAGGCGCTGGAGGTGGCAGCATGAGCCAGACTACCAGCCAGATTACGGGCGTTTCCCCTGCCCAAGCCACAGTGCCCAATCCCTTCAGTTCCCCCGCCATGGCGGTGCAACTTATGCCTCCAGCCGTGGTGGTGCGCATGGTGTCTTTGTCAATTTGCGCCATGGTGGCAATTGCTCTGAGCTTCGCCTTTTTCGCCAAGATGGACATCGTGGTGTCGGTGCAAGGCAAGGTCATTCCCTCCGGCAAAAGCAAGGTGGTGCAGCCGCTAGAGCCAGGGATTGTTCGTGCCCTATTGGTGCGCGATGGGCAAAAGGTGCGGGCGGGTGACATATTGCTGGAGCTTGATCCCACGAGCACCGGCGCTGACCGCGAGCGACTGCAGCGCGACACCTGGGAAGCCCAGGCTGAAGCCTTACGCAGTAGCGCGCAACTTACTGGCGCCAACGGCATCCATGCACCAGCGAATATGCCGGCCGGGATCGTGGCCAACCAGACTGTGAACCTGCAGGCACGTCTGAGTGAGCAGCAAGCCAAACTTGCCGGTCTTGACGCCGACATGATTAAACGCAGCGCCGATGCAGACGCCATTGAAAGTAACTTAACGCAATTGCGCGCCAGCCTTCCCTTGGTGCGACAAAAGCACCAAATGCGTGAAGACATGGCCAAAACTGGCCACATGGCGCAAACCAGCGTGCTGGAGACTCAGCTCGAGCTAATGAACGCAGAGAAAGACATCGCGGTGCAGACCAACCGACTCAAGGAGTCACAGGCGGGCTACCAGGCGACAGCCCAGCAGCGGCTGCAAGCTGTGGCGGAATTTAGAGCGCGAAGCGGCAACGAACTATCAGACGCGGTGAAACGGCAAAGCGCGGCCGAGCAAGAGCTCATAAAAGCCAATCAGCGCTGGACGCAACAGACGTTGCGCGCGCCGATTGACGGCGTGGTGCAGCAGCTCGCCGTGACCACGGTGGGCGGGGTCGTGACCGCTGCGCAACCACTGCTGACGATCGTCCCCGAACAAGGTCCCTTAGAGATTGAGGCGCAGGTCATGAACCGCGACATTGGGCATTTGAAGGTTGGCCAGCGCGCCATCAACAAAATTGAAACCTACGACTTCACCCGGTACGGCTTTTTGGACGGCGAGGTGCTTTGGGTCGGCACTGACGCAGTGCAGGATCAAAAGCTGGGCCTGGTTTACCCGGTACGCATCCGATTGGCGCAGACGCGCACGCCCATTGCCGTTAATGGCCGCTATGGCGAAGCGAGCGCCGGCATGAACGTGACCGCAGATATTCGCACCGACGAGCGCAGATTGATTGACTATTTGCTCGCGCCCATGCTTCGTTATAAACAGGAGGCACTCCGTGAACGATAAATCGTATTCTGTCCCGGCCCTGCTAACTCTGTGTGTCTTGATGGGCGCCAGCATGGCGGCTAGTTCGCAGACTTTGGTATCGCTTTATCACATGGCGCGCAATCAGGACCCGCAGTTTCTTGCTGCGCAAGCCTCGCTCGATGCGATGCGCGAAAAGCCACTTCAGGCACGGGCCGGCTTGTTGCCCACTGTCAATTTGACGGCCAACCAGACTGGGCAGAACGGCCAGACAGCATTCGACAATGCACCTTTCGTGGATCGCAATGTGCAGTCCTGGGGATGGACGCTGCAACTCACCCAACCGCTTCTGCGCTGGGCTAACTGGATCGCACTTGATCAGGCCGAAGCGCAACTGCTCCAGGCTCAGGCACAGTCTTCTGCAGCCCACACCGATTTGGTGCTGCGCACTGTGCAAGCGTATTTCGACGTGGAAGTGGCAATGCAAAGCGTCGGCGTGGCGCAAGCCCAGTTGGACGCTGTGGGTGAGCATCTCGCCCTGGCGCAACGCGGCTTCAAAGTAGGCACCGGTACCGTCACTGATGTCCACGAAGCGCAAGCCAAGCAAGCTCTGGGCCTGGCGCAGCGGGTTGCGGCAGTCAACGACCTTGCGGTCAAAGAGTCCGAGCTCGAACGCATCATCGGCCAGAGTTTGCGCTTGGCACCTGTGCAAATTGGCGATCTATCCGCCGCAAGCGCTGTGCGCCCGCTGGCTCAATGGCTGGATTTGGCCGCCACCGATAACGCAGCGGTGCGTGCGCAGCAGGCGGCGCTTATGGAGGCACGGCACTTGGTGCGCAAGAACACCGCCTTACATGCGCCCACGTTGGATCTAGTGGCCAACCAAGCGGTGAGCTACAACTCAGGCACCATGAATTCGCCCGCCGATATCGCCAACCGCGTGCAATCCCAGCAATTGGCCCTGCAGTTGACCGTCCCTTTGTTCGCTGGGGGAGGCACCCAGTCTTTGGTGCGCGAGGCCGTGGCGCTGGAGGAGAAAGTCCGCCAAGAGCTGGATGCAGCACAGCGCAACGCAGCAAGCCAAGTCCGTCAGGCCTACGCTGGCGTCGTCAATGGACTAGCCCAGATTGACGCGCTGCACACTGCGGTGCAAGCAAGTCGGAATGCGGTGGAGTCCAACAAAATTGGGTACAAAATTGGCACGCGCATAAGCCCTGACGTGTTGAGCGCCGAGCAGCAGCTATACCAATCTCAGCGTGACTTCAACAAGGCCCGTTTTGACGCAGCCCTGCAACAGCTCAAGCTGCTAGCTGCCGTCGGGCACTTGCAAGAATCGGACTTGCAAAACCTGCAATCTTTGATTACACCCATCCAGGATGTGCAACCCTAGTCGCCCGCGTAGCACGCGGTATTCACAGTCTTACCCATTACACATCTGAAAACAACGCCATGAACCTACCGCTGACCGAACAACAACGTCAAGATTTGGCGGGCTTTGCCAAAACACAGGCCCACAAAGTCATCACCAAAATTCCACTGCTGGGCGCCGTAGCTTGGCTCATGATGCAGCAAAGCTCCACCCGCCACACCCTGCTCAGTGAGCTGGAATGGCGCGTGATGCCGCCCTTGGTACTGGAGCAGGCCAAGCTCTACTTGCGTGACGAGGCGCCCATCGCCTATGTGTCTTGGGCAAGGCTGTCGGAGACTGCCGCTGCACGCTACCAGCTGCCACCTCACCACCTTGCCAACAACGACTGGAAGTCGGGCGATCAAAATTGGATCATTGACCTGTGCACGCCCTTTGGCGGCGGTAGCGACATCATCAATGAGTTACGGCGTACGGTCTTTAAAGGCCAGCCACTGCACCAGTTCTCACTGGCTGCTAACGGCCAGTTGGCGGCCATCACCTGGCCAGCGGTCGAGGCCTGAATCTTTTTTTAACTAGCTACTGATGTAGGCGCCCGCCACCGCCTACTTCCCCGTAAACCGCGCCGGCCTTTTCTCCAAAAACGCCTTCACGCCCTCAATGTAATCATGCGTGGCGCCCATGGCGGACTGGGTGTCGCGCTCCACGTCCAGGTGCGCGCTCAACGACCGGGTGCTTGCGCCTTGAAGAAGGGCGCGGGTGGTCACCAGCGCGGTGGTGGGCATGGTGGCCAGGCGCTCGGCCAGCGCCAGGGCGGCGGCCAGGGGGTCATCGGCCACGTCCCAAATCATGCCCCACTCTTTGGCTTGGGGCGCGGGCAGTTTGTCGCCGGTCATGGCCAGCGCCATTGCGCGCGCCAGGCCCAGGCGCTCCACCAACAGCCAGCTGCCCCCGGCGTCGGGCACCAGGCCGATCTTGCTAAACGCCTGGATAAAGCTGGCCGTAGGCGCGGCAATGGCGATGTCGCAGGCCATGGCCAGGCTGGCGCCTGCACCGGCGGCCACGCCGTTGACCGCTGCAATGCAAGGCATGCGCAGGGTTTGCAGACGCCGGGTAGTGGGGTTAAAGGCCTGGTCGATCACCGGGCCGGGGTCGGCGCGTTTGACCATGTCGGGGCCGGGTGTGAAGTCAAAGTCGGCCAGATCAGCCCCGGCGCAAAAGCCCCGGCCCGCGCCGGTGATGACGCAGGCACGGATGGCTGAATCGGCCTCCGCCCGGTCCAGCGCGGCCCACAGGTCGTGGTGCATAGCGCGGGTAAAGCTGTTGAGTGCGGCAGGGCGGTTGAGCGTGATCAGCGCCACGTTGGCGCGCGCTTCAAACAAAACGGTGCTGTCGGTCATGGAGGTGCTCCTGTGATGCTTTTATGGCGGTTGGTGTGTCCGGGGCGCTGGTTATAGTGGAGTTTTTGACCACCGGCGCACCCTATCATGAATTACGAATGCATCACCACCCGTACCGAAGGCGACAAAGTAGCCATCATCACGCTCAACCGGCCCAAGCAACTCAACGCGCTCAACGACCAGCTAATGGACGAGCTCGGCCACGCCTTAAAGGCCTTTGACGCTGACCCGGCGCTGGGCTGCGCGGTGATTACTGGCAGCGAAAAAGCCTTTGCGGCGGGGGCTGACATCGCTGCCATGGCCAAGTACAGCTTTGCCGAGGTATATGGCTCGGAATACATCACGCGCAACTGGGAAACTATCCGCAGCATCCGCAAACCGGTGATCGCAGCCGTAAGCGGCTTTGCACTGGGTGGCGGCTGCGAGCTGGCCATGATGTGCGACTTCATCATCGCCGCCGATAACGCACGCTTTGGCCAGCCCGAGATCAAGATCGGCGTGATCCCCGGCGCCGGCGGCACCCAACGCCTGCCACGCGCGGTGGGCAAGGCCAAAGCCATGGATATGGCGCTGACCGCGCGCATGATGGATGCAACGGAGGCCGAACGCGCCGGACTGGTCAGCCGCGTCGTGCCCCTGGCCAGCCTGATGGACGAGGCACTGGCCGCTGCGCTGACGATTGCCGGTTTCTCTCAGGTCGCCACCCGGGCTGCCAAAGAAAGCGTCAACCGGGCGTTTGAGGGCGGCCTGTCCGACGGCGTGATGTTTGAGCGCCGCCTGTTCCACGCCCTTTTTGCCACCGCCGACCAAAAAGAAGGCATGGACGCCTTCCTAACCAAGCGCACCCCCGTGTTCACCCACCAGTGATGCACAGCAGGGGTAGCAGCAGCTGTTGTTGGCTATAATTTGTGCCTTCCGGTGATATAGCTCAGTTGGTTAGAGCGCAGCATTCATAATGCTGATGTCGGTGGTTCAAATCCACCTATCACCACCAAATCCCCCCGCAAGGGGCTCAAAAACCCGCTCTGGCCAAAGCCACAG
>Ga0214919_10003883_pt1 | contig 22230 bp, 17 predicted proteins | sample LL1503_MetaG_FD_177994 | JGI IMG/M metagenome (GOLD analysis project Ga0214919, IMG submission 177994) | Freshwater microbial communities from Lake Lanier, Atlanta, Georgia, United States - LL-1503 | ecosystem: Environmental > Aquatic > Freshwater > Lake | place: USA: Georgia | collected... | reverse complement strand
ATAATAAAATATATAATAAATATAAATAATAAAATATAAATTATTTTTATAAAGAATTAGTTCTCTAATAATATTAGAATGAGAAAATATTATTTGAGAAAATAAATAAAATTATAATAAAATCAAATAAAAACATATAGATGTGAATAAAAAGGGCGGGTAATTAATAAATATGATTATAAAAGTGATAAATATAACCATATTTAACAATGAAGACAAAAAAGCAGTTGGTAATTAGAAAAAAGATATAGGTATGAATAAAAATGGCGGGTAATTAATAAATATGGATTATAAAAGTGATAAATATAACTATATTTAATAAAAAGATCTAGGTGTATAAAAAAAGTCGATATATAATAAATAAAATCGCCATATTAATATTAGAATGAATATATAAAGGTCATAAACACATTCAATAAATATTAATATATTATGATATAATGATGATAAAAATATACAGATAAAAATGATATATACCCCATTATGAATAATATAAAATATTATTATTTTTGTCATTATCATTAGTAAATGCAGGTGATTTTTTATATTTTCTATTAGGTAAAGATTCATTGTCACTTGAAGATAAATCAGAAAAATATATTATATTTGGTTCAGAATGTAATGAATGTGAAGAATAAGTTTTTTTAATATGTATTGAATCAGAATCACTTGATGATAAATCAGAAAAATATATTATATTTGGTTCAGAATCAAAAAATAAGTTAACATTTTTAATATTAGTTTCTAATTTATTTATTGGATTTAACCAATATTCTATTTCTGATTTTAAAGTTAATAAACGTTCAGACCATATACTTTTATTTATTAATCTATAATATTTATTTTCTGTATATTTCCAACATGATTCTATTTTTTGATTATATTTATCAATATAACCATCTGGATTAAAATGAATAAAAATTGTAGGTCGATTACGTAAATCAGAACATATTTCTTTTTTTCTTAATTCTTCTTCTTTTTTATTATAATATTTATGTTGTGATTCATCAATTTCAATTATTATTATTTGATAACCTATATCTAATAATAAATCTGGAACACGTGTAGATGTACCATTTTGTATTTTTTGATTATAAATCCAATTATAATCTTTAAAATTATCTATAATATAATTAACGACATTATATTCTTTTATTTTTAAGAATGGTAGTTTAAGATCTGGATTTAATTTTACATAACATCTTTTGCAATAACCATTATATTTATTAGAAATATGCATATCACATGATGGTGTTTTACAACGTATACTTATAACATCTATCATATTATCTAATTTATGTGAATAACAATATAGAGGTGATTTGTTTATATAATTATAACTAGCAATTATATTACAATCCGGATAAGCACATAATTTACTAATGACATTTACCATATTTTCTAATTTATGATTTTTACAATATAATGGTTTTTTAATATTAATATAATTGAATGAAGGGTATATATTACAATCAGTAATAATACATTTTTTTTGTTGATAATAAACCATATTTTCTAATTTATGATCTTTACAATATAATGGTTTTTTCAAATTAATAAAATTATAAGTAGCATATTTATTACAATCATTAAAATTGCAATTTTTTAATAGTACATTTATCATATTTTCTAATTTATGATTTGAACAATAAATTGGTTTTTTGATACCATTATAATTATATGATGGTCTTGTATTACAATTTTCATATATACATTTTCTCGAGTATAAATCTATCATATTTTCTAATTTATGATCTTTACAATATTTTGGTTTATGATTATTATAATTATAATTTGCTATTTTCATACAATCTTTTTGATAACAACGTTTTATTGTTACATTTATCATACCTTCTAATTTATGATTTGTGCAATATTTTCCTTTTTTCTCATCTGGTGTATTATAGTGTGCCGTTTTATTACAATTTCTACATATTGTCATTTCTTTTTTACTTTTTTTATTAATAATATATAATATATATTATTCAATATTTATCTTTTATTTTTAATAGGGCTCGTTTTACTCGCCCTTTCATTACTTTGTTATCATTTATCGTGATAGAATTTTAAATAAATAAGTAAAATCGCCTTATTTAACATGTTAAAGTACCTGTTTCTGATGCATATGATGACATTTTCAAAATAAAATATTGCAAAATACAATTTTTATTTTTTTTATTATAATATATATAATTTTTAGAAAATCTCTTTTTCTGTATTTCTTTTTGTAGTTCTGATGACACCCGTGAATGTATTATTTACTATATACATTTTTATTTATTTTCTATTTATTTCTCATTGTTTTTCATCTAGATATTTTTTGTGAGGTACATATACATATTTTGTATTGATTATGATGATAAGAATGTAAATAAAAAGAGAAAATCGGCTTATTAAACATGTAAAAGTACCTGTTTCTGATGCAATTGATGATATTTTTAAAATAAAATATTTGTTTTTGAAAATATTTTATTTTTTTATTATAATTTATAATATTTTTGTTTTTCTCATTTTTGTATATTTATTTTGTACTTATGATGGCACCTATGTATTTATTATTACTACTTTTTCGTTTTTGTATTTTATTTACTATTTGTGATTGTTAGAGACCTAGATATTTTTTGTGGGGTAAAATATATTTATAATTAACATATGGTATGAATAATATTAATAGTAGTATATAGTTTGTATTGATTATGATGATATAAATACAAATAAAAAGAGAAAATCGGCTTATTAAACATGTAAAAGTACCTATTTCTGATGTTTTTGATGACATTTTGAAAATAAAATATTGCAAAATACAATTTTTTATTTTTTTTATTATAATATATATAATTTTTTGAAATTCTCTTTTTCTGTATTTCTTTTTGTTTTTCTGATGGTTCCTTCCTTTTATTATTTACTATATACATTTTTAATACATTATTTTTATATTTTGTATTGATTATCATGATTATTATGTATATATATAAAATCGCCATTATTATATTTGAAGCTTAATACGGGTCATATATTCCCCTATTAATTTTTTTATGCTATCATATTATGGTAGTACAAATTATACATAAAAAAATGATATAGTACTGTTCATATATAATGTGCCCTTGGGCTCGTTTCTCTCGCCCTCACATTACATTGGTATCATATATGGTGATAAGAATGTAAATAAAAAGAGAAAAATCGCCTTATTTAACATGTTAAAGTACCTGTTTCTGATCCTTTTGATGACATTTTCTAATTAAAATATTGCAAAATACATTTTTTTATTTTTTTTAAAGTTTATTTTGTACTTATGATGGTACAATTAAAATCTTTGATTTTAATTCTAGTTCTACCCGTATTTTTCTTATTTTGTTTCAAATTAAACATCACACTTTACACTTTGGAAATACTGTAACACCTTTTGATGGTATTTTCTGCAACGGTATAACATCAGTCTTTGGCATAATTTGTAAAATTTTGGGAATAAGGTGTTTTGACAAATTACTTACTTTATTTTTGAAATAATCTGAAGCTCCAGATAAATCTTCACATTTAGGACTAGATAAAGATGTTAGTTTATTTACAACTCCTTTGTGAAAACCATGATGATATAGCAGAAGAATTACACCATGTTTTCCTGAATCAAACTCCTTTAACATTTTAATAAGAATCTGCGATCTTTTATTTGCCCTTTCTTCTTGCGTTATACCAGACACATTTTCAAATTCAGCAAATCTATTTCTAATGAGATGATTTGCTACATAGAATTCATGAGAAAGAATATCAGTTTTGGTAAATCTTGCTCTGTATCTATCTTGGGGTGCCAGACAACGATTGAATTGGATAATTGATTCGTAATCTAACATCTGAATAATAATTTCATAAATGATGTCTTGCAATGGAAGCAAGTCAAATAGAAAGGTCATTTCAGAATTATAGAAAATATCATCTTTCTAAATAATCAATGTTTCAATTTTTTAATATTACATTAATTTTATATTCTTTTTATTACGTGTATTATCATGAATAATCATAATACATATAAATTCGTACACTTTACACTTATTTTGGCAACTATAAAATAGTCTATATATCTTTATTAAATATCTAAATATACATTCGACTACCTTCTAATGCAAGATTAATACCTTTATTTACAGATTCATTTAATTTTATAGTAGGTAAAGTATCAAGTGGCATAGGAATTGAATTTGCATAATATGGATTTGATGGTGGATTCATTGCAGGTATTTCAATACCAGATGTTAATGGGTTAACTACAGGATTACAAAACCATCCTGGTTTTGCCTGGTTAGTTATAGGATCCATCTCTACAACTGTAGGGTTAGAAGCATTATTTATAACTGTTCTTGTTCCATTTTTATTCCATCTTTCCCATTTACCATATTGAGCTTTTGTATTAACAGGACATGAAGGCATTTCTGTTGTAGGTATTTTAGTTGATATTCTAAATCTATCAGGGTTAGGTACACATTTAGATGTAGTAGGTGAATTATTGTTACCTGGTAATATAACTGGTGTTAAAGAATTATCTTCATTTATTTTATATGTAGAAATATTACGATTACTACTTTGAATTGGATTTACTGAACTATCGTCATTAAAACAAGTAAATTGGGGAGCACCAACCTCTGTTGAATATGTATTTCCAAGGACTGGTAATTTCTCGGGATTATCTTCTAAACACATAATTGCTGCTGCATTTTGTGTTCGACCGGTATAGTTCCATTGTACAAGGTGTTTACTTGCTCCTGGTAAACAAGTACCATCTATATTCGAAAATTGATTGACTAATGCGGGTGTATTAGTTACATTATTTGGCATAATTTGTGATATACCATTATCTCCATATAATATATCTTTATAATCTCCATCAGGTGGTGGTGGCGAATCAGCTATAATATTATCGTTAAAGTCTCCACTATCTGGTACATAACCATTTATAGCACCACATAAACCCGAATATGAACCACCTGTTTTACGAATACATTCTCCATTACTATACCAATTACCTTGTAAATTATTTTCACATTCAGCTTGTGAATATAATCGGATGGAATTACCATCAGAATCAGCTCCCTCATAACCTAAATTACCACATAATTCTAAATTCCAAGTTGGATCTTCTTCTACTATAATAGGTTGATTTAAATTAGTATCTTGTACTGCACTAATAGATTGATTTAAATTAGTATTCAAGTTTGTAGAATTTTTAGCTGCTAATTGATATTTTCCATTAATTATATCAAGTTCTGCTGCAGCAGCTGCTACTGTTCCAGATAATGAATTTAATGTATTTAGTGTATTAGCAAGTACTGCAGAACATGATTCTTCGACAGGTACATCTGAATCATATGGTAAACAATCATATACTAAATTACCATCAGCAAACATACATTTTGGACCAACACGAGACATAGCTGTACCAGGAGCACATCCTCTAGATTTATAATTATCTGTTTCATTATATGCAACGTTAGTTGTTAAACCAATATTTTCTGGACCTGCATAAGGACATATTTGTGTGCCATTATTTGGCACACAATCATAAACTGTTTCAGCTGCTGGAGTATTAAGTTTACATTTTGTTGGTACTGCAAAAGAACCCCCTACATCCATATGCATATTACAGCTTCTATCACTATAATCAGGTGATTTCGATTGAAACCCTTTTAAATATAGGGTATCATTATTACCAAATGTGGGATCATATATAGGACAAGACATTTTGTATATAATATATAAGAAGAAAATATTTAAGAACTAAATTATATTTAAAGAAATATAATTATAAATATTTTTATATAAAGAATATTTATATAAAATAAATAGGCATTTCTTAAAAAATAAAATGTTTTGCTATATTATATACATAAATGGATTGTAGTAATATTACAGATCCTAAAATTCCAGCTAGTACTGAATATAAAGGGTATGAATCTAGATCATCTGATTATATTAGTAAAAATTGTAATAGATATGGAGATTATATTGCTGTACCAACTGATTGTAAATTAAATACACCCTTTCAAGAACAAGTATTTAAATGTGTAGAAAAACCAACTGATGGTTTTACATTATCTTGCCCTGATTATAATAATCCAAATGAAATTCCTCCAAATACCAATGTAACATATGTAAATACTAGCCAATATGGTTCTAAAGGATGTGCACCCGGTACTTATCAAAATCCTGCTGGTGCAAAATGTTATTTTCGTGATTTTGGTAATTATGTATATGATTGTGTATCTAGAAAATAAATATATCTGTTCAATACTTAAAGATTTTTATTTATCATTTGTAAATAAAAATTTTATAGATTATTTATATTATAGATGATATTTCATCTATTGGTATTTTAAATATGTAATTATTTAAATTTAAATTTGTTGTAATAATATCTTTATACAATACCTTTAATTTATGAATATTTTTATTCCTATAAACAACAATATCATTTCTTGCACAATAAGCATATGTTGGAGTATTAATATTTAAATAATCAATTAGCCATAATAGAGATGTATCAATTGAAAATATTTTCTCAGCATTTTCTAATATTTTAATATAATCAAATATATATTCTGATTTAATATTATCTAATCGTTTATCAGAATTTTTAGAATTTATAGATATTTTAAATATTGGTAATTGTATATCATTTATATATATTTTATTTATTAAAAAATTTCTTTTCTGATCATCAATTATTATTACATATTTATCTCCTGTAATTTTAATTAATTTATTATATAAATCATTTTCTCTTTTATGATCTCTAGGGACTTTAAAATAATTATATCCTGTATTTACATTTACATTTAAAAATCTATATGTTCTACTTACAAAATCATATAAATGTGTATATTTAATTACATATGAATATTGTTTATTATCATCAAATAAATTATTATAGGATATATTATATTTTTTAAATTTATTTAATATAAAATCATTTACAGGTACATAATATTTTATATATGGTATCGCATATAGATTTGGAATAATATAATACATTATATTATTTAAATTTTGATACATATATAAAATTTGTTTATAATTTGCTTTTTTACAAACTAAAATAATTGTATCATATTTTGTAGATAAATATTGAATACCACCATTAATTACAATATTATCACCTAATTCTAGAGGTGGAACAATAAATAATTTTTTATCATTATTATTTAATCGAGTATTAATTAAATTATTCAATTTAATTTCATATTTTTGTTTTATATCATATGTTTTATTAACATATTTAATAATATAAATTATTAAAAGTAATAATATGATTAATAATATAATAATAATTTTTTTATACATACATATATATTATTTTTTATTTTTGAAATGAATTTGATATTAGATTTAATTGTATATCCAATATATAAGTACATATTCAAAATAATATATCTATAATTATATATGTCAAATATATTAGTTATTGGCGATATTATGATAGATAAATATATATATACAAATATTAATAAAATTGCAAATGAAGCACCAATACCTGTATTTTCTTTTAATTATGAAAAAAATATATTAGGTGGATGCGGCAATGTATTAGAAAATATGAAACTTTTTCAAAATAATTTATATTTAATTACAGTTATTGGAAATGATATGAATAAAGATATAATTATTAATTTAACAAATAAATTTAATTTTACATTAATAGAAGATACAAATAGAAAAACATCTGTTAAAACACGTATTATTTCTGATAATAAAATACTATTTAGATATGATACAGAAAATACACATGCTATTAATTCATTTATTGAAAATCAAATCATACATTCATTTAATATGTTATTACCAACATTAGATATTGTTGTATTTTCAGATTATAATAAAGGTGTATTAACTGAAAAAATATGTAAATATATTATTGATCAATGTAACATTCATAATAAAATTACAATTGGAGATCTTAAATATAATTTTAAATTTTATAAAAATATAACAATAACGAAACCAAATCAATTAGAAGCAAGAAATTTTACTAAAAAAGAAAATATTAGAGATATACATGATTATATTTTTAACGAAATTAAATGTAAATATTCAATAATTACATTAGGTAAAGACGGAATATCTTTGTCAGATAATACTAATTTATTTACAACATCGTATGAATCAAACGAAGTTATAGATGTAACAGGTGCAGGTGATATTGTTACTGCAATAATTGCAAGTTTTTATAATAAATTAGATATAAAATTAATATTAAAACTTGCAACATACCTTGGTACATTATCAGTTAAAAAAATAGGTACATATGAATTATCTCATAACGATATATTATCCGCATATAAATGGATTAAAAATAAAGAATTTAATCAAGATATTTTATATCATCTTAAAAATAGTAATAATAAAATTGTATTTACCAATGGTTGTTTTGATATTTTACATATTGGACATTTACAATATTTAGAAGAAGCAAAACAATTAGGTGATATTTTAATTGTTGGAATTAATTCTGATGATTCAGTTAAACGATTAAAAGGTTCTAATCGTCCAATAAATTGTCTGCAAGACAGAATTACTTTTTTAAATAAATTTGACTTTATTGACTTTATAATTACGTTTAATGAAGATACTCCATTAGAACTTATTAAAAATATTCAACCGGACATATTGGTTAAAGGTGGTGATTATTTATTAGAAAATATCGTGGGTTCTGACTTTGCCAGAGAAACAAAAGTATTAAAATTTATAAATGATAAATCTACTACAAATATTATAAATAAAATCGGATTATAATTCCCTAAATCTACATGATATATAATTTATATAAAAATATTCATATTAATATATTTTTATTATTATGAATATTTATAATGGATCAATAATTAAATTATCTCCACCTCGAGGAATTTTATTAATATTTGGAATTGGTGGTAATCTTTCATATGTATGAGAGTGTGCATATTTATATATTGCTTCTTCCATATATCCTTGATTGAGTATAGTATCTAAAAATTCATTTTCAATTCCATTACGATATCCAAATATTTCACTATTATTCCATTTTTGAAAATGACTATGTTTTGATTGAAGTATCATATCAACATTACCTAATGTAGGTAATATATTTTCAATATCTAAATAATATCTTCCAGTTACTTTCATAATATGTGTATATGGTTTTAATTCATTTTTAAAATAATTCATTGCATATAGTATTGATTTTGCTTCATATTGTGAACTAGAAGGTTGATTAGTTAAATCAAAACTACATACTTTTAATCTAGTATTCGCAAATTCTGGAAAAGTATATCCACTACTTTCAACTATAAAAATTGGTAAATTTGTTTTTTCTAACCAACTTTTTATTGCATTTGAATAATATTTCATTAAATTATTATTTTGATTATTATTATGATTAATATTATTATTATTTGTTCTGGTTCTAACACATGATGTTAATAATATTGCCCATTTCATATTACCTGAATTACTTGATTTTTTCTTACATTTTATTAATAATTTTATTATAATAAAAATTACTAATACTGTAATTATAACATTATAATATTCTTTCATTAATAATATTTTAGAAATTTATATTATATTTTTAATTAATTATATAAATTGTTCTATATATTATTTTTGATTATCACCTTTTAATACTCTATATGAATCTTCATCAAAATGTTGTGTTGATATTTCAAAAATATCACCTTCTTCTAAACATTCTATTTGGTGTGGTTCACCAATTTCATTCGTAATTACATTTCCAACATCTAAAATTTCTTCTTGTATATCCGCATTTCTAGTATCTATCCATCTAAATCTAAATTTTCCTGAATGAACAAACCATGTTTCTTTCTTTTTAATATGAAAATGCATACTAAATTTTTTACCAACTAAAAAATGTAAAATTTTACCACAATATAGATTATTATTTACTATTATATATTCATATCCCCAATTTTTAATTATTTTTTCTCCAACTAATTTTTTTGTTTTTAATTCTTTCACAAAAAATTGCAGTGGATTTATTGTTTTATCATCAATTAAAATATCAAATGATGGTTTATCTAATTTTAATTGATGATATTTACATCCCCAATCTTTTAATTGATTTGTTGTTAATTCAGTATAATCTATTTTTGATTGTTGTCCTCTAGCTGTCCAATATACAATATTATTTCCTTCATCATATAATTTATTTATTTTAGCTATATTTTCTGTTATTGGTACACTATTCTTATAATCACTTTTATTCGTATTACAAATTGTATTATCTATATCTATAAAAATATTCATAATTTATAAAATATTATTATAATTAAAATTAGACATATATATTTTATAATTATATAATATGAATTATAAAAATATGATATATAAATATACGAAAAAATTACAATACAATATTATTATAAAAAAATTAATAAATAATAAAACAATTGAACAAAATGATATTCAATATATTAATGATATTCTACGAAATTCTGTATTAGAAAATTATAATTTTCAATATGATAATCCAATACATAGAGGAATACTTTTAACTATTATAAGTAATAATATCAATAACCCTAATGATTTATATATTATCTTAGAAAAAACAAAAATATATATTCATGATTTTTATAATAATTAAAATTGAAATATATATTTAATATAATATAGATATTATTTAATATTATCTAAATTATGGCTTGTAATCAACCTATTGTTGATATTGAATCATTAGGAAAAACAAATTCTACAATTTATATTAATGTACTAGACAAAAAAAGTAATATTAATATTAATGATGATAATACTAAACTTTTTATATCAGAATTAAATCTTGAAGCAGATACATATGATACTATAAACAAAAATATATTTAATAATATTTATAGAAAACTTCGAAAAATACATAATATTAATTATTCTAATCATGATATTCAAGAAATTTATAAAATGTATCAATTAAAATCATTTGTATTAGAACTTGTAACGGAAGCGAATAAACATACAAATTTAACAAAAAGTATTATTGAAACTATTTGTAACAAACTAAAACAAAAATATGAAGTTAGTATATCTAAACATGAAATTCGTGAAACATACGAAACATATTTAACAAATATTTCTATTTCTCTTATTTTCAAAAAATGGATGGTTAAAAAAGCAGTTAGAAGTGATTCGGGTGTATTAGTTGCAACAATGGTATTATCACCTCATAAATTTAGTTGTAAATATGATTGTTTTTATTGTCCTCAAGAAACTGATTTAAATGGTGTTCATACACAACCTAGATCATATTTATCAACTGAACCTGCTATGCAACGAGCAATTCATACTCGAAAAGATCTAAATAGTTATGAATTTGATATTAAAAATCAATTCCGTAATCGTATAGAAGCTTATATTCATCAAGGTAATATTAATATGAATGATAATAGTAGTTATAAAATGGAAATTATTCTATCTGGTGGTACATGGGAAAGTTATCCCAAAGAATATCGTGAACAAGTAATTCTCGAGTTATATTATTCTGCTAATACAATGATGATTGAACACCGTCCTATGAAAACATTAGAAGATGAAAAATTAGAAAATGAAACTACAAAGTTTCGAATTATTGGATTAACTCTTGAAACACGTCCTGATAATATTACTCCTGAAAATATTCAAGATTATTGTCGCTGGGGTGCTACACGTATTCAAATTGGAGTTCAAACATATAATGATGAAATTCTTAAAAAGATTAATAGAAAATGTTATACAAAAAATACAATTCATGCTATTCGTCTATTAAAACAGGCAGGATTTAAAGTAGTTGTTCATTTGATGCCGGATCTTCCTGGTAGCTCTCCTGAACTTGATAAAGAAATGTTTACCCAAGCATTATATAATCCTGATTTACAATTTGATGATGTTAAAATATATCCAACTGCAGTTTGTAAATCACCAGATGCAGATAGAATAGTTTATAGTAAAATTGCAGAATGGTATGAAGAAGGTACTTATAAACCATATACAGAAAAGAATTTAAATGATTTAATTGATGTTCTAACATATTATAAAACAAATATTAATCCATGGGTTCGTATTCAACGTCTTATTAGAGATATTCCAAGTAAATCAATTGAAGCAGGTTATCATAAGAAATCAAATCTTCGTCAAATTATTCACGATACGATGAAAAAGAATGGACATAAATGTAATTGTATATATTGTATGGAAATTGGTGATAAAGAATTAGATGATATAACGCCAATTTTAGTTGTTCGAAAATATAAAGCATCTGAGGGTATTGAATATCATTTGTCAGTAGAGGCACATGATATGAATAATTATCAAAGAATTATGTATTATATGTTTATTATTTATAATTATATATTCTGGTTTATTACAGGTGAATGGAATTATTGGTCGGGTAATTTAAAATCATATTCTGGATTATATGGATTTTGTCGCCTTAGAATTGATCCAAATCCTGGTGGTGATTTTATTCCTGAAATTAATAATTGTGCATTAATTCGTGAAGTTCATGTATATGGTTCATCTCTAGGTGTTGGAACTGAAACAATCGGTGGTCAACATCGTGGATTTGGAAAATTACTTGTTAAAACTGCAGAAGAAATAGCAACTATACATAAAATTAAAAAGTGTGCTGTAATTGCTGGTATTGGTACACGCGAATATTATCACAATAAATGCGGATACACTCGTGGTAAATGGTATATGCTAAAAGATTTAAAACCATATAATTATAATCTAATGAATCGAATGTATATTGCAAGCGTAATTATAGTAACTATTAGTATTATATTAATGATTAAAATTTAATTTATTACAAATATTTCTTTTATAAAATTTTCTAATGTATTTCTATAATTTGTATAAATTTCTTCTGTATGTGTACAAATGATTCTCTATAAATATTTAACTTTTTTAATATCATTGCTATTGGACATTTATTTCCAATAGATACAATATAATCATATTCACTCGAATTTAGAGTTTTTGTTGGTTTTACATAATTCATAATATATAATAGATATATATTATTAATTTTTATAATATAAATTAAGTAATTACAATACTAATACCAATCATAATACTAATTAAAAATATAACTATGCCAAATTTAAAACACAAACTTGATAACTCTAACCACCAAACTTGATAATTTAAATCCTTTGTATATTTCACAATTTTTTTCTTTTCAGCATTAAGAATTCGTTCTAATGCAAATTTAATTTCATGAAGTTCAATTTTATCAATTGAACTTTCACATAGAGCAACATGTTCAGTTGATTCTTCAATAAATAATTCAACCTTTCTTTTAAATTGTTTAATTGTCAAATCATCTACATTTTTCTTTGAACGTTCAATTGCCGATCGAATAAAACCAAATTCATTATTAATTTTCATATAAATATCATTTATTGATTTTTGTTTTGTTAATTCTGCTTTTGCATCATCTGTTTCAACTTTACAATTTGCAAGATCTAATCGTAAATAATGAATTTGAGATTCAAGTTTTTCAATAGAATCACTTTTATTTGATACATTCGTTTTATGAATAATATACGGTTTAGATACACGAGATACTTTAATATTATGATCTGATTCGGTATCATTCGTATCAGAACTATCAGAACTATTCGAATTATCTAAATTTGATTTATTTTGTTTTTTTGTAAGTGCTTCTGCAACTTCACGCATACCATCTGCAGTTGCTTTACGAGATGCTTCTTCCATTTGAGATTGTGTCATTTTAGGAGAAAACATTTTATATTTAGTATAATTCTAATTATGCTAACTTGTTCAAATTTCAATTTTTATATATGGTTTTGTTAAATAACTAAAACAAATAAAATATCCATTCGGATCAAAAAATACACAATTTTTTTTTACTTCACTTTTTTGCATATTATTTTTATATTTTAACAATATTTTTTCATTTTTAATTATTTCATTTGTAATACTAATAATTATATCATCTAAATCCCATATTATTTTTTTATATCGTTCATTAATTGTTGTAATACTATTTATACTCATTTTTATTTGTTATATAAATTACTAATAATTTATATAACAAATAAAATAATTAATTTATATATTATTAATTATTTTTATAACTATTTAATAAATCTATCCAATATTCCATATATAATTTTTTATTATTATAATTTGTAGATTTAAAATTATCTAATAATTCTTGTGTTATATCTGACCAATCAGATACAATCAATACAGGTAATTCATCATACATAGGATCTAATGATGAAGTTTTAACTATTGGTATACAACCAAGTATAAGTGCTTCCCATGTCCTATGACAATCCAATCCATTACCATGTGGAGATACAACATATTTATATTTTACCATATTTTTCCAAGATTGTAAACGAGTAACTTTATTGGGTTCATAATAAATTAATTCTTTTGGTATTTTATTTATTGCATCTGTTCTATCATATGTATATCTTCCATTTATACCAAAATGAAAATTACTATAACATTTATTTATCTTTTGTATTTTTTTAGATAAAATATTATCTATATCTTGTTCTTGTTCAACTACTGTTTGCATTTTACCCCAAGATAATCGTTTTGATAATATATGCGTTAAGGTATGAAAATCTAAACCAATTGGTAATTGACTAATTTTATTTTTTACAATCCTACAATTTTGAGCATACCAATGAATTAATAATGGATGTTCTAATATATTATATGTATCAAATAAATAATCATCTGGAATAGTTTTATCAGTATCACCTGTAAGTAAAACAAATGAATATTTTATTTTAGGTAAATAATTATTAACAAAATTATGTAATGCAGTTGTATGTATATATATTGATTCACCATTTTTTTTAGGAAATGTTAATGGTAATGCAGATGATTCAGAATATGGATTATTTACATGATGATCTGTAATATATATAAAACTTCTTGACGCAATATATTTTGATATTGAATATTTGTGTGATATATGTATATTATTATATAATTTATATAATCCTTTTAATATTAGTACTATTACATATAATATTAATATCATATATATTACTATAATTATATGATGATTAATTTTATTTACCATAATATATAAAAATATAATAAAATTATAAAAATAATTTATTCATCATATCTATATGTATTTTTACTATTGTTGGATTACTATCATTTTTTGATACACTCATTAAAATATAATTATTTTCTATTAATAAACCCAAACAATATTCTATTTTATACTCATCAAAATAGAATGGAATGGTATATTTTTTTACTCCATAATTTTTATCTAATATAATAATTACATGATAATATTTTCTTGGTGTAGTATATTTAACACCGTGAACTACCATCCAATATTCATTATTATATTCAATAACATTTGAAGAACCTCGAATATTTTTGAAGAATTTAGGTGTTTCTTTTTTAATTGTTATTTCTAATTTATTATTTTTAATTTCTCCAATTTGTAATGGATGCCATTTATAGATAACTTTATCATTAATCATAATCCAATTTTTTTCACAATCATTTTGATTTGGAGATTGTATTATTTGTAAATTTTCTATTGTTTTTGTTATAATATTATAATCACCAATTACCATACTATTTGTTGAATTTATTGTAAATTCTCTAGATGTTGCAATACATTTTAATGTATTATCATATGTAAATAATCGTATATCCTCTAATCCTAAAATATTTGTATCTATTCTAGCAACATTATTTGTATTGTTTACATTTAAAAATACTAAATTCGTAGTTGATTTAAATTTATCATCTAATACCATACAACAATTTTCGGTTCTAACTTTCTCCAATGATGATAATTTACCATCTTTACTCATTATATATGCACCATTTGGTTGAATTCTATAATTTACATATCGAACATTTGCAATAATTTGATTATTGTATTTAATTAAAGATGTAGATGTTGGTATAAAATCAATTTCTGATTGAAAATTTAAATTAATTGATGTACCATAATTTAATAATCTTGGTAAATAATGATCAATATTTGAATATACTATATTTTCACTATAATCATAATTATTTAAATATTCAATACATTTTTTAGTACCTTCTATTCTTTCATTTGGAAATACATAATATTGAATAATACTATATTCATATTCAAATAAATAATTATTGTATATATTTTTTTCAATAAATAATGTATCATCTTTTGGATATGGTATTTTTTTACCAATTAAATAATAATGATATGATTTAATTTGTTTACCACATTCTCGAAAATATTTTGTTAATTCATATATTGGTTCTGCACGTACATTTCTATAATTATATGCTCTATTTGCCCAACACTCAAATTTATTTTCATCTTTTAATAATAGCCAACATTTTGAAATCATATAATATGAATACCATACTTCTTCATACCAACCTCCCATTTTGATTCGTTGTTTATATCTTTTAATAGCTTCTCTTAATTTTCCTGTATCTTTTAATGATTGTGCTAAATAAAATACATATCTTATATTATTTGGTTCATCTTCTAATCCTTTTGTTAGTAGTCTAATATCTCTTTCAAATTTGTCATTTTTACTCCCACCGTCTCCAATATCATTAATATATATTATATCTTTTGAAAGGCTACTACTAGGGCTTCCATCCCAGTATTCATGTGTTACCCCAACACAACGCCAATTAAAACTTAATTTTATAAAACGTACATTATAATATTCTAAATTATGGTTTTGTTGAATTATTTTATATCCATTTTCTTTTAATATATTTTTATTAAAATTTTTTATTTCTAATTTCATATCTGCATCTAATAATAAACCATATGTTGTTTCAAGATTCCATCCTAATTCTTGACAATATTTTTGAGCATTTTTAAAAGCATTTGTTCTATTATGACCAAAATTTTTCCATTCATCATGATATAATTTTCCTGTTATATTTTTATTTAAAAATACATTTTCTACTATATTACATGTATTGTCTGTAGATCCTGTATCTGTAATACATATTCCATCACATACAGATAATACACTTGTAATACATCGTTCAATAATTTTTTCTTCATTTTTAATAATTGATATTAATACAATTTTCGTCATACATAATTTATAAATAATAATTTATATATTTAAACTTATATAAATTATGATAAATTGCCTAAAACAAAAATAGATGATTGTATTATATTTACACTATCAGATGCATATCCATATACATTTATTGTATATGTATTTGCAGGTAATTCTATTTCAGTTCTATATTGAATTGCAATTGAATTATATTCAGCATTTGAAGTTATACGTTTTCTAGTAGTATTACTAATTTCATTATTTATTTCTATATAAAAATACATATCACCATTAGGATGAGCAGTAAGATAATCAATTACTGCATTTGCCCATATATAACCAGTTATTGTAGTTGTAATAGATCTAGTTATAAATAATGTTGGTGATTCAATAGTTCCTAATGTAATTGGCGGTGTATTATTTAATGCACCTGTAAATCCAGATACTAATATTTCTTTTGGACCTGTTGGTCCCGTATCACCTGTATCACCTGTATCTCCGGTAGCACCAGTATCTCCTGTATCTCCGGTATATCCTGTTGGTCCTGTATCTCCTGTATTACCTGTATCGCCCGTATCACCAGTATCTCCTGTATCACCATACATGCCATTTGAACCGGTTGGTCCTGTATTACCTATATTACCTGTAGGTCCTGTATCCCCTGTATCCCCTGTACTACCTATAGGTCCTGTATCTCCTGTATCACCTGTACTACCTGTATCCCCTGTATCTCCTGTACAACCTGTACAACCTGTAGGACCTGTAGGACCTGTATCTCCTGTATTACCTGTATCACCTGTATCACCTGTATAACCTGTATAACCTGTATAACCTGTATAACCTCCTACTAAAGCCCAATATAAAGAATTTGAAGGTTCTTCTGTAGAACCAGCAATATCAGTTAATACATACGCAGTTCCATTATAATTAACACCATCATTAACCGCATATTCTGTTGAAATTATATATTCTCCTGTCCAATTAATTGGTGCACCAGGTTCACCTGTATGACCTGTATTACCTGTATCTCCTGTATCTCCTGTAGGTCCTGTATCACCTGTATCCCCTGTATCACCTGTGTCACCCGTATTACCTGTACTACCTGTAGAACCTGTAGGTCCTGTAGAACCTGTAAAACCTGTAGGACCGCCATATGGTCCTGTTGGTCCTAACATACCTGTTGAACCTGTGTAACCTGTAGGTCCTATATCACCTGTAAAACCTTGTATTCCTCTTTTACCATCAGCTCCCGTATGACCTGTTGGTCCTGTATTACCATTTACTCCTGTTGGTCCACGTCCACCAGGACCAGTATCACCTTTTTCTCCTGTAGGACCAGTTGCTCCTGTATCACCTTTTGTACCTGTATTGCCAGTATTACCAGTATAACCGGTATATCCTGTTGGTCCTGTATTACCAACTGAACCTATTTCACCTGTTGCACCTGTTGCACCAGTCGCACCTGTTGCACCAATATCACCTGTTGCACCTGTATCACCTGTAACACCATTAATACCTGCTATACCTGTATCACCTGTTGCACCAATATCACCTGTTGCACCAGTCGAACCTGTTGCACCTATAATTGTAATTACACCACCTGTAACACCACCTAATTGTGTTATTGTACCGATATCATCACGATAAAATAGTATATCATTTTCTTGATATAGATGAATGTAAGATGTAATACCTCCTGTTGTTCCAACTAAATTAATAATAGGTACTTCTATTCCATTTGTAGAATATACCGATCCATCAGGATTAAATCCAATAGTACCTGTTGGTCCAATAATAAAATCTCCTTCATTCGCATAAATAGAATTAAATTGTAAATCTGAATTACCTATTGTAAATTCATTTGAAATAGATGGTATTAAATTATGACTAATAATAATATTATCATCTATTAAAGAAAGACTTGTTCTTTCTAATTCTTTTACAATTGGAATTAGATATTTATCATTTTTTGAATTATCCATATTTTACAAATATAAAATTAATATTAATTATTAATTTTATTATTTTATGTTAATATTTTTAATATAAATAATAGTCTGATCCATCCCAATGTAAAATACAAGTAGATATATTATTATTATTACTAAATGGATATAATTTACTTGCTGACGATGTACTACCTACTGTAGTACCATTATGATATATTGTAATTTCTCCTGATGTATTTCCACTACGTAAATATACATAAAATCCTGCATCAGTTCCAGTTAATCCACCAGTTGTAATACCATGATTTGCATTACCTGTACTAGTTATTATATACGTGTATCCTTTTTGTGATCTATCAAATGAAGGTCCAGTATTACCACTATATCCATTTGCAGTAAGTATATTTACTGGTAGAGCATGATTAATTAATGAAAATATAGGACCTGTTAAACCTGATGATGGATTTTTTTGTTGTGCAATTAAATCATATGAATTTGTACCAATAGTACCTGTTGGACCAACTTGCCATCCACCTATTGTACCTGAATGATCAGTTTGATCTGGACCGACATTAATAAATGGTGTTGCAAAACCATATGGCATATATATAATACCATTATTATCTACAGCAATTGTTGCATCGTGTTCAAAGTTGATTGTTCCTGTACCTACGTATAATTCTTTCCAACGTTTTGTTGCAGATCCTAATGAATATGTATATGTATCTGTTGGAATTAAATCTCCATCAAGTGTTACCATATTTCCTGTATCTCCAGCAGTAAAACCAAATCCTGTATGTCCTGTGAAATTTCCAGCACCGTCTGAAAATTGTATTGCTCCTGTTGGTCCAACTGCTACTGCTGAACCTTGGTCACCTTGTGTACCTTGATCACCTTGTGTACCTTGAACACCTTGAACACCTTGATCACCTTGATTACCTTGAAATCCCATTTCACCTTCTAGACCTTGATTACCCTGTGTACCTTGATCACCTTGAGTACCTTGATCACCTTGAGTACCTTGATCACCTTGAGTACCTTGATCACCTTGATCACCTTGTGTACCTTGATCACCTTGATCACCTTGTGTACCTTGATCTCCTGTAGGTCCACCAGAAGGACCTGTTGGACCTTGATCACCTAGACCACCTTGATCACCTTGATCACCTTGATCACCTTGATCACCTTGATTACCTTGATTACCTGTAGGTCCACCAGATGGACCTGTTGGACCTTGATCACCTACATCACCTTTAATACTTGTTTGTAATAACCAAGTTGGTGTTGAATTGGTACTTTTCCAAATATAACCACCATATTCAGCACCATAATATGTAGAACCATCAGGTGAAACAGCAGCAGCAGCCCATGTTGTATAATTTCCTGTTTCTATCCAATCTATTCCAGAATTTGTACTAATAGTTAAATATCCTACACTATCACATGCAATCATTGTTGTACCATTTGAAGATATTGCAACAGTTTGCCAATTTCTTTGTATAAATGTTCTTTGACGCCATTGATTATCACTTGTATCATATGTATATATATATCCTTTATCTGTACTTTCATAATATGAACTAGCTACTAATTTACTACCATCAGATGAAGAAGCAATTGAATACCACGTTTGTGAAGGACCACCTGAAACCCATGTTTCTGATATACTAGAATCATATCTATATATACTTCCACGTATAACTGTTGCTACTAATTTTGTACCGGTAGAATCTGATGCAACTGCTGTCCAACTTGCAGGAGTATTAGGTCCTGTTGCTGCCCAATTTTCTCCTCCATCAGTACTTTTATACATAAGTGTATTAAAACCAATTATAAGAACAATTTGACCATTTGCAGAACAAGCAATACCAGTTGCTGCTATTGGAGTAGATAATTCTGTCCATTCAGTTGAACTTGTTTTTTTCCAAATATTACCATTTAAAATACATCCATATAAAATTGAACCATCTGATGATAATGCAACTCGAAACCAATTATTTGGTATATCTTGATATTGCCAAGTTTCTCCACTATTTGTACTTACATATATATCATTTTTATTACCACTATTACCATAAGTCCAAGCACATGCAATTAATGCGGTTCCACCTGATGAACATTTTATATCTTCCCATTGATTTTGAACTGCTTTATTTGCATATCCTGGTACATTTTCTTTTTTGTATAAATTACTATTAATTCTATCTATATATGTATAATTTATTGTTCCATTATCATTTGATGGTACACCATCTCCATATACAATCATAGAACCAATTGCACCTGCTGAACCTGTTGCACCTGTTGGTCCTCCTGATGGTCCTGTTGGACCTTGATCACCTAGATTACCTTGGTCACCTTGATCACCTTGATCTCCTTGATCTCCTTGATCTCCTTGATCTCCTTGTGCACCATTTCCTATACTAGTATCATCTAAATATAATGTATTTGATAACATATTATACCATATTGTACCTGTTATACCAGATAATGGATTTGTTTCTTGACCGGTTAATTGTAAATATAATGGATCAATACCACCATGTACAGTTAATTTACCATCAATTATAACTTCTCCTGTAGGTCCTATTGATGGATCAAATCTAAAATAACTAGAACCTGTTACTCCTGTATCAGTTGTAAATAATACGGTTCCAGTTGGACCTGTGTAACTAAATCCTTGACCTTGATCTCCTTGAGTTCCTTGATCTCCTTGAGGACCTTGATCTCCTTGATTACCTTGATCTCCTTGGTCACCTTGATTACCTTGATCTCCTTGGTCACCTTGATTACCTTGATCTCCTTGATCACCTTGGTTACCTTGATCTCCTTGTGTTCCTTGGTCACCTTGATTACCTTGATCTCCTTGATCACCTTGGTTACCTTGATCACCTTGGTTACCTTGATCTCCTTGGTTACCTTGATCTCCTTGTGTACCTTGATCGCCTTGGTTACCTTGATCTCCTTGGTCTCCTTGAGTGCCTTGTGTTCCCTGATCTCCTTGGTCTCCTTGAATACCTTGTGTTCCTTGATCACCTTGGTCTCCTTGAGTACCTTGTGTACCCTGATCACCTTGGTCTCCTTGAGTACCTTGTGTTCCCTGATCACCTTGGTCTCCTTGAGTACCTTGTGTTCCCTGATCACCTTGGTCTCCTTGAGTACCTTGTGTTCCCTGATCACCTTGGTCTCCTTGAGTGCCTTGTGTTCCCTGATCACCTTGGTCT
>Ga0214919_10003882_pt1 | contig 22239 bp, 23 predicted proteins | sample LL1503_MetaG_FD_177994 | JGI IMG/M metagenome (GOLD analysis project Ga0214919, IMG submission 177994) | Freshwater microbial communities from Lake Lanier, Atlanta, Georgia, United States - LL-1503 | ecosystem: Environmental > Aquatic > Freshwater > Lake | place: USA: Georgia | collected... | reverse complement strand
GCTCCGAGCGGTTCATACCAAAATAGTTCTTCTTGCAAAAAGACAACTCCGACGATCACGGCGACAACCGGTGTCAAGTAAGTAACGCTGCTGGCGATAGCACTGCCTGCAATAGCCATTATTTTAAAGTTCCAGATATAAGCAAAGCCACTTCCAAATACTCCAAGTGCGATCATTGCAAAGACTGGGCCGGGTCGGTAATTATCTTGCGCAATTCCATCAAATAGGAAGAAGGGTAATAACGTCAGCGCACCGGTTGTAACTTGAGCCGCGGCTATTGATTCAGAAGGTAACTTGTGGGGAATTACAAAGCGACGTGAATAAGGAAATGAAAATCCATAACAGGTAACGGCTGCAAGCAAGACTAAGACTGCCCATAATGGATTATCACCTAAACCCTTCCATGCGCCCAGTACGGTCAGAACGCCAACAAAGCCGATAGCGATTCCAATTACTTGGAAATACTTTGGTTTCTCATCGAGAGTCACAATTATTATTGCAATTAAAGTCATTAGCGGTGTTACTGCGTTAATTATTCCTGCCAAGATTGAAGTAACTTCAGTTTCCGCAAGTGCGAACAAAACACCTGGAATAACGTTTAATAAAAGTGATACCACCCAGAGATGAGCCCACAATTTTCCAGATTTAGGAAGTTCGATCTTCTTATATTTTGCCCAAGCCAAAAGCGTCAATGCACCTAGAGCGCATCTGCCGAAAGCGACTCCAAACGAAGTTAAAAATTCAAGGCCAAGCTTTATAAAAATAAAGGAGCATCCCCAAACAAAGCCAAGCGCTAGATAAGCAGGTATCCAGCTACTTTTAGGCGAAGGAGAGAGCGAAGGCACCGAGCAATGATGACACAGTCATCCAGACCCACCAGACATTGACGATATCTACATGCCAATGATCGTGTTCATAGATGCCAAGTCGGGAGCGGTTCCAGTTACCGAGTGAGATAAATACGGTCAAGATTAAGTGCACCATATTTAGAATCGTAATTAAGTAATAGCAAGATGCATATGCGCCGGAATAGAAAGTAAATGGTGCATTTGCTATCTGCATATTTTGGTAGATGGTTGCCGCTACCGCTGCGATAAGTGCAACCAAACCACCTAGCTTTAGCTGGGTTTGATTTGCTGCACGGACGCCACGTAAACCGAAATTGTGTGCCAGTAATCCAAAGGCAGCAATTGCTGTCACATACCAAGAACTCAGACTTGAAAGTGGAGTTATCGCTGGGGTATCTGCAGTTGCCTTTGGCAGCCACATATTGTTTACATTCTGACCTTTTAGGTAGAAGAAGACGAAGAGGATGCTCAGTGCGAAAGCAATATCTGCTACCAGAATAAGGATTACTCCTAAGCGATTACGACTACCGACTACTTCTGGATCTTCGTGATGTGGATTTACATGGGTATCTAGACTCATGAGCTCGCCTTTCCATATCCGTAAGCATCTGATGTGACAGTTGGTAGCACCTCAAAGTTCTCTAGCGGTACCGGATTTGCAACTGTCCACTCGAGAGTCTTGGCTTGCCATGGGTTCATTGGCGCTTTAACTCCACCGCGCCATGAGGAAATAACTGCGTGAAGCAGAACGAGCATTCCAACCATGATTGTGTAAGCGCCGATTGTTGTAATCAAGTTGCCCTTACTAAATATTTGAGCATACGCTTCTACGCGACGTGGCTGACCTTGCAGGCCAACGAAGAACATTCCCATAAATGCCACGTTAAATCCGATCTGAGTTAGCCAGAACGCGATCCAAGTTAGACGTTTATTTAACATCTTTCCGGTCATCTTTGGGAACCAATAAATCAATGAGGCGATAGCTCCAGTAAGTCCTGCGCCCATTAGCGTGTAATGGAAGTGCGCAGTCACAAACATTGAGCCATGCAAGAAAGCATCTGCTGGAACATCAGAGAGATAAATTCCAGTGATTCCACCGATCATAAAGTTCCATAACAGGGCAAAGATCGACAGTGCCGGAACCGTCATCCAAAGCCTGCCGCGCCAAAGCGTTCCGACAAGAACCAAGAAGAGCATTCCGGTTGGTATGGAAATTAATTCAGTGGTCAACATAAATGGCGCACTGAGCAAAGGAGCCCAACCGCTGATGTACATATGGTGTGCCCATACGAGAACTGAAAGTCCACAGATTCCAGCGATTCCCATAACTGCAACGTTAAAACTAAAGAGTGGACGGCGCGTAAATACTGGAGCCATCTCCATTAGCGCTGCAACTGCAGGAATTAAAATTACATAAACTTCTGGGTGTCCCATGATCCAGAAGAGATTTTCATAGAGCCAGCCACTGCCGCCAAGTGCGGTGTTATAGAAAGAAGTTCCGAGCGCGCGATCCATTCCGGACATAACTTGGGATAGGAAAAATACTGGGAAGGCAGGAAGTGCAAGTGCCACTGATGCCACCACGCCATAGATAAAGATTGGTGTGCGGTTCCATGTCATACCACGAGCACGCATGCGTACAACTGTCGTTGTGATATTTGCACCTGCCACCATTGTGGAAATTGCAAAGATACAAATAAACATTATGTAGCCATCCATGCCCAGCGGAGCTTGACCGGCCAACGGGTTGTAAGCAGACCAACCGGTTGAGATACCACCAATGAATTGCGCCCAAATAAGTGGGACAGCAGCGGCAACAATTAACCAGAAGCTAAGTGCGTTAAGGCGAGGAAAAGCCATATCGCGAGCACCAATCATGATTGGCATGATGTAGTTACCAAATGGGCCAGTAACCATAATTATTGTTCCAACGATCATGATAATTCCGTGTGTACCAACAATTGAGTTGTAAGCCTGCGGATGGATCCATCCACCACCAGGTTTTCCTAAGTTGGTTCTGATAAGCATCGCAAGAATTCCGCCAATGCCAAAGATCACCATAGTTATTACTAGATATTGAATACCAACGACTTTATGGTCAGTTGTGTATCGGAAATAACGCTTGATACCCATATCTTTCCCGGCGTAAAACATATTTTCTTCGTGCGATAAATCTTTTCCTTGCACCCAGCGGAATGGACCTATTAGTGCACCGATACCAGTCATGAAGCCAATAAACCAAGCGATCATGGAAAGAAGGGTTATTTTATCTTCGCGAGTAAATAACGGTGATAATTCAGCATCTGCCGGTAAGAACGCGAGAGCGAGTCGCCAAACCACAATGGCTGAGATGGCACCAAGTGCAAATGCAGTGAATACATTTAGCCTTTCAATTAGCGCTTTCTTCTCTTGTTTGGTTGCGAAAGTAGTCATTATGAACTCGCCCCTTCTGCTTTCCAAGTCGTGTGGCCAGTATCTGGTTGGCTAGCTAACCATTTTTCATAGTCAGCTTTACTTTCTACAATTACTTTATTTTGCATATAGGCATGTAGAAGTCCACAGAGTTCAGCGCACCTAATATCAAAAGTTCCAATCTTGTTGGGAGTAACCGCAGTTTCTGTTACATACCCTGGATTTGCATCGATCTTTACACCCATTTGAACAACCCAGAATGAATGTTTCACATCTTTGCTAGTCACATGAAAGAGAACAGGTTGATCCACTGGCAAGTGCAAGACGTTTGATCTAACACCTGTGCTACCTGGATAGTCATAACTCCAAGCCCATTGCTGTCCAGTTACATTTACATGTATTGCATTTCGATCGAGCAGGGCCTGATCATCTTTCTGTAGTGCAATCAAACCCACAACTAGCGCAAATAAGCAGAGCAAAGCAGAGATTACTAACCACAAAGCCGTTGCGCGTGGAGAACTACTAATCTCGTGATCGGCTTCCGGTGGCGGATTATCGCCATGGTGGCGTTTCTGCCGCAAAGCTTCAACTGCAAGGGCTGCAACGAAACCAGCAACCGGTGAAGATGCCCAAGTGAAGGTGGTAACTAGATGAATTACATTTTCCATCGTCTCTGAGGCAGGTTTGCCCATTGCAATGTTCTGAAATTTAGTTGAGAAATATCCGATTAATCCTGTGAAAACTATCCAAAGGACTACGACTTCTCTGACGTCTTTACGCTTCCACCATTTACTTTGGAAGTAACTTTGCTCTGGGCTACGAAGATCGCTCATCTTTTTCTCCTTATGCCTTCACAATAAAGTGCCCGGACATATAGCTCATGGCAGACATAGCATTTCCGAATCTTGCGATAGTTCCATCACCACATGGGAACTCACAGTTCCAAACATATTCACCTTCATCACCAGTAATAAATGTGAAGGTAGTTTTAGTTGGGTGTTGTGTATAGCCGCCTGCCTCTTCAGCGGCTCCAACTTCTTCATCTACTGACATCATTAGTGGAACGCTGACAAAGAGTTGATCTTTCCCATCGGACATTCCGTGAAGTGTAAAGGTATGCCCGACCATGTCAGCTGGGATATTTGTTATTACGGTTTCAGGAGATGCATTTGCCTTTGCTTTTGTGTCATAGGTCTTAACAAACTTTGCAGTTCCATCGACTGTTCCACGGACATGCGCAAAGAAGTCATTATTAAGTGACTCACCTGAGTCGTATTGATAGATGGTAATCGTCACTGCTGTATGAGGCGGAACTTGGAAATTTGTGCCAGTTGTTGCATCAGGCAAAACTTCACCATTTGGTCCGCCAAGACCATAACTAACCCAATCTGGATGAGCGCCACCACCGGCGCCATGATGGCCACCGAAACCACTATTTGGGTAAATATTTAAATTCAATTTAACTTGCGGATAGCTCTTCCCATCGGCGGCGGTAAATGAGCCAGCCGGTGTAGCTTGCGTGATTCCAGAATCATTCTGCGCGGCTGCAACATATGTTCCAATGCCAGCGATAACTGCAATGCCAACAATTACAGTTCCAAGTGCGCCAAATATTTTGCGATCCATCGGTCTTCTTTCGCTCGATACGGAATCTACGGAGGGTCACATATTTGTGATCGCGTTCACAGCAGGGTACGCCTCTGCTTTGTAATTAAATAGAGTTTGCTGGGAATTTCTCTATTTATTTTATAAATTCGGGTCTACCCTCATTTCATTATGGAGATGCATCACCACCAATTGAGCGTGTGGACATCGTGGCAAATCGCCCCTGAAATCACCTTTCCGCTGGCTCTTCTCTTATTTCTTTATTTACGCAACCAGGACGTGACCAATAGACAGCGACTCAGTTTTCTCTCAGGAATAGCCACAATTCTTGCAGTAGTTATCACGCCGATAGGTGCGCGTGCGATGGATTACTTCTCGCTCCACATGATTCAACATATATCTCTGATGATGATCAGTGGGCCTCTTTTAGTAATTGGTACACCTAACTCTTTCGCTCCCAAAAACAGATTATTTAAGTTATTTACCCATCCCGTTCTTAGCTGGGTTCTCTATGCGGGGTTAATGATTGGTGTGCATCTACCGACCCCGCATAAATTTATAATGGAAAACCCTTGGACACATACTTATCTAGAAGTACCGCTTTACATAGCTTTGCCATACCTCTTTTACTTCAACCTGCTTGATCGAAGATATAAAGAGCGCCGAGTCTCACAGGCGCTCTCGGTTATCTCTCTCTTTTTGATGATGGTTCCGGAAACTTTAACTGGATTCTTCATCTATGTTTCACGAAGTTCTTTATATGAAGATATGTATACCCTCGATGATCAACGGCGAGGTGGCTCGCTAATGTGGTCGGGGGCGATGATTATTGATGCGATTTGGATTGCACTTGCCGTTTATCATTGGATTAAATCAGAGGAGCGCAAATCTCTTGAGATTGATTCTGAAATAGCAGCAGAGCAGCGAGCCGCCGGTGTCTAACGAAGAAGAGTTTTCGGCTCCGCAATGGGTACAAGATGACGCCAATCCAGAAATAATCAAAGAACCTATTGAACTTACGCAAAAACAAAAGTATTTCTTAATCGGAACGCTATGCACGGTAATTCCACTTTGCTTATTAACTGGCTGGTACGAATTTGGTCGCGCTCAAGAAGGTCACTGGCGAGCTTGGGTTTACACATTTGAGTGGCCATTCTTTGCAGGCATATCTATCTATATGTTCCGCCGCATAATGCGCGGAGATATCCCACGCATTCCCCGCCCGGAATAATCCAGCAACTGCATCAGTGGGCCCAGACGGGCTCGAACCGTCGACCCACGGATTAAAAGTCCGTTGCTCTACCGACTGAGCTATAGGCCCCACTGTAATTCGGCTAATTATGCACCAAACACTTGCCGTATCTTAGCGGAGTTTTAACGCCCTTTTGACGCTCGCATTAGGCGGTCACGTATCGCCAAAGCTAATCCTTCACCATTTGGCTGATTGACTACAACAGATTTGACTCCCTTTGTATCTGCATCACGAAGCGCTGCATACATAACTCTTGCAAACTCTTCAACAGAATTTGGAGACGCTAGTCGAATCACACCAGTGGGTGTTGGAAGCTCTGAAAGTGCAATAAAACCTTCACCAGCGTTAGGTGTGCGATTTAGAAAGACCATTGCACTCGGTGCGTAATGATTTTCTAAGGATCCGCTTACTCGAATATCGGTTACGACAGTAGAAACTTTTAGCCCCGTCGAAGTTTCAATCATTCCAACAGTTATAGCGCCCGGGCGCAGGATTCTTGGTGCACTTGATGTGCAATCGATAATCGTTGATTCCACACCTACTTGTGAAGCCCCGCCGTCGAGAATCAAATCGGTCGCATCAAGATGATCACCAAGTTCTTCTTGCACCGCTTGCGCAGTCGTTGGCGAGACTTGTCCAAAGCGATTAGCGCTCGGTGCCGCGATTCCTTTACCACCAACTTTTTCAAATGCAGATAACAATGCGAGCGCAATAACGTGGTCTGGAACTCGCAGGCCAACAGTCGGTTGTCCGCCAGTTATAAAATCTTCCGCTAAGAGAGATCGCTTTAAAACTAAGGTCATTGGACCAGGCCAGAAATCTCGGGCAAGTGCAATTGCATAAGAAGGGATTTCATCTGCCCAATCACCAATTGATTGCATGGAATGGATATGAACGATTAAGGGATGATCAGCAGGGCGTCCTTTAACTTTATAGATTCGTGCGACCGCATTTTTATTGGTGGCATCGGCGCCTAGGCCATAAACAGTCTCGGTTGGCAGCGCTACTAATCCACCAGCTTTGAGTAATTGGGCGGCAGAGGTCAGCGCATCAGCGGTGCAATTAGAGACGAATTCACCACTGGTCATGTGCGCAATTATCGCGCCTTTTTGCGAGAAGATAACCACATGGCCACGCAAGTGAAGGTAATGCAGATCATCGCCCGCATGAACGTAGGTGGACCTGCAGTGATTGTGGCCGAGTTAATGCGCGGGCTAGATAAGTCAGCCTTCGAGCAAATTTTGGTCACTGGTTATTGCGATGAGAATGAAGCGGATTATTTAGATACCGTCGCGACCGATATTAAAGCAACTCGTATTGCGGGCTTGGGGCGTTCGGTTTCTCTGATTGCAGATTTAAAAGCATTCTTTGGCTTGGTTTCACTCATTCGTAAATACAAACCAGATGTGATTCATACTCACACAGCCAAGGCTGGTGTGCTTGGGCGGATGGCTTCTTTGTTAGCTGGACGCGGTGCAGTTCGAGTTCATACTTTCCACGGGCATTTGTTACATGGCTACTTCAATGGTCTGCTAACCAAAGTAGTAATTTTGATTGAGAAATTCTTTGCGGCGCGAACCAGCGTTTTAATCGCAATTGGTAGCAAAGTACGCGATGACTTGGTAGCAGCAGGTATTGGAAATACAGCGAAGTATCGCGTCTTCTTTCCAGGGTTGCCTGCGCCAAAGTCAGTTACCAAAGAATCTGCACAAAACACATTAGGAATTAATCCTCAGGCTTTGTACATAACTTTCGTTGGACGTTTAACGCAAATTAAACGTCCTGATCGTTTATTAGATGTGGCGAAAGAATGTAAGCAGCGCGGTATCAATGTGCGTTTCTTGGTAGCCGGTGAAGGTGAGCTATTCGAAGGTTCAAAGCAGCGTGCGCTAGAAGAGCAATTAAATATAACTTTCCTTGGATGGCGCAGTGATATTGCCCAAATCTTTGCCGCTAGCGATATTGCAATTCTTACATCTGATAATGAAGGTATTCCACTGACTTTGATTCAAGCAGCGCAAGCTAGCTTGCCAATTGTTGCAACCAATGTTGGATCCATTTCTGACATTGTTATAAACGAAAGTACTGGGTATCTAACCTCGACTAACCCATCTGAATTAGCCGACGCCATTGAGAAGTTGGTGCGTGATCCACAGCTGCGCACGATGATGGGTGAAGCAGGAAAAGCACGTGCTGGGCAGTATTTCTCACTGGATCGGATGCTTAAAGATCACGCTGATTTATATCACTCCCTATAAGTCACATACTTTTCCCAGATCTCCCACAGCCACCCATAAATAAATAGGAGATACTTAAGCCATGACTACAACACGTTTCCGCAAGATTGCACTTTTAGCAACTGCACTAACTCTGGTAATTGGTGCAGCCCTCTCCCTGCCCGCAAGCGCAGCAACAACGGCTACGCGATATGTGACAGTTAACTCTGAAGGTGCAATTAAAGTCACCCCAGATGCGGTTCGACTTAATGCCAATGTTTCGGTTGTGTCAGGATCTAATAAGGATGCACTTGCTAAGACTTCAACTTCGGCTGCAGCAGTACGCGCCGCTTTAACTAAGAGCGGAATACTTAAGGGCGATATCGCAACAGCTAGCATCACTGTTTACCCAGAATATAATTACACCCAAGATAAAGGCTCTGTTCTAGTTGGCTACCGCGGTTCCCAAAGTTTTGTTGTAACTATCAAGAACGCTGAAAACGCTGGTGCAGTAGTTGATGCGGTTGTTGCAGCCGGTGGCGATGATCTACAGATTCAAGGCGTAACTCCATTTGTTTTAGATTCATCTAACGCAACCGAATCTGCCCGTGCCAACGCTGTAAAGAATGCCAAGGCAAAAGCCACTTCTTATGCAAAGCTACTTGGCGCAAAGTTAGGTCGCGTAAATTATTTAGTTGAAAACTCATCTCCAGTTAACTATCCACCAATGATGGCGATGGCAAAGTCGGCAGATTCTTCCGCAACTGTTGTTGATCTTGGACAGCAAGATGTGACAGTCTCAATCACAATTCAGTGGGCGCTTCTTTAAAATAGCGTTTATTTCTGCGATATCTAGGCAGGTATTTAACCGATTTTGGTCTGCACCCCTATAGAAGGTACGATTTGCGAGCCTCAAACGTCCCCATCGTCTAGGGGCCTAGGACATCGCCCTTTCACGGCGGTAACACGGGTTCGAATCCCGTTGGGGGCACGCAAGACCAGAGAAATCTGGAAGTAACGGCTTTAAGGTGACATAAGAGCCACTTATGTCTTCACTCTTTAAGGCCCGGTAGCGCAGTTGGTTAGCGCGCCGCCCTGTCACGGCGGAGGTCGCGGGTTCAAGTCCCGTCCGGGTCGCAAAAAGAAGAGAGTGTCCACACACTCTCTTCTTTTTAACTAAATGGGTTAAAAATTAAATATTGGCTCGGTAGCTCAGTTGGTACGAGCGCGCGACTGAAAATCGTGAGGTCGACAGTTCGATCCTGTCCCGAGCCACAATAGATTTAGAAAGATTTAAATAGATTTAAAAAGATTTATTTTGATTTTAAATAGTTAAAGATAAATTAATTTGGTTTATCCAGCAGAACCAGAACCTGAAGGTCCTGCTTTGCGCTGTACTTGTGGTGCGCCGCCACTGCGTTGGCCACCACGAATCTTTGAACCACCTTCGGCATGTGTCTGTGTACCAGGTGCGCCCTTTTTACCTTTTTTCGCTTCAAGAGCGGCGAGCATTCTCGCTTTTACATCATCGTTGTTAGCCATGTCTTTAGTCTACCCCTCAGATGGAATTCGTAAGAAATAAACCAATTTAAATATCCAAGCCGCAGCACCGATCGCCATCAATTGATATCCAGCGGTATCTGGCCAGGTGTAGATAGATAGCGCTAGCGCACCATAGAAGGCGGCTAAGCCCCACAAGGTGAATGCAGTTAAACGTCTAGTTAATCCAGCGCGCATCAAGCGGTGCGACAAATGATCGCTACCACCTTGAAAAGGCGAAATACCACGATAAATACGTGATGTGACGGCAACGGTCGTATCAAGAATTGGAACCGCCATTAAAGACAATGGAATTGCGAAGGATTTTACTTGCGGCACAACCCCTGGGCTTAAGCGAATAGTTAATACCGAGATGATGATGCCAAGAAAGAGCGCACCGGCATCGCCCATATAAATCTTGGCCGGGGCGCGATTCCACATTAAAAAGCCTGCAGTAGCGCCTGCTGTAACGATAGCTAGGGCGCTAACCAATACTTGCTGGCGGTCGTATGAGATAAAGAAGAGGAAGATTGAGATCACAGCGACGGTGCCCGCGGCTCCGCCATCTAAATTATCAAAGAAGTTAATTGAGTTGCAGACACCTACGATCCATAAAACAGAGATTGCATAGTTTAAAAAGGTATTGCCAAAGGCAACTCCCATGGTGTCGGTAGAGGTAAGAATTATCGCAACGATTACTCCCGTAACAGTCTGTGCGATCAGGCGCGGCCATGGCTCTAGCCCACGCAAATCATCGATTAAGCCCATCGCCGAAATTGCGATAGCTGGAACTAAGACAAAACTAGCTAAGCGAAAAGTCTCCATTGTGAAATCGACTGCCAGTAGTGATCCATATGAAGCAGCAACCACTCCGATAGCAATTGCTACACCGCCTAAATACGGAACCGGTTCTTTCTGAGACTTGCGCGCTAGATTTGGTGCATCAACTGCACCAATATTTAAAGCAAGTTTGCGCATTAAAGGGGTAAGCGCTCCAACAAAGATAAATGTGAGCGCACCAAGTAAAAAGAATTGCAGTACTGAAAATTCCATAAATTATTTACTTGGTCTCGCTCTTAAAATAGTTGTTGCGCAAATCATCTACTTCGGATTTACGGAATCTGCGGTGACCGCCAAGTGTGCGTATGGATGTTAACTTGCCGGCTTTCGCCCAACGAGTTACAGTCTTTGGATCTACGCCAAATAGTTCGGCGACTTCGCGAGGAGTAAGCAAAATTTCTGCATCTGGCAGGCGGTTCATAGCTCGACTCCTATCGCTTCCTTGAGATGTCCGATTTGTAACGAGTGTCGGAAGTATCCGTCAAAGTGAGCGTAAATAGCAATACTCGGAGTGAATGAAAAAGCTAAATAGCCGATTCAAAGCCCTGCACGATGCGCCAGCGAGAAACTAAGCGCTCGTAGCCCTGCCCAGCCATCTGGCCATCGCCGGCAGCAAGTCCCGAAAGTGAAAGTAAGACATCTTCTACTGAAGTATCTGCCTCTAAGCCCTCTTCGCCGGCAAGGCGCAGCCCGTGATCTAAGTAATTAGCTAAGCCACCGTAATCGAGTTCAACGAGTGATTTATTGTGAAACATATCGAGCCATTCAAGTAAGTGTTCGATTTCTGCTTCTACAGAACCTTCACCAAATGCGCTACGTACCGTTTGATGCGCAACTTCAGTTCGCGCTTTCGCATCGGAAATATTGGTTCGTAAAACACAGAAGAGTCCATCTTCATCTTCTCCCCGCACACGATCTTCAGGCATAAAGAGTGAGAACCATCGAGGTGGAATAATCCAATTCTCGGTCAAAATATGTGGAACGCGATCTTCCATTAAATCAACGCCAGCAGTGATCACATCTTCCAGAGATTGCGGAATGAAATATGGAGTAACCGAAGAAGGTAGTGACTCTTTAAAATCATCGAGGGCTGCCCAACAACGAGTTGCAGTTGACCAAGGCGAGATATAACGAACTCCATCTAAATCTAAAATGTGCACACCATCTGGGCGGCCAGCAGGAGGTTCCGGAAAAAGTAAACGGCGTAGCGCTAACTCTTGTTCTGTTCGTTTTGAATTTTCATCTAACTTTAAATCTTGCCAGCGCAGGCGATCAGCTGGTTCAAATGCCGAAAGCGGTTCGTAGATACGAAGGGATGCGACGTAAGGAGTTGGTCTCACAGCAATTAACTTACACGTGAGAAATTAGGCACGCGGGATGTAATTACCCTCAGCGAATGGATCTTCATCATCGCGAGATTTATTTGAAGAATCTTCGCCATGGAGTTCTTTGGCAAGGCGATCAAGGTCCATCTCCTGAGAGTTGTACTTGAGATCTCTTGCTACTTTTGTCTGTTTAGCTTTTGCACGGCCGCGACCCATTGGGCGACCTCCTTACCAACGTAATTTTCTTCAAGGCGTGTAGGTTATCGCGTCAGGTAGTTACCTTCCAAAGCAGCCGCTCCTGGGCCACTTTGAGCGTGAATTGAGCCTGCTACCCACGCCTTCATGCCACGCGCCGCCAGCGATCTGATCACCAAGTCTGCGATCGCAGGATCGACGATAGCGACCATTCCAATTCCACAATTCCAGGTGCGCTCCATATCAGATTGTGGAACCCCAGCGATTTCAGCCATAAATTTCATTTCGTGAGGAAGTGCCCAGGTGGTGCGATCGTATTTTGCAATCAACCCATCGGGAATCACGCGGGCAGTGTTATCAGCTAATCCACCACCGGTAATGTGCGAAAAGGTGCGGAGATTTTCTGCCTGCGACTTAATCAAAGCCAGACAATCTAAGGTGTAAATCTCAGTGGGAGTTAAAAGGATTTCACCAAGTGATTTATTAAATTCCTCATATTTCTTCTGCAAATCTAACTTTTCTGTTGCCAAGATATGTCTAACTAATGAATATCCATTGGCATGTAATCCACTAGCTGGCATCGCAATGATTACATCGCCGGCTTTTACCCGGTGTGATCCCAATTGCTTCTCAGCATCAACTGCGCCAGTTGCAGCACCTGCAATATCAAATTCATCTTCTTTCAATAAGCCTGGGTGTTCCGCTGTTTCGCCACCGATTAAAGCAGTGTTAGCTTTTTCGCAACCGCGCGCGATTCCCTTAACAATTTCAGCAATGCGCTCTGGAATAACTTTTCCGACCGCAATGTAATCGGTCATAAATAAAGGTTCAGCTCCACAAACGACTAAATCATCAACGACCATAGCAACTAGATCTTCACCGATCGTGTCGTAGATACCCATCTGTCTTGCTATTTCAGTCTTAGTGCCAACGCCATCAGTTGATGTGGCAAGCAGAGGCTTATTAAATTTCTTCAACGCACTGGCATCAAATAGTCCAGCGAATCCACCGATACCGCCCATAACTTCTGGGCGAGTTGCCTTAGCAATTGATGCCTTCATCAATTCAACGGCGCGATCTCCGGCATCTATGTCGACGCCTGAATCTTTATATGTGCTCATGGTTTTTGACTGTCTCAGTAATTTCAAGGCGCATCTTGCCTTCAGACATATCGGTTGGAACAGAGATGGGATATTTACCCGTAAAACAAGCGGTGCAGAGCTTATCTTCAGCGATCGCCGTGGCTTGGATTAGCCCCTCCAGCGAGACATAACTCAGCGAATCCGCGCCGATGGAGCGACGTATCTCTTCAACTGCTAAACCGCTAGCGATTAATTCTGCGCGAGAAGCAAAATCAATACCGTAAAAACATGGCCATTCAACTGGTGGACTTGAAATACGAACATGGATCTCGCGGGCGCCTGCTTCACGGAGCATCCGAACGATCGCACGTTGGGTATTGCCACGGACAATCGAATCATCAACAACAACGATTCGTTTGCCTTCAATAATTTCACGTAGTGGATTTAATTTTAAACGAATACCCAATTGTCGAATAGTCTGTGAAGGCTGAATAAAGGTGCGGCCAACATAAGAATTTTTTACTAGGCCTAGCCCATAAGGAATTCCAGATTGTTGAGCGAACCCAATTGCCGCAGGTGTTCCGGATTCAGGAACTGGAATTACCAAATCTGCTTCGACTGGCGCTTCAATCGCTAGACGTTTTCCAATTCGCACACGTGTTGCATGAACACCTTGTCCTGCAATAGTTGTATCTGGACGTGCCAGGTAAACATATTCAAAGAGGCAGCCTTTTGGATCAGGCTTTGCCCACATCTCAGATCGAATTCCATCTTCATTAATCGCTAAAAATTCGCCGGGTTCGACTTCGCGCACGAAAGCAGCTCCGACGATATCGAGCGCCGCAGTTTCAGAGGCAACCACCCAACCGCGATCAAGTTTGCCAATTACTAATGGGCGCACACCATGGCGATCACGTGCGGCATATAAAGTTTTCTCATCCATAAAGACAAGTGAGAACGCACCTTCTAGCTTTGGCAAGACAGCGATCGCGCTAGCTTCAACGTTCTTTTCATCTTGTAGTCCAATAAGTGCGGTCATGATTTCAGTATCTGTTGTTGCACCGCGACCATTCTTTGTCGAATCTGCTTCAAGTTTCTGAACCATCTCAGCGAGATCGCCAGTATTTGTGAGATTTCCATTGTGGGCTAGCGCCAAAGTGCCGTATTTAGTGGGTCTTAGCGTTGGTTGAGCATTAACCCAAGTGCTTGATCCGGTTGTGCTGTAGCGGCAATGGCCAATCGCAAGATCACCAGTAAGGCTTGATAAATCTGTTTCAGTAAAGACTTGGGAAACTAAACCCATATCTTTATAAATCAGAATTCGCTCACCATCACTTGCTGCAATACCTGCAGACTCTTGTCCACGATGTTGCAGCGCATAAAGACCATAAAAGGTTAACTTGGCAACTTCTTCACCGGGAGCCCAAACACCAAATACGCCACATGCATCTTGTGGCGCCTTATCGTCATCTAAGACGTTGTGGTTGAGCAAACCATCTGGGCGGCGCGTCATGGCTTAATCCTAATCGGCAATAGTTCCGTTAAATCAGCACGCGCACCGGATGCGTTGATTAATCCTGCTGACATCGCATCTGCCCATGTGCGATCTCCATAAGCCAGTGCCAACCAGGTATCGGCGTTCATCTCAATCACATTTGCCGGAGTTCCACGGGTGTGTGTTGGACCATCTCCACATTGAACTGCTGCATAAGGGGGAACGCGAACTTCGATGGCTCTTCCGGGTGAACGCTCAACAAGTGCAGCAAGAGTCTGCTTAACCGCTTCGAGTACTTGAGGATCACGCATATTTATCCAAATAACTTTTCGAAGGTCTCGGTATGGGCTTTGCGTAGTTCTGTTAATGAGATATCCGCACCATTTATAACCAGACTATCGCCACCAGTTATGCCGATTTTAGTAATTGCGATTTGCTGCTTAGCTGCCAACGCTTGCAGCTCAGTAGCCTTTGTTGGCTCTACTGCCACAACAACACGTCCCGGAGACTCAGAAATTAAAGTGGTTCCAACGTTTTCAATATCTATTTCTGCTCCAACGTTATGGCGCAAAACCATTTCAGTCAGCGTTGCACTTAACCCACCTTGGCTCAAATCATGTGCTGCTGTAAATATCTGTGAAGTTCGCCCCGCCACAAGTAGATCAATTAAGCGCATTTCTCGCTGTAAATCAGCGATCGGTGCCTTACCTCCACGTTGGCCGTGCATATACGCCCATTCGCTACCAGCAAGATCATCTGCGGTATCGCCGAGCAAATAAAGTTCCAGGCCTGCGCGATCAAAACTCATCGCTGTTCTGGTTCGTACATCATCGATCACACCAAGCACGCCAATTACTGGAGTTGGCAAGATAGCAACAGATCCAGTTTGATTATAGAAGGAGACGTTGCCGCCAGTTACTGGCAGACCCATCTCTAAACATCCATCGGCAAGTCCGCGAACTGATTCGGCAAATTGCCACATAACACCAGGATCTTCGGGAGATCCAAAGTTTAGACAGTTTGTAACGGCTAGTGGTTTGGCGCCAGCAGTTGCAATATTGCGCGCAGCTTCTGCTAACGCAAGCTTTGCGCCTTCATATGGATTTAAATATGACCAGTTGGCGTTGGCATCAGTTGCGATTGCCACACCTAAGTTTGTCTTTTCATCAATTCGCACCATTCCAGAGTCATCTGGTTGAGATTGAATAGTGTTGCCTTGAACGTAACGATCGTATTGGGATGTCACCCAAGTTTTATCTGCCAAGTTTGGGGTAGCAGCTAATTTCAATACTGTTGCCTTAATTTGATCGGCAGTCTCAGGACGTGGCACTTCAATAATTTCAGCGTTAACGCGATCTATATATTCAGGTTTTGCTAATGGACGGTTATATACAGGACCATCGTGAGCCACGGTGCGTGGCGGAACATCGACAATCAAATCGCCATGCCAGGTAATTTCTAATCTTTCTCCGTCAGTTACTTCACCAATAACGGTAACCGTTACATCCCATTTCTTGCAGATCTCTAAGAAGCGATTGATGTGCTTAGGTTCAACGATGGCACACATGCGTTCTTGTGATTCTGACATCAAAATCTCTTCTGGTGACAAGGTGGCATCACGTAGCGGAACTCGATCTAACTCGACCTTCATTCCCCCGCTGCCGCCGGATGCCAGCTCGCTAGTTGCGCAAGATAAGCCTGCCCCGCCAAGGTCTTGGATGCCTACAACTAGATCTTCCGCAAATATTTCAAGTGAGCATTCGATCAGAACTTTTTCAACAAAGGGATCTCCTACTTGCACAGCAGGGCGCTTGGCAGGTCCTGTTGCATCAAAGGTTTCAGATGCCAACACAGAAACACCGCCGATGCCATCGCCACCAGTTTTTGCTCCATAGAGAACAACTAGGTTTCCTGCGCCAGCGGCCTTTGCCAATTTGATATCGCTATGCTTCATTACGCCGACACAAAGTGCGTTTACTAAAGGATTACCAATATATGTCTCATCAAAGACAACTTCGCCACCGATATTTGGCAGACCTAAACAATTTCCATAACCGCCAACTCCAGCGATGATTCCGGGTAATACGCGACGAGTGTCTAGAGCATCTGCTGGTCCAAATCGCAGTGGATCCATAATCGCAATTGGACGCGCACCCATGGTCAAAATATCGCGGACGATTCCGCCAACGCCAGTTGCTGCGCCTTGATAGGGCTCAATGAAAGATGGGTGGTTATGTGATTCAATTTTAAATGTGACGGCATAGCCTTGTCCGACATCGACAACGCCAGCGTTTTCACCAATACCAACCAAGAGCGCATCAGTTTTAACTGCCTTATCGCCAAATTGTTTTAAATGTACTTTCGATGATTTATATGAACAGTGCTCTGACCACATGACCGAATACATCGCTAGCTCTGAAGAAGTTGGGCGACGACCTAAAATCTCTTTTATGCGCGCATACTCATCAGCTTTTAACCCAAGTTCAGCAAAAGGCTGTGAAGAATCAGGATTTGATTGCGCAATTGCAACGGTATCTAGCGCCATTACTTCACCATCGCAGTTAGAACGGAGGTAAAGAAAGCTAAACCATCAGCAGTTGGGCCAGTTAAGGTATCGATGGCATGTTCTGGGTGAGGCATCAAACCAACCACATTGCCGCGTTCGTTGGTGATTCCAGCGATTTTATTGCGGGAACCGTTGGGATTTTCACCTACATATCGGGCGATTACGCGACCTTCACCTTCCAGCATTGCCAATGTCGCATCATCACATTGGAAAGAGCCTTCGCCGTTTTTAAGTGGGATAACAATCTCTTGGCCGACCTTGAAAGAACTTGTCCAGGCAGTCTGGTTATTTGTTATCTCCAGCTTTTGATCGCGACAGAGAAAATGCAGTTCGTGATTACGAGTTAGCGCACCTGGCAGTAAATGTGCTTCGCATAAGACTTGAAACCCATTGCAGATTCCAAGAAGTGGCATTCCGCCATTAGCGGCATCAATTATTTTTTCCATAACAGGTGCAAAACGGGAAATCGCGCCACAGCGCAGATAATCACCGTAAGAAAATCCACCAGGCAAGATAACCGCGTCTACACCTTTTAAATCAGCATCGTTATGCCAGAGCGAGACAGAAGTTGTTCCAGCGCGCGCAGCTGCGCGCGCAGCATCGCGATCATCTAACGTGCCTGGAAAAGTTACTACGCCAACTTTCATTTACTTCTCAACTCTTACTGTAAAAGTTTCGATTACTGGATTTGCAAGAAGTTTTTCGGCAGCTTTTTCAACTTCGGCTAGTTGTGCCGGTGTTGCTTCGCCTTCTACTTCAATCTCAAAGCGCTTTCCTTGGCGCACGCTCTTGGCAAAGGTGAAACCTAATCGCGGCAGAGCAGATGAGACGGCAACTCCTTGTGGGTCGAGAATTTCAGGCTTTAACATCACATCGACCACGATCTTTGCCATTTGCTGCTCCCTAGTGTCTTAGAACTTCATACCGGTAATACGAAAATATGCTTCTTCATATCGCGCTGCAGTCTTTTCGATTATCTCTGCAGGCAATTCTGGTGGTGGGCTCTTCTTATCCCAACCGCTAGAGGTAAGGAAATCCCTCACAAATTGTTTATCAAATGAGGCTGGTGCGCTACCTGGCTTCCATGAGGCAGTTTCCCAAAAACGTGAAGAATCAGGCGTTAACGCCTCGTCTCCCAGGGTAATAACGCCTTTGCTATCGCGTCCAAATTCAAATTTAGTATCAGCCAGGATGATGCCGCGACCGGTGGCAAATTCGGAAGCTGTGTCATAGAGCTTGATGGTTAGATCGCGCAGTTCTTCGGAATCGGCTGCGCCAACAATTTTAGCGGCAGATGCAAAATCAATATTTATATCATGGTCGCCAATTTCAGCTTTCGTCGCTGGTGTAAAAATTGTTGCTGGAAGCTTCGAACCATCAAGCAGCCCTTCGGGCAAGGAATTACCGCAGACTGCTTGGTTCTTTTCATATTCAAAAAGTCCGCTACCGGTTAAATATCCACGAGCTACACACTCGATCTCAAACATATCGAGCGGCTTAACAATCACGGCGCGATCGTTAACTTCAGATGGGACATCATCGCTAATAATGTGATTTGGAACAATATCTTCTAAAAGTTCAAACCAGAAAAGTGAAAGTTGCGTGAGGATCGCACCTTTATTTGGAATCTCAGACGGAAGTACCCAATCAAAGGCAGAAATGCGATCGGATGCAACTAATAAAATTTCATTATCAGAATTGGTGTAAAGGTCTCGAACTTTTCCGGTGCGCAGGTGTTGCCAACCTGTTATGGATGGTGCTGGCGGTGCGCCAGCTAAACCGAAACCGCTCACCTGATGGAATGAGGTTTGTACTGCGCTGCGGCAGGGTGCGCGGATGTAATCGCGTCGATGCGACTTACAACTCGAGCTATTTGTTGGCGAGCATCGCCAGTAAATTCAATTGGTTGGCTAATCAACGTATCAAGTGCTGCGCGATCAAGTGGGATGCGCGCATCCGCCGCAAGTGCATCAAGAAGATTATTTGCTCTGCCTTCACGCATTAATAGCGCTGCTTTAACCGCATGCTCTTTAATTACTTCGTGCGCAACTTCGCGGCCAACGCCGGCTTTAACAGATGCCATCAAAATCTTTGTCGTGGCAAGAAATGGCAGATAGCGATCTAATTCAGCTTGAATAACTGCCGGAAATGCGCCAAATTCGTTCAATACCGTCAAGGTTGTTTCAAGCAAACCATCGATGGCGTAGAAAGCATCTGGCAGAGCAACCCGGCGCACAACGCTGCAGGAAACATCGCCTTCATTCCATTGATCACCGGCAAGTTCAGAGACCATCGATGCATAACCGCGCAAGATAACGCTTAAGCCATTGATTCGCTCGCATGATCGTGTATTCATCTTATGTGGCATGGCAGAAGATCCAACTTGGCCGGCTTTAAATCCTTCAGTTACAAGTTCGGCACCCGCCATCAAACGAATTGATGTGGCAAGGGAAGATGGGCTAGCCGCTAACTGCACCAAGGTAGTTACTACATCGTAATCAAATGAACGTGGATAAATCTGGCCGGTTGAATCTAATACGCGATTAAAACCAAGATCCTTGGCAATCTCTGCTTCTAATGCTTGGTGTGATTTAGATGATCCAAGTAAATCAATTGAATCTTGTGCTGTACCAACTGGTCCTTTGATGCCGCGCATTGGGTAACGATCTTGTAGCGAAACTAAGCGCTCATAGGCAAAAAGTAGCTCTTCGGCAGCTGAGGCAAAGCGCTTACCTAAAGTTGTTATCTGTGCCGGAACATTGTGCGAACGACCGGCAATTGCTTGGTCAGAATATTGCGCAGCCTTTTCGCCAAGTTGTGCCAAGACCGCAACAACTTTACCGTGGACAATCTCTAGACCGTTTTTGATTTGTAGCGCTTCAATATTCTCTGTTAAATCACGGCTCGTCATTCCAGCGTGTATAGCTTCATGTCCAGCAAGCGCATTGAACTCTTCAATACGAGCTTTTACATCGTGGCGCGTGACTTTCTCGCGAGCATCGATCGATGCAAGATCTACTTTATTTAATACTTTCTCGTAATCTGCAATTACTGATTCTGCAATTGCATGACCTAGCTTGTTTTGCGCACGAGCCACGGCCAGCCATAGTCGGCGTTCAGCAATGATTTTCTCTTCCGGTGCGAAGATGGCGCGCATTGCCTTTGATGCATAACGATCAGCAAGGACGCTCACTGGCTTATTCTCCCCCATTTAATTGCCCTTCTCGGCGACCGACGCATTAAGCGCAATATCGCTGCGATAGAAAGATCCCGATAGTTCAATCTGTGAGATGGCGCGGTATGCAAGGTCACGGGCTTGCGTTAAATCCGAACCGATTCCAGTAACCGTCATCACGCGTCCGCCAGATGAAAGAAGCGCATCGCCACTTTGTGTAGTACCCGCGTGAAAGATTTGAGTATCTGCAATATTAGGAATCTTGGTGATCACACCATTTACTTGTGGTGAATCTGGATATCCTGGTGCGGCTAATACAACTGTTACAGCGCTTTCATCGTGCCAATCAAGTGCAACATCATCTAGCGAATCGGTTGCCGCTTTGTATAAAAGAGTAGCAAGCGGCGTCTTCAAGCGGGGAATCAAAACTTGTGTTTCCGGATCTCCAAAGCGCGCGTTAAATTCAATTACACGTAGTCCGTGATCGGTAAGTGCAAGGCCGGCATAGAGAAGTCCGACAAATGGTGTTCCGCGGGCGGCCATTTCTGCAACCACTGGCGCTAACACTTTTTCATAAGTCTCATCCATAATTTCATCTGGCGCCCATGGCAGTGGTGAATAAGCGCCCATGCCACCCGTATTCGGACCCTTATCAAAATCATAGGCGCGTTTAAAATCTTGTGCGGGCTGCATCGGTAATATATTTCGACCGTCGGAAATTCCAAATAGAGAAATCTCTGGTCCATTTAGAAATTCTTCGATGACTACACGTTTGCACGCTAGTGCATGTGTTAGCGCGATTGCTCGGTCATCAGTTACTACTACGCCTTTACCTGCAGCCAAGCCATCATCCTTAACAACATAAGGTGCGCCAAATGCATCGAGCGCTTTCTCAATTTCATCCTGGTTATCACAAGTGAAGCTACGCGCCGTTGGTACACCGGCATCGCGCATAACACCTTTGGCAAAGTGCTTAGAGCCTTCCAGTTGTGCTGCTGCTTTTGATGGTCCAAAAGTGGCGATACCTGCGGCGCGAAGTAAGTCGGCAACGCCATTTACTAAAGGAACTTCGGGGCCGATAACCACCAAATCAACTGCTAATTTTTGTGCTAGAGAAAGGATCGCTGCGCTATCAGTCACGGTAATTGCGTGATTAATAGCAACCTGCGCAGTACCAGGATTACCTGGCGCGCAATGTAGTTCAGCACATGCTGGATCTGCTTGGAGTCCTAGTGCAAGTGCGTGTTCACGACCGCCACTTCCGACTAGGAGGATTTTCATGGTTTAGATGAAATCCTTTACAACAATTGTTTGGTCGCGCCCCGGCCCGACTCCGATAGCGCTCATTGGTGCGCCAGAAATTTTTTCGAGAAATGCGATGTAATCCTGTGCGTTCTTCGGTAGATCGGTGATCTTTCGCGCGTTTGAAATATCTTCGGTCCAGCCTGGCAAGTTTTCGTATATTGGCTTGGCATGGTGGAAATCAGATTGTGATGCTGGAAGTTCTTCTACGCGCTTGCCGTCAATTTCATAGGCGACACAGACTGGGATCTCTTTCCAACCAGTTAGAACATCGAGCTTAGTTAAGAAGAAATCGGTAAGTCCATTTACGCGAACTGCATAACGCGCAATCGGTGCGTCATACCAACCACAACGACGTGCGCGACCAGTTGTCACACCAATTTCACC